>Ga0194112_10001921_pt1 | contig 30151 bp, 16 predicted proteins | sample TA2MahC400mmetaG_FD_146191 | JGI IMG/M metagenome (GOLD analysis project Ga0194112, IMG submission 146191) | Freshwater microbial communities from Lake Tanganyika, Tanzania - TA2015016 Mahale Deep Cast 400m | ecosystem: Environmental > Aquatic > Freshwater > Lake | place: Tanzania: Lake... | reverse complement strand
ATCTCAAGAGGGTAGGTTGGCACTACACGGCCTTTCCAGACACGCCCCTCAACAGTGCCAATCACTTACGACCGGAAAGAACTTCAGAAAGCAGTCAAAATCGTCCCGACTGCGGAAGCTGGGCTAGGCCGGCCGGGGTCACTTCGGACTGTACCACCTCCGGGCACCTGGATCGCCCACTGTTTGTCTGCAAACAGCCCGCCAGTTGCCTGGGCGAGGGCAGTTTGCGGAAAACACTGGGCTTGCGTGGGGGCGTGTTTGAGGTGGCCTAGTCTGAAGTGACCCTCAGCGGCCAGATCGAAAGTGACCCGTGACACACGCAATGCGCGCCCAGAAACGCGCAGCGCGCATTCGGGAAACGCGCACTGCGCGTTACCGTGCGCGTTTCTGGTATCGGACGCCGCGGCCCTTAGGCCCTGTGGGCTCTAGAACTCCTTTGTTCACAAGCCTTTGCAGCAGGCGATACGCTTGCAGTGGGGACGCTTTGCAGAGCTCGGCGGCCTCGGCCCGCGAGATAGTCCCGTGCCTCTTGACGAACTGAATGACCATCTGCTCCCGTTGGATGGGCTCGAAGCCGCGTTGCCGGACATAAGCGCTTTCCTCGCCAAGACGCCGGTAGATGGCTGCTGCGAGATGGTACGCTCGCCCCTTTCCGCCGCCCCGCGCCTCCACCAGACCCGCTTCGACCAGGGCCTGGAGCCTCGTGCGGGCCTCGGCCTCGGGTTTCTGTGTCACCTCCGAAGCCTGGGCGGTGGTCAGCTGGCGTTCCAGCCAGAGATGGTTCAGCAGGAGAAGCCCGTCTACGCCGGTCGGTCTGCCCGCTCGGCCCTCCTCGACCACAAGACGGACGAATTCAAGGTTGGCCTCTCCGCCGGGGAGGACGAGGACAACATCGGTAGGTGAGCTGCGCTCGTAGGAGGGCGCTGGGCGGCCGCTGCGGAGCTGCTCGTAGAAGATCGTGTCTATGCCGCGCGCCGTCCGCTCGACGATGCCGGCGCGCTTGAACGCGTCGGCAAGGAGGGGGTTGCGCGGGCGCGGAGGGGTCACAAGGAGGTTGTCGAGGCGGACGCCTTCGGGGAAGCCGCCGGGGTTGGAGACCTCGATGCGGTCAGGGTGCCACTGGATGTGGACGGCGCCGAGGCGGGTGTAGTCGCGGTGGATGAGAGCATTGGCCACGCCTTCGCGGAAGGCCCGCTCGGGGTAGTCGGGCACACCGATGCGGAACAGGCCGTCCATCAACTCCTTCTCGCGGTTGCGGGCGCGGAAGCGAAGGAGGATGTCCTCCATGACCCGCAGGAGGGGCCAGCGGTAGAACTCGTTGACCTCGATGCTCGTCCCTACAAGGACTTGGAAAGCGACCTCGTGGGTAGGGAGGAAGCGGCGGAGGGCGTCCTCTCGCCCGAACAGGAGCAAGCCGAGGACGCGGATGCCGCGGACCTCGCGGTCAGCTTCGACGCCCCCGAGTGCCTTGGCAAGCTCAACGTCGGGGAGGTCCAGGAGCGCCTGGTCGCCCGTGCCCTGGCTCTCGCGGATGGTGCGGCGGTAGCGCTCGAACTCGAGCGGGTCGAGGGCGTCCCAGCCGGCCTCGGGCACAACGAGGGCCGAGTAGTCGAGCGCCCCGCGGTCCGCTTGGCGGGCGAGCATCTCGTGGAAGTGGAAGGGGACGCATTCGGGCTTTCCGCGGCCGCCGATCGCCCGGCGGAGGTAGTGGCCGTCCGCCGTGCCGAGGGGCAGGGTCGAGGGGGGCACCTCGATGGCGAGAACTTGGCAACCTCGAACGGCAAGCAGCTCGGCGCGGACCGTGAGGGACGGCCTGGTGCGGTTGGCGATGAGAGCCTGGACGCGGCGTGTGTCGGTGATGCCGGCCTCGTGGCGTGGGCGCGCGCCCGTCACACGGCCATCGTCCTCGACGCCAACGAAGAGCCATCCCGGTTCGTTTCCCGGCCGATTGGCGAGGCAGACGACGGTCTCGACGAGTTCGCGGTCGGGGAGCGGCGCCTGCTCCTCGCCCTTGAACTCGACTGCGAGCGTTTCGCCCACTGTGATGAGAGCCTGAAGCTGCTCTGGCGTCATTCTGAACTCCCGTAGCGCGCCCGGTCCTCGCTGACGTGCATCGTATCCGTTGCCGCCTCGACAGACAAGTAGTAGTGGTCCACCTTCCTGACCTCGTGCCCGGGGAAGCGAGCGGGGTTGCGGATAGGCTCCTGGAGGCGAGGCGCCGTGTCGCAGTGGGTGACGACATAGAGCCAGTAGCAGTCAGGGCGGTCCTCGGCGACGCGCTTCTCGTTGGGCGTCAGGACGATGGTGCCGCTCACACCGTCCCGACGGACAGCATTGTACAGGAACCTCCCAGGGGATCAAGAACGAGCGGGCACGACCGGCCATGCCTGTCTGTCAAGCAAAGAAATAGGTGTCGGGGACGCCTCTGCAGCGTCCCCGGCTTCTGTGGTTGTCGCGCCGGGCCACGGCGGAGTCGGACTGAGGCCGGGCCGAGCACCGGGCTCTGGCAACCGAAAGGTCCTGCCACCTCGAGAACCTGATTGGTCACCTCTCCGGTTGGCCCTTAGTCGTCGGTGACCCACTCGAATCCGCACTGGTTGCAGTAGCACTCGCTTGTCGGCACGCCGCACGCGATTCCCTCCACCAGGATGTCCCTACTGCGGCATCTCGGACACACCATTTCTCCAGCCTCATTCCGCATGTCCGAACCGCGGAGCTTTGGGCATGTCATATCCTTCACCTCCTTGGCTCTGCTCCAGGCAGACACCGATCGGTACTTGGCGGCAGGGGTTTATAAAGCGCTCACTCCTGCGGTGAGAGCTGCGGCACCCATCGCTCGCCCCCGGAGCTACCCCAGAGTACGCTGAGTTGAATATAAAGTGGGTTCGGGGCCTCCTTGGGGGACGTCGTAAGTCCTGGATTTCCAAAGACGGGAGGGGGCTTGAGTGTCCTATGATGGTCGCTATACGACTGTCCCGTCGCGGGTTCCCGTACCATCACCGTTAGCTCGCACTCGTCACCACTCAGGGTGTTCTGGCCGCAGGTCGCCCGCCGGATGGACTGCGCGAACCACAACTCACCGGCGTCGAGAGGCGGGGCGACGGGCCGCTTGGATGCCGCGGCTGGAATGTGTCTGATGATGTCGTGCGCTGTTCTGCCGGGCCCCGCGAGCAGAGATAGGAGAGCACCGGACGTCGGGCCAGCCAGGGAGTACCAACGACATACCGACTTTCCTGGGACACTGGCCGACCGGTATCGTGTGGTCGGCATCTTGGAACAGGGTGAGATGGGGGTTGTGTACAGTCGAGGAAGCCGTCGAAGTAGAGAAGTTGGGTCTGTTTGGGAAGGCACAGGGTCGATCGACGTGCGCCTAGAGGTGATGGTATGGGGCTTGATCCACTTCAGGAGGAAAGGAGCCGGCCCAATCGCAGACCGGCTCCCGATTCGGCAGGCTCAAGGCCGGATCCGCTTCGCCGTGGGCACAAGGCCGGAGGGTGCGCCGTCGCTGGGCCCTTTCCGCGCTTCGTCTAGCTTTTGCAGGGCTTGCTCTGTGTTGTCCGCGAGTCGTCTGATGCCTGTGTAAATGCCTTGTAGGGATTCCCTCGCCTGCGCGAGAAGGGCGACCAGCCGAACCGCGACACCACGGTCTTCAAGGTCGGCCCCGCCTCCCTCTGTGTCGCCGTCACGGGCGGCAAGAGCGGCCAGGCCTTCCAGACGGTCTCCGCTCAGGGCGGCGAAACGTTCACCCTCAAGGGCTTCGTCAGGTCGGCCGGCAAGGTCAAGGTCAACGTCGCCGTCCAGTCCTTCGATCAGGGGTGGACGCGCAACCACTTTGACCAGGTGAAGTATGTGCAGGACGACACCGACTGGACGCCGTTCGAGAAGGAAGTGGCGGTGCCCGACTGGGCGGCGCGGTTCCACGTGCTGCTGCTCGTCGAGGGCGAAGGCAAAGTCTGGCCCGACGAGGTGCGAGAGGCCGGCGGCGAGATGGACCCAGGCAAACCCGTGGACGATAGGGGCAAGCCGTTGCACTAGCCCGATGAGGGAGGCGCGGGATGGCCATGGCTCACTGGTTCTGCCCGCCCGGCGGAGCGACCTCAACCAGAATGAGTCGGTCAATGGACCAGGCATTGGTCCGCGTGGAGCCGGGCACGTAAGCCGGCCCCTCGAACTTCATGGACGCGTAGACCTCGTACGTCACCTGTCCGGGCAGCGCGGAGTTGTAGGTCAGGCTCAGTCTCTGACAGAGCCGCCAACTGTGGTGTGCCCAGAAGTGCAGATTCGCTGAGCCCTTGATTCGCCCCGCGCAGTAGAGGTGGTACTTCTCGTCCTTCGGCACGTCGCCCACGCCCAAGGTCTTGGTCACGAGTTGCTTGGACCGGTCGTCATACAAGCCGAGTTCTGGTGGCCTGTCATGCCGACCTGGCGGACCCTGCATGGTGCCGTCGAGCCGCCAGGCCTTGCCGAGCGTGGCGTCTGGGTCATCGGCGCGGCGCGCGATGCCGCCGCCCGCCTGACGCAGGTCCAACTGGGGGCCGCAAAGGTCAATGATCTTCTTTCCCTCGAACTGGGGTGGGATGGGTGGCATGTTCCGCAGGTACTCCAGGCGGTCCGCGTCGGCTTTCTCGGAACCCCAGCCGCCGTACTTGCGGTACGCAGCCGCGTAGTTCTGCTGGAGCCGCTCCATGAGCTGCTGCCGCTGGAAGGGCAGCCGCCCGTCCCGGTTCAGTTTGTTCCACAGATAGAGCATGGTCTCGTCGAGGGCCAGACGCTCCTGCCGTATGTCGGCCAGGCGCTTGGCGTCGCCGGCGACCGCGCCTTCTGCCTCCCGCAGCAGGGCGTCCGTCTCGACGAAGAAGCGGGCGTCGAAGTACTTCCTCGCCGATGGTGCGACCGAGGCGAGCATGCCGGGCTCTTCCTCCTGACGCTTCTCAATGTAGTCCAGGAGCCGCGTCATCGCGGGCGCCGCAGCTCCATAGTAGAGCTTCATGAACTCGGCGATGATCGGCTTCTCGTCCTGCGCTGGGTCCTCCAGGAGCCGGCTGGCTAGGTAGAACTGAAGATCAACGAAGGTGTGCAGCCGGCTCCCCATCAGCTCGTCCTCGACGAAGTAGTCGCGGACGCCCAACTGGTGGTAGAGCCGCAGCGTCTGCGCCAGGCCGTGGACGTTCGCGTGGGGCCACTGGAAGGGCTGGTTCCAGGCGGTCCAGTAGTCGTGGACGCCGAGCGTCTTGCTGACCTTGGCCCGCGCCTCGAGCGTCTCGCGGGCCTTGGCGTTGAGCGGGTGCAGCAGGCTGCGGAGCGTGTCGCGAGGCGGCGCGGCGGTGAACTCGGTGCCGAGCAGCGCCATCCGAATCAGGACGTTGTCGCGCGGCACGATCCCCCGCGGCGGGTCCATGTAGAACGTATAGGCGGCGGTCTGCACCAGGAGTTCGGGGTAGTCTCTGGCGATGTCCTCGGCGACCGCGTTGGTGAATTCGAGCACGACGCCGCTGTAGGCCCCGTACTTCGCGGCGAGCGCGTTGCAGCGGTCGCACACGCACTTGTTGCCGTTGTCGTTCGGCGTCAGGTCGTAGATGAACGGGGACGGCTCGCCGGTTGCCGCCTTGGCGATCCGCTCGCGGTCGTGTCGAATGAACTCATGCATCCTGGCGGCGAAGAGCTTCCGCACCTCGGGGTGTGACATGCAGACCTGCCCGTCAGGCCCCGGACCGGTGCGCGTGCCCTGCTCCGTGAGCGCGAAGTAGTCCGGCTTGTCTGTCGGGAAGTGCTTTGCGTACAGATGGTGCGTGTGGGTCGAGTATGGGCTGCCGAACAGCACACAGAAGCCCAGTTCCGGCCCTGCGACCGCCACCGCGGCATTGCCGAAGGCATTGAGCTTCCGCCGAACCTGAAACAGGACGTGTTTGGGTTGGTGGGGCGTGACCATGAGGATCTCGCGCCGGAAGAAGGCCGGCTTGGCCCGAACCGCCAGGCCGGCCGGAAGGGTCAGGTCCGTACAGCTCGGGACGAATTCCGTCTGGGCATCAAGGAACCGAACGCCGACATATCGTTCGAGGAACTCGTAGACGCCGTAGAGCGTGCCGCGTGGTCGCCCACCGACGAGGAGGATGTCCTGGCCCGAACTGCGAACGAGCCATTCCTCCGGCCCCAGCTTGCCCACATTGAGGTCCAGCTTGCCCCCGGCCGCGCCGGGGCCGATGGCGATCATCGGCTTGCCCGCGGCCTGCTCGGGCGTCACCGTGGCGAACTCCACGCCGGTGCTCTTTTTCAAGTAGGTCGCCAACTCAGCGGCGGCGGTCCTCTCCGCTGCCGATGCATCCGCCGCGAGTGTGATGGCGTAGGCTGTCCGCCCGTCTTCCGCGAGCCGCAATCCTGGTCCTCCCGCCTTCAGTTCCGCCGGCATGGCCAGGGACCCAGCCGCAAGAACCGCCCCGAAAGCAACCCAGAGCGTTCCCAGACGCCGACCCGCCATCGGTCTCGTCTCTCCGCTCCTCCCGGAGACCCGCCGTGCGTGCCCTCTGGTGCGCCGACCTCACAAGCTCATCAAGAGGGCAATACGCTTGCGTATCTGGACAAGGACTTTGCGCGTACCGCAAGATCGGAGGTGTTCCACCTCAATGGCCAGTCTGTCGTCCAGAAGATCAAGCTCCGCCGCGCTGAAGTCCACCTCACGATCGAGGGGAGTCCGCTCGATTTTCCTCAGGAGATCGTAATCGCCCATCAGAACCATGGCCAACTGCTCTCGCTCTGAGGCGGTCAACTTCAGGCCAATGTCATCTGGCATTCCTGGCCCCTCCTTTGCGCGCCCGCGGCTTCGCCCTCTTCTGCTCCGGCGCCTTGCTGGTCTTCTCCCCCAGCATCCTCTTCACCTCGCGCCTGCCGATGCCACGCAGAGCGACCAGTGCCGCCCTGTTCTGCCCTTGAGGACGTGACTTGCCCAGCTCCCAGAACGCCATTGCCTGACGGGAGACGCCGACCAGGCAGGCAAGCTGTCCCTGGCTCAGCCCAAGCCGTGTCCTTAGCTTCTTGATGAGCAGCGGCGAGAGCCGTGCAGTCTTGGCCTGCTCCTCCGGGGCTGTGAGCTTCGTCCGCTCTGCCCTCTTCTTCGCTTCAAGCCCTGCCCTCAGCTTGTCTAATGTAGCGACCGTCTTTCTGAGGGAAGATACCTGCCGCCTCAGCGTCCGTACACCCTGCGATAGGGGGATGAACGCTGCGTTGACCTCCTTCCTCGCCAGCCGGATGATCTCGGACCTCAGGACTTGCTCGAGCTTGTGCATGATGGTCTCCTTCAGAGTCCCCCCGTAGCAGGTCGCCTCCGAATGCTACTCCTTCTGTGACGGGCGCGCAACGTGGACCAAGATTGCCCGCCGGGGCGCAGCCCTTCCCCTTCGCCGGCCATAAGGGTGTGCCCCCCCTTCCTCGCCATTGGGGTCATCGCGGGGCCGCAAACCAATAGTCAGGATGCGGGGCGACGTATGGAGGGACACCCTCCAGCTTCAGACGCGAGTCGTGGCCGACAGGCCGGAAGCGCCAGAGCTTGCCCGCATGTTCGGGGGCGACCTCAATGCCGAAGGGCTTGCCGTCTCCCCGTCCGCGGACCTTCCTCCAGGCGGGGTCGAGGATGAAGGCTCCATCCGAAACCGTAGCCACGAACTGCTTGGTGCCTTGCGGCACGAGGAAGACCCAGTCGGTGCCACCGAAGATGGCGACCTGCTCAACGACCTCGACCATGTGCTTGCAGTGTGGGGTGATGCTCGACCAGAACTTGTAGGGCTCTGTGGCCGCGACGAGGCGGTAGATCCCTGGCGCGCCCTCCGTGGCGACCACGATCGGAACGGGCTTGAAGCCGCCCGCTTCCGTTTTTGCCTCGAGGACTCTGGCTCCGTCGGGGCCGGACAGCGTGAGCGCAGTCCCGGGGTGGTAGCTTCCCCACTCCACGCGCGTCTCCTTGCCCGGCTCCTTGAGGAGCAGGAAGACGCTCTCTTTGCCGTAGTAGACCCCCTTGACCGGCGTACGGTAGGAGCGAATAGGCGGCGGGAGGGGCAGGTCGCCCTCGCTCTTGGGCACCAGGCCCTTTTCCCCCGCCTCGCGCCACGCGGCATACGCGAAGAGCACCTCGTCGAAGCGCGAGGCTCCAACGCCCGAACCGAAGCCAGGAGCGGCCGGCATGAGCCACTTCTCGCGCGGCACGTCGTACTTGAGCAGGTTCCGGGCGTAGGGCAGCAGGTACTTGCGGTCGCCCGTGGCGAACCAGGCGGCGGCGAGCATGTTGCCCGGGTTGCCTGGGTAGCCCGTGGCGTAGTTGTCGCCGTCCAGCTCGGCGTCCGCCCACTTGAGGACGTAGTCGCGCATCGCGGCGTGGTGCTTGAGGCCGCTGGCGGGGTCCTTCGATGCCTGGAGGTACATCGGCATGAAGTTCGTCCAGTTCAGCGGGTTGGCCTGCTTGCCGCCCTCGGCGGTGGGGTCGTTGGTCATGATCCAGTGGATGGCCTCGTCGAGGCGCGCACCGAAGGTCGGGTCCCATGAGTGCAGATACCAGTCGAGGACGGCCTTGTTGGTGCCGCCTGCCTCGCGGCTGAGGTTCTTGCCGGGGTCGTTCTTGAGGATGCCCTGCATGTGTAGCTGGGCGACCTCGAGCGAGCGGCGGTCGCCCGTGAGGTAGTAGTCGAAGAGGAGCGGCGAGCAGCCGGCGTAGAAGCTGAAACAGCTCCCCAACCGCCAGGGATAGACCGAGACCGCGTGGGCGGCGCCGAGGAGCTTGCGGGATTCCTCAGGCAGGCCCTCGAACTCGGGCGTCGTGAAGTGGACGATCTCCACATCGCGCCACTGCCGCGTGTTGATCGTGGCGTAGCGCAAGTGCTCGGGCCTGCCCGTGGTCAGGTAAAGGTACCAGTTGTTGTTGAAGTAGCCGTAGTGGGAGCCGGTGCCCGTCATCCGATAGATGCAGGTCGAGCCGTCCCGGTTGAAGTACTCGGGCATGTTGCCGTAGAGCCACATCCCATAGTGCTTGTTCTTGTCCGCCATCTGCCAGCTCTTGGCGCTGTTCTCAAGCCAGGCGGGCGCGGCGTCCACGCTGAGCGGGCCGAAGACGCCGCAAGTCTCCAGCCATTTCGGGTCTTTGAGCCAGACGTGCGGCGGGTTGGTGAAGAGCGCCCGACGGGCGGCGACCGCGGCCGAGTCGTCGCCGAAGTCAAGAAGAAGCTCCTGCGTCCGCGAGGTGCCGGCCGCGTGCTCCTTGACGATGCCCGCTTCCATCCGCGACCGGGACCAGATTGCAAAGAACTCGTCGGAGCGGTGGCCCACCGCTGTGATTGTCTTCGCCAGCCAGTTCGGCTCCTTGCTCGCCTGGTCGCCCGCGACGTTCGCCCCACGCCACCAATCGGGGAAATGGAAGTCGAGCAACGGGCCGTGATGGAACTTCTGGAGCTGGTGGAAGTAGGCCGCCGTCATCCTGACCCCGTTCGGGCCGGCCACCTGCTCGATCGGCGTGTCGGGCAAAGGCGGCTTCTCCGGTTCGATGAACCAGTCGTCGTTGAACTCCCCGTGGCCAGGCCAGGCGTGGGTGATCACGGAGCCAGATTGCGCCTCAAGCTCTTTGGGAAACGTCTGCCAGAAGTCGCGCAACATCAGGCTGAAAGCGGCTGTGCTGACCCAGCCGGGCGCCTTGCCGCCGCGGACGGATTCAATGTAGCGGTCGCCCTCCTTCTTCCGGACGACATAAAGGTCAGGCTTCTTCTGGAGCAGGTAGCCCTCGGTGAGCTGGACGCTTCCGCCCTCCGTGCCCACTGCCGCAGGCCCCGTTGCCGCCAGGCGCAACCCGATGTCGGCGAAGCGAACCTTGTCCGTGTCGGCCGTGATAATGAACGTCCAGTGCAGCTCGATCCAGGGCTGCCCCGCGTAGGCGTAGTAGCGGAGGACGCTCTTGTTGAGCCGATCGCCTGCGGCGCTGACGTGCCAGGCTTCGGTGCGAACGACGGCGCGCAGCGGCCCGGCCTCCTCGACGGTCATGAGGGGCTGTGTGTCCAGAGTCGCGCGAAAGACTGTCCCCGTGTGGTCAGTCACATAGGGGCCGTCAGTGGGCGAAGCTCTCCACACCTCCTTGCCGCCGCGCGACACGCTCGACAGAAAGCCGCCCGACTTCCTGGAGACGGCGAGGCCAATCGCCCCTGTTTCGACGAGCACTTGGCCTTCGTCTTGCGTGACTCTGACGGGCGCCTCGGTTGGCTGCTCAACCACGTCGTCGCCGAACGTGAGCGTATACTCGGGGGCGGCATCCCTCACGGCGGGCGCGATAAACGACAGCCGCAGCCACTTGACTGAGTCCCGCGCAGGACTCCAGTGCGCCAGGGGTTCGAAGCAGGCCGGAAGCGTCGTGCCTGTGCCATCAGTGAGCCGGGCGCGCTTCGTATCCACGACTGCGTCGCGCGGCAGGGGGACGGCTGTGGCAGCAGGCCATGTGACACCTTGGGCAGGAAAGGGAGATGTTTGCTTGAGTAGAATCGTGCTGGGTTCTGCCCCAAGTGTGCGGGTCGGGAGGAGCCCCCGGGCAAGCATAGCCCAGGCCAGAGCTACCAGCATCAACACTCGCCGTCTTGTCGCACCGTCCATCGCCGCTCCTCTGCGTGGCCTCAAGCTGCGAAGAAGCCCCATGGCCTCGTCTTGCACATCATGCCCACATTATGGCACTCCACTGGCGAGCGCTCAACACGCGTAAGAGGCTTGACGCCCACGATACCAAGCGCTATGCTTTGGACGGTTCTTGACGTTCGGAAGTTGATCCATAGCGCAATCCAGGGCAGACCCGCGACCCCAACAGGTGCCCCCTCCCCACCAAGACGGGTCCGGCCTGCCCTCTCCATGTCTGGGCAAGGCGACTGGGGCTGCCTTGCCGAGTGAACCTCTCACCAATCCTTCCCCCTCTCACCAACCGCCCTCATCCACTCGATCCTGACCGCCATGCCAGCCTTCTCGTTGATCCAGACCTCGGTCCTGTCCTCGCTGTTGCCGTACTCATATTCCAGCCTGTAGCCCTGGTTCCGAAGCTCATCGCCTATTGCCCCAGCGTCCGCGACCTGCTAAACTCCCCCCTGCAGGCTCTGCTCCTCGCGGTTGGGGTCGGCTAAGGATGACCAGCATGCGGCGCTTCACCGCCCGAAGCGAGCGTTCCCGTGTTGCCGCGGCTCTTGCCTGGGCGCTGCTTAGCTCAGCCGCACTGGCTCAGGGCGATGGCAAGCGGGCGGGCAATCTGGCCGAGAAGCACAGCGGCGCGATGAGCGCCCAGACCCTGCGCGAGGCGCTCGGCCAAAACAGGATGGTCTGGGTTTCTGCCCCTAGGGCGGGCAAGCCCCCCACGATCGACGGTACGCTCAGGCTGGAGCAGGGCGAATGGGCGGATGCGGCGGCCGTCCCCGGAATGCTCGCCCCCACCGGCGGCCGGGTCCTGCCGCTGCGGTCCCTGACCCTGATCACGTGGGACGAGACGAGCTTCTACCTCGGCATGCGCACGGAGGTGAAGCCAGGCTACGTCCTGCGCCGGAAGGGCAGGGACATGGATAACGAGGTGAGCCACGACGATGTCGTGGAGCTTTTCTTCAACCCCCTGGGGCGGGACCAGCCCGAACCGGCCATTTTCCAGATCATGTACAACGCCCTCGGCTTCCGCTGGGATGCCATGCAGACCGTTGGCGTGACGGCGAAGTACTGGGACGCGGACACCTGGGAGTTCAAGAGCGACTACAAGCCCGGCATGACCCATTGGGATCTGGAGGTGAGGATTCCCGTCAAGTCACTGCGCATGATGGGCCCGAACCGGTCGGGCGACTGCTGGCTCTTCCTGGCCACGCGGGACTGGAAAGGGCTGATTGACGAGAAGAGCAGCCCCCAGTGGAATATCTACTCCTCGCTCACCGGCAACGGCGGGTTCATCTCCCAGGAGAACCAGTTCCCCCTCGTGCTCGACGATTCGGCGCCGGTGGTGCAACTGCTGGACATCTCGGACCTCTGGCAGGGCCGCTTCGGCTTCAATGCCCGCTTCGCCAACACCACGGCCAAGCCGCAGACCTTCACAGCGCTGGCGAGCGTCTACGACAACAGCGGCTACCAGGGCCGCGACAAAGACTGGACCGAGCGGGAGAAGCCGCTGGCCACACAGAGCAAGGAGTTCACCCTCAAGCCCGGCGAAGCCGTCGAGTGGGCAATTCCCGCCGCCACACTACCTGAACTGGCCGCCGATCCGGCCAAGAGGGCAGCGCCGCTGCATGGCTTTGTCTTCAAGGTCAGCCGCGTGGGTAGCGCCACGCCGCTCTTTGTTCGGCAGTGCGACTTCGCCAAGCTCGAGTACACGGCCAGACAAGTGACGCCCGGCTATGCGATGGACATCGCCTACAACCCGGTCCGCAACAACCTCATGCCTTCGTGCGACATCCTCGACCACCCGGACCCGACGAAGGTGAAGGGGCTGCGGGTCGAGCTGCCCCCGCTCCTCGACAGGCTTGTCACCCGTGTGAGCCACTCGATCATCTCCGACCTCTTGCCCCTGCCTGAGCTGAAGCCCGGCAAGTATCCGGCGCGCCTGACGCTCCTCGACACTGACGGCAGGGCCATCGAGACCAGGGAGTTGACTGTCGAGAAGCTCGACGAGGCGGCCATCTTCCCCTGGTGGGACAGCCAGGCCGGCTTGAGCGACAAACCCATCCCGCCCCATCAGCCGATGCGGGTCGAAGGAAACGCCATCGTAACCACGACGGGCCGGGCGACCTTCGACGGCCGCGCCATGCCCACCCAGGTGCAGATGACGGGCAAGGACCTGCTCGCCGCGCCCGTCCGGCTGACGGCCTCGGCGGGCGGCAAGCCTGTGGCGTTCGCGGCGGACGCCGCCCCGAAGTTCGGGCGCCAGAGCCCCACCGAGGTCGAGCTTTCCGGCGCGCTGCGCTCGGATGCCCTCAACGTCAAGATCGCCAACCACATGGAATACGATGGCGCGCAGTGGGTCACGCTCGACGTCGAGCCGGCCGCGGCCGGGCTGAACCTGGACTACTTGCGGCTGGAAGTCCCCTTCAAGCCGGAGCGCGCCCAATTCCTCTACACGATGGCAATGGCCGGCCGCGAGAGCTGGGTGGCCCAGGGCCTCACACAGGACGAGGGGAAGGTGTGGGACAGCGCCAAGTGCCGCGGGCTGGGCATGACGGTCGGCAGCTTCATGCCGCAGTACGTCGTTTCTGATTCGCTCCGCGGGCTCTGTTGGTACGCCGACAACGACCGTGGCTGGGTGCCGACTGACGACGTGCCAGCCACCGAGGCGCTGCGGCAGAGCGGCGAGACGGTCCTGCGTCTCAACCTGATAGGCAAGCCGTTCACGTTCAGGGGGCCGCGTCGCGTCCAGTTCGGGCTGCTTGGCCTGCCCGCCCGTCCGTTCCCCGCGGGCGCACGAATCGTCGAGCGTCGCACCAGCCAGTTCGGCCACTACGTCGGTGACAAGGTGATGAACTTCTCGGCGCCCATGCCGCGCGACTTCGCCAAGGCGCGCGACTTCATGGAAAAGGGCACGCTCTACGATGCCAGGACCTATGAGCCGCTGCCCAAAGCTGTCGCCAAGGACTGGCTGATGGAGTTCGCGCCCTGGCACGATTCGCACACGCCGTGGAGGACCCCCGACCTCGACCCGCGCACCTACGACTACCTGGCCCGGGAGTTCGACGGTTATGGGTTTGTGCCCAAGCTGGCCAACCTGCGCGCCTGGCAGTGGGAGCGCTACGTCAGGGCGGCTCCGATTGACGGCATCTACTACGACACGCCCGAGGGGATGGGCTTCTCGCGGTCGGTGCAGAACGGCGTCGCCTACGTGCTCCCAGCCGACCAGCCCCGCGGCGGCGAGGTGCAGGGCGGCTACAACATCTCGGGCTCCCGCGAGCAGATCAAGCGCATCGCCACGGTCTTCCATCAGAACGGCGTGGACAACCCTTGGGTCGAGATGCACTCCACGCATGGCCCCGTCGTGCCGGCCACAGGGTTTCTCAACGTGCTGATTGACGGCGAGGATTTCCGCAGGCCCAGCTTCCGCAACTTCATGTACGCCTGGCCGGTTCGCCACCTCCGCGCGATCGACTCCCCCTCCCTCTATGGAATGACCATTCGCTGGCTCGGGGGCTATCCGTGGGACAACCAGACGCGCAACGTGGACCCCCTCCGCTGCCAGATGGCCGCGCTCTTCGTCCACGACGTCTGGACCCCGGGCTTCGGGTCGTGGAGCCAGCAGACCATCGCCGGCAAGGGCGTGCTCATCCAGAAATGCGATCGCGAGCCGCCCTACGGCTTCCGAAACCCCGACATGGCCGCCAAGCTCATCGGGCTTGGCATGAACCTGGCCGAGGCCCAGTTCCTGCCCTACTGGAACAATGCGGACGCCTTGACCCTGACTCTCCAGGATGGCAAGCCGGCTGCGGAGGTGCGCGCCAGCGCCTGGCTCGTGCCCTCCCAAGGCCGCTTGATCGTGGCCGTTGCGAACTGGAACGAGGCGACCGTGCGCTGCAGATTGAGGGTCGCCATCGCCAAACTCGGCGTGCCCGACGGCGAGACCATCGTCAGCGATCTAGAGACCGACAAGGTGCTCGCGCACGGCAAGGCTGTGGATGCGTTCGACTTCGACGTGTTGCCGCTCGACTTCCGCCTGTTCATGGTCACAGCGGCCAACCCAGCGCCACTGCCCGAGGCGTTAGCCAAGATGGCGGACGCGAACCTAGCGGCCAAGCTGCTCATCCTGGGCATCAGTGCGGCCGACGTCCAGCCCGTTCCGGCCGCCGACAACAGCGTGACGTTCATCGGCGTGGACGGCTGCGCGCTCGCTGCGTGGAGGATACCTTCCCAGAAGCGGCTGATCGTAGCGGTGAGCAACCCGGGCGCGAAGGCCGCTGATGGCAAGCTGAAGCTCGACCTCGACAAGCTCGGCCTGATGCCCGCCGACAACGGCGAGTGCATCCTCGTCTCCGACATCGCAACCGACAAGGTTCTGCTCAAGACCACGGGGAGGAACCGCGGCAAGCTCCTCGGCCTGTGGAAGGGCCTGCGCGATGCCGAAGACCGCAAGATCAACTCGCCGCACGACGCGGTGAACATCTCCGTGCCAGCAGGCGCCCGTGCGCTATTCATGGTGGCCACTCAGTGACCGCAAGCGAATCTCGCATCATGCAAGTCACGAGAAGCCTCTGCCTGCTCCTCTTGCCCCTGACGATCCCCTGGTCCGGCCTCCTGGCCGGCGATGCGGCGGAGCAGCCTCAGTACGTTCAGACTCTGGGCGAGTCGGAGATTGACCCAGGCAATCCGCCGACCAGCTTGATCGCCAACTTCCAGATGGGATACGTGACGGGAGTACGGACGGAGGGACCCGCCAAGGTCTACTTCGGCTTCCGGCCCTCCGTAGGCAAGATGGTCGTGGTTCTGGAACTGCCGGGCCTCGGCGCCGCGAGCCAGGCGGAACTGGCGCTGGCCCTGCCCGGCGGCAAGTTGGCGAAGGGCGTGGTCACCTCCTTCAGGGCAGGAAGAGGCGGGGCACTGCTTCACGACGTAGGGGTGCTGCCCGAAGGCGATCACCTGCTCACCGGCGCACTGCTCGACGCGCAAGGCAGAGCAACGGCTGCCATCAAGAGCACTTTCCGCCGTATCCCACTCCCCTGGCTCAACAGCAAGGTGGGCATCCCCGACACACCACCGCCCCCATTCACGCCCGTGACCCTGACCGACCAGACCGTCACGGCGATAGGCCGAACCTACACCATCGGCCAGGACGGCAACTTCCGGTCGCTCACAGTCCTGGGCGAGGAGATTCTGGCCTCGCCCATCCGCTTCGAGGCCGAGGCGGGCGGAGCGACAACTGCGATCGCAGGCACCAAGACCGTGTTCGGCAAGTGCGCGCCCACAGGCGTCCGCTGGGAAAGCGAGGCCGCGGGCTCGGGGCTGCTCATCCGCTCCAGCGTGGCGTTCGAGTTCGACGGCATGGCCCGCTACGACATCGCGGTCAAGCCGTCGGCGGAACCAGTGAAGTTGAGCCGCCTCTCGTTGGTCATCCCACTGAAGGAGAAGTACGGGCTGCTCTTCCATGCTCTGCCCGTGACCGGCAAGTTCCGAGAGTATGTCACGGCCAAGATGCTCGACGAGAAGGATGGCGTGCTCTGGGACAGCAAGACTTGGTCGGAGACCGCGGAGGGCGTTGCCCGACGACCACTGGGCAACTTCGTGTCCATGCTCTGGCTCGGCGGGCACATCCGCGGCCTCGCCTGGTTCGCGGAGAGCGAGCGCGGCTGGGTGCCGGACAACGGCAAGGCCTGCCAGGTCATCACGCGCGGGACCGGCGTTGTGGAGCTTGCCATCCACTTTGTCGCTAGTCCGTTCACGCTGAGCGAACCGCGCAAGATCACCTACGGCTTTCTGGCCACACCCCCCAAGCCGCTCCCGCCGGACTACCGCCTCTGGGACCGGGGCCGCACGGAAACCGTAGGCCCTGTCGGCGGGCGGCTGACAAGCTGCGAGGCATTCGCTCCCTGGAAGACCCAGATCAAGGACCAGGCCAACGGGAAAGTCGAGTGCTTCAACTACTGGCCCGCCAACAGCGATTGGGGGCTCGTGCGCAAGGCGGCCGAAATCCAGCGCGGCCTGAACGAGCCCAAGTACCACAAGGGCACGGCCCTGATGCTCTACCACGACCGCAACCGGCTGCCGATCCGGCCGGCCGAACGCCCCTACTACGAATGGGTCTGGCGTTGCGGGAGCTACCCGCCCGACCTCGTGGACACGCTGGCCTGGCACATGGACAAGTGGATCGAGAACGGCATAGACGGGATCTACATAGACGACGTCTTCCCGCAGCAGGACTGCAACGGCGGCCCGGTCGGCACGGCCTATTGGCTCGCGCCCGATGGGGCTACGACATTCAGCCTCGAGGAGGGCCCGGAAGCCTACGGCCGCTTCAAGGCTCTGGAAAAGGACGGCAAGACGGCTCAGAAGGTGTATGGTGCGAACTACTTCCAGTACCGCGAGTACATGAAGCGCCTCTACACCCTCTTCGTCCAGCACGGCAAACGGCCCATCATCACCACGCACGACACGAGCACCCTGGTCTGGCCGTGGCACTCTTTCGTCACCGTCGTCTTCGACTGCGAGGAGTCGGGCCGCTTCACGGAGGCGACTACGACCTATATGGACGCCTGGCCACTGGAGCGCTTCATGGCCATAGACAATCCCGAGCGCTCCGGCATCGTCACCATCCCGATGCTCAAGGGCGCCTACATGGCCAGGATGAGCCCGGCGCAGAGATACGCGACGGAGCGCTCAGCCTGGGCAGTGTGGCTGCTCTTTGACCACAACGTGCCAATGGCGGGACGCGACACCAAGAAGTCCAGGCTCTTCAGCGCGCTGGACGGCTACTACTACGGCTCTGATGTGCAGGTGTTCCCCTTCTGGAGGAACGAGGACGTCGTCAAGGTCGAGGCCAGAGTCGAGCCCCCGCTCAAGGAGTATGACCTGCCCAAGCAGTGGAAGGCCAAGTTCTGGACGGCCGAGCAGTGCAAGCGGGTGAGCGAGAAGCCACTCTACGTCACGCTCTACAAGAAGGGGAACCGTTGCCTGGTCGTGGCCGCGAATTTCCTCAAGAAGGCGGTTGACGGCAAAGTCACTCTCGCCCTCCACAAGCTCGGCGTCCCGACCACGAGCGCTGATAGCCTGAAGGTGGAGGACCTCGACGACTGGGGTCCGCCCAGGGACGCCCCGGAGCCGAAGTCCAGTAGCCCAGACAGCCTCGACGACGTAACGCCACCCAAGAGCGTAGAACCGGGCGCTCCGGAGCGACCCTTGAAGCGCGAGGGCAACACCCTTTCCTTCCGCGTGAGCGGGCAGGACTTCCGGGCCATCGAGCTGAGCTGGTAGGAGCATGCGGGAACACGAACCCTCCCGCCGCGGCCAGGATGGGTCGGCCCGGGCTAGACCAAGCAGTTCCCAACCCGCCTTGTCACCCAATCCCCGTCCGTCATTCAACCTGCTCCACCCACTCCCCCAGCTCCGCCTGCGCCTCCTTCGCCTTCTTCTTGCAGTAGTAGCAGCCGCCATCCCGCAGGCTGCGGTAGAGCGGCAGGCCGCATGTTACGCATCTCATCTTTGCCTCACTCGACCGGAAGCCACTCGTCCAGGTCCACCTGGGCTTCCTGCATCAGCCTTCGGCAGTAGAAACAATACAGCGTATCGCTTGGTTCCATCGCCATTCTGCAAATCGGGCATCTTCGCATTGCCACCACCTCACAGCTCTGTCACGATGTTCGGACACGAGCAGGCCAGATCGAGGATGGCCGATTGGACCTTCCCGCTCCTCTGGATTGCTTCCAGCACCTTGCTCGCGGATTCGTTTTCCATTCTCATCATCCTCCGTGCCTGGTTCAGGCACTCTCGCTCTGGAGAGTGACTGAACTTGACGGAGGTCTCAGGAGTGTGCGATACTTCTCGCTACCGCTGGTGCACCACGGAAAAGGCCGTTCAGAAAGCCAGGCAAGCTGGGCCTGAGACCCAGGGGCCGAGGGCAGAAATGATGAGCGACGTGCAGAGGATCGTAGGCCGAGCCTCGCGCGCAGCGGCCTTGGGCATGAGCATGCTGCTGCTCTGGCCAGGGTGTGCGCCGACCGAGCGGGGCCGCATCACAACAGGGCACGACGTGGTGCCGGAGTACCGCAACAGGGAGGCGACGGCGCTGGTCGAGGACAGCGAGACGGTGCGGCTGGCGCTGGGCGCCGCCTGGGACGACGCGCTGGCGTGCCGGGCGATGAGCGGGTACCTGCGGCCGTGGAGGCAGGGCGCCTCGCGCGAGGAGGCCGAGGCGCAGGTCCGACACGCCACCGCGCTCTATGAGCTGGTGAAGTGCGTGGACGACGGCATCGAGAGCGTACGTCTGGCGCGCGACAGCCGCGACGAGCCTCGGCTGGCTGAGGAGGTACGGTTCTGGCGGAATGAGCTGGCTCTTGCTGCAAAGGCGGTTGCTGCCTACGCCTCGAGGGCGGCGGCGCTGAAGGTCAACCTCGCCAGTCAACTGGCGGACCTCGCCCGCCAGCAAGGCATCGCTGCGCAGGTCATCGAAGGCAAGCCATGGGGCGACCCGCAGCGCGATGCCTGGCGCAGGGCCGGGCCGATGGCCGGCGTGCGGCTGCCCCTCGAGCCCCGGCCCGGCTCCTATGCCGAGTGGTGGAACCAACATCTGTCGCTCAGGCCCGGCTACCTGGTCAGCAAGCTCCGCTCGGCGGGCGACGCCTTCTTTGCCCCTGAAGCGCCCATCGGGGCCTGGGGCTTCCACTGCACGGGCGACGGGCAGTACGACTGGGCGAGGCTCAACGCAGTCGTGCGCCTCGTGCGGGACCGCGGCGGGAAACTCCTGTTGGAACTGCCCACGCTCAACGAATCGAGGACGCCCGAACAGGTCGCCGCCCTCGACGGAGCCGCCCGGAAGAATGCCTGGTGGATTCTGCCGAGCGGCTATGCCCCATCGCTGCCGAAGCACCTCGCGGCCGACCCGTCGGCCTCGTTCGCCGCACGCAACGACGACGGCACCCTGCGCCCTCACGGCGGCGTCCAGCTCTTCGACCCCACGATGGCGCGCGAATATGGAGCCTATCTCAACGCGATGGCCGCCAACCTGCGACGCGAGGGGCTTTACGACGCCATCGCAGCCATCCACCTGGAGGCGGGCGATTCGGCGGAGCTGCCCGAGTGCGTGGACTACTCCGAGCACACGCGGAAGCGCTGGCAGGCCTTCATGGCGGCGAGATACCAGGACATCGCCGCCTTGAACCGGGCCGCGGGCACGCAGTACCGCTCGTTCGGCGAGAAGAAGTGGGGCGGCTTCCTCGCCGATGACCACGCCCAGTGGTCGGGCGTCGGGCCAGACAACGCAAGACAGCCGTTCATGCTCCGCAGCGTCGGGCCGGTCGGCTTCGGCACCCGCCCCAGCGACAGCTTGGAGAGCCTGTTCCGAGATTACCTCTGGCTGAACTTCCGCGACCCGGGCAACCTCACTCGTTACTTCTACCACTGGGTGGCACACGGCTACCTGGATTACCAGCTCGGCTGGCATTCAGTGACCAACCACTGGCTCACGAACCGCCTTCTCTACCGCCTCGGCCCGACAGTGGCGAACACGGCGCCGCTGCCTCAGCGCATCGGCTTGCTGATGCCGCGCGCCACCCTGGACCTCGACGACGGCGCCAGCTACTACAGCTACATGGGCTGGGACTGGCTTCTCCACGCCGCCAAGCTGCCCTACACTCGCATAGACGAGCACTTCGTCCGCGACGGCGGGCTGAGGAGTCTGGGCCTCGAGCTTCTCATCCTGCCCGAGGTCACGGCGATGGACGCACAGGTTGCGGCCGAGTTGGGGAAGTGGGTCACCGGCGGCGGCGTGCTCGTCGCCTCGGAAGTCCCCGGCCTCCTGGACGAGTATGGCCGGCGGAGAGACGCATCGCCGCTGGCAGCCGTCCTCGGCGTCGCGCAGGGCGGCACGACCAGCGAAGCGGTCAGGGGCACGCCGCTCACCGTCACGGTCCCCCACGGCCACTATAGCGGCCGATGGGCCGAGACGACGGACCGCAGGCCGCCGTTCCAGGTGCTGGCCCCCACAACGGCAGAGGTTCCCGCCACCTACGGGAGCGGCAAGCCGGCCATCACGCTGAATGCTCACGGCAAGGGCCGCGCCGTGACGATGGGCTATCCCTTCGGCCGCGAGGCAGTGGAGTGCGAGCGGACGAGCATCGGCTTCCAGCGAACCTACGTCTGGTTCGTCCGCGAGCCGCAACTCGTCGCGCGGGCGGCCTGGCTGCGCGGCTTCCTCACCCAGCGACTCGGCTATAGGCCCGACTACGGCGTGGATTTTGCGGAAGTCGGCCGCTTCAAGGGCAACGAGGGCGTCGCCCCCGACCTTCATCTGCCCAAGGGCCTCTCTCAGGACCAAACCGACCCCTTCTACAGCCGCACCGTTGGCGACCCCCGGCCGGGCCACGAGCTGGAAGTGGACAAGGAGACACCCGACCTGGCCATCCGTTTCTTCCCCAGGGGCCGCGACGGGCTGGCTACCCGCTACCTGGGCATCTCGACCCGCGAAGTCCACTACCTCGGCCCGCGGGCCACGGTGAACATGATCCTGGCCCGCCACGCCTATCGCTGCCGCATCAACAACCCGCGGATTCAGGCGATCTGGGATGTCGGCCTGGACGTGCCCGTCGGCTTCCAGCGCGACGAGCAGGGCGTGAGCTTCGATGTCTCGCTCCCCAGCGGCCACATCATGATGTTGGCCTACAGCGAATTGCCCAGAGTCGAGTTGTTCGCGCCCGCGCCGTTTCCCGGCCGAGACACGGAGGAGATAGCCCAGGCGTGCCGCAAGTTGGCCGGCGGGTCGGCCCCGCCCGCGACGGTCATCCTCACGCCGGCGGCCGAACTCCGCGCCTGGGCAACCGAACTGGCCACGCCAATCCTGCCTCCTGACGGCAAGGGAGCCGCGCGGAAGGAGTCTATCCTGATCAGCTATGGCCAAGAGGCGAACAAGCCGGCGGCGGAGAAGCTCGCGGTTTGTCTGCGGGACAGGTTCGGCGTTGACGCCACGGCCATCGAGCAGGCCGTGAAGCGGCCCGACAAGCCCGACGGCCAGGTGGGCAGGGAGTTCGAGAAGCCGGTCGTCCTCATCGGCGACGAGTGGACGAACAACGACCTCGCGATGCATGGCGCCTACTGGGGCGTTGCCTACGGCCCGCACATGCCCTTCACGGCCACCCATGCGTGGCCAGGCCCCGGGCGCGCGGTCGTGTCGCTCTCCCGGCGCTACGCTCTTATGGACAAGGGCGGGCGGCCGCCGTTCGTGTGGAACGACTCGTGCAGCCTGCGGCCCGTGGAGCGGGGCCTGCCACTCGTCCGCCGCAAGCTGCATGTCGCCGCTAACGGCGCCGACGCCTCTCGAGCCGTGGAGGCGCTGAGCCGCGTGCTGGAAAGGGAGCCGCGATGAGCTTCTCAGCCTCTTGGGTACGGCCGATCGTGCTCTTCGCCTTGGTGTCCGTCTGCGGCTGCCTGTTCCAGAGAAAGGATGTTCGCGTGGCCGATAGGCATCTCACCCCGCCCCCGCTCCCGGTTCTCTCCCCGACGGCGCTCACAGGCGATCCCGGCGACGGCCGGGCCTACCTGCGCTGGAACCTGCAACTGGAGGACCCGCGCATCGTCGGCTGGCGGGTGCTCCAGCTCGAGCCGGACGAGGCGGAGGCGTCGAAGGACACGCTGGCCGAGCCTCACCTCGTGGCGAGTGGCCTCAGGAACGGCACGCGATACACCTTCGCTGTCGTGGGCGTCCTGAAGGACGGCTCGCGGACGCCGCGGAGCAACTCGGTCTCTGTCACGCCCCGCGACGTGGGCACGGCGAAGATCATCCCCGTCAAGCCGGGCGAACAGGTCACAGTTGGCGGCCTTCCAGCGGTGCCGCTTAGCCGGGATGCCGCCCGTGTGGCCTTCCCCGACGGCCAGGTGCTGGTCTACGACATGTGCCGCCCCGTAGACTGGGCCACTCGCGACGGCGAGCACCTCATCTGCCCGAAGCCTCTCGGGAACGGCCTCGACATCGGGCAATTCGATGAGCGCGGCCTGCCCAGGGTCATCCCGCCGGGCGGCCTGAAGGAGGCCGGCCCCCTCGGCCCCCTGCCCGGCTACACGCTCGGCACCGGCGCGGAATACCGCGACGTCCAGCACGGCAGGCCACATCCCCACATCACCGACCCGATGACCCTGCCGCTCGACGCTCTGTCCAACGACGCCCGCCTCGTCTGGCATCCGCCCCAGGTGGACGGCAACCGCGTGACGTTTCACTACGCGTTGCCGCTCGCCGCGACGGGCTATCGCTCGTGGACGCACGTGCTGGTGTGGGAGACCTGGTGGCCCATCGAGCGCGACCGCCACGGCTGCGACTACCATGGCCTCGCCCGCCTGGTCGAGGTCGAGATGCCCAGCGCCCTCAACCTCGGCTACCAGGTGATGCTCAACAACGGCTTCGGCCCGGGCGGCTCCCGCAAGGGCGTCGTCTACTACGGCACTGGCTTCCGGGAGCCCGGGCGCGAGATCGTGGACTTCTCCGCCGACACGAACCGGCAGGTCATCTTCCAATCGCCCAAGCCCCCGCGCCGCGGCTACGGCTACCATCCCAACCACGACGCGCTCCAGGCCAGCCCGCTCGTTTTCTATGACTGGGGCAAGGGCAGCCTCACCATCTCTGCCCGAAGCCTCTACTACCATTGCGCCAACAGTTCCGCCTCCTACACTGAGCAGGGAGCCGACGGGGTGTGGCCCAACCTGGCCTGGGACATGGCCCTCGCCGGCCAGCGCACGGCGGTGGACACCGTCGAGTACCTCTATACGGCCGATATGGCGCAGCCACTGCCCCAGCGCTGCCTCAATGCTCGCTTCGAGGTGTACGGCGACGTGTCGCGCCGCATGGGAGTCCAGGACAGCGTGGGCGCCGTGGCCATGGACGCGCCCCACAGCCAGATCCAGCGCGAGGGCGGGCCGCTCCCCTTCGCCGAGAAGTACGTCAAGCGGCTCGAAGGCTCGGGCATTGACGTCGTGGCCATGTACCACGACATCTGGCACTCCTATCCCATCGAGGCGGATGACGCCTATCGCTTCGATGAGCGGCACGACTGCAACCCCGCGCTCAAGGCGATGTGCGAGCGGCTGCGCGCCGCCGGCCTCCAGCCAGGCTTCTGGTTCCGGCCCGAGTTCACCAGGACGAGTCTCGCCAACGCCCTGAGCAGCCGCATCGCTGTGCCGGAGACCTACTACGGCTACGACATGGGCAAGTACCCCGATGCGGTGCCGCTTCTGAAGGCCCGTGGGATCCCGCTCTTCCGCGAGCACCCGGCGTGGGTGCGGCGCGCCCGCGACGGCGCCTGGCCCTACAACACCCCCTACCAATGGGTGCCGATGAGCCTGGCGACGGAGTGGTGGGACCGCATCATCTGGCCGTCTTTGTGGATGAGCGCGCGGCTGGGGTTCACGCGCGTGCTGGTGGACGGCGGGTTCGGCGGCCTCCAGGGCGTGGACTACGCGCCGATGCTCGAGGGCAGAACGAGCGGGGCGGTCCCGTGCCAACCCTACTGGTGGCGCTTCTGGCGCTCGATGAACCATGTAGGGATCAAGATGTTCGGCGAGTGCACGGTCGGCTGGAAGGGGGGCGCCGTGACCGCCGGCGGAGAAGGCGACGAATGCTACCAATGGCTCTTCTCCCTCGGCTGGTACATCGGCTGCGGGAAGGCCCTCCAGACCCCGGAACTCGCTCACCGCACCTATCAGCTCTACAACAGCAACCGCGGCGATGCAGGCTCGGAGGCCGTGCGCCGCTATGCTCGGCGGTTCTACGAGAAGAACCCGCCGCCTGACTGGATCGAGTTGCGGGGCCTTCGCCAGGGCGAGCCCGTCGAGATCACGGCCAAGGTCGGCGATTCCCCCGTCGCCGGCCTCGGCACGCGCACGACGGACGAGGCAACGCTCCGGATCCAGGTCAGGCCGTGGATCTGGACCGACGTAGTCTGGCACTACGATGACGGGGCGGCGGCAACGTATCCCGCCTATGAGAAGGTGGATTGGCGCAGGGAGTAGTCGCGGCGCCGCTGCCGCCTGCCCGAGTTGGCGTGCTTCTCGCCCGTCTACCTGCCGCGCTTTTCAACCGACGTTCACACTCGCTTGATGGCGGGGAACGTGATGCGCGCGGCCTTCAGGAACACGCAGCCGAGCCTGAGCGCCCGCGGCGGGGTGGGGCGCGACGCGGCGTTGGCCTGGGCCTCGCGCAGATAGTCCTGGAACTCCGCCTGCCAATCTCCCCAATGCCTGTACCGTCGGCCGGCTGCGCCAGCAGCAGGGTGACAAGAACTGAGAGTGCCTGGCTCATGGATCGGGTGTTTCTCCTTTCGTACTCATCCTGCCGGAGCCACCGCCAGCGGCAGCGCGCAATTCTCGCGCGATGCGCTCGCGCGCGGCATGCAGCACGGCCGGATCGTGCGTGAAGGCGGTCAGGGACGTGGTGGCCGGCTCGCAGTCGGCCCGCGCGGACCACGGGTCGCCGCGCTTTCGGCCGAGAGCCCAGAGGTACTCGTAGTCCTCCAGCCCGTCACGCAGGTTGGCGAGCCGGATGCAGCCCGCGGGGCCGTCGGGCAGCGGGTAGAGCAGGACGCCGTCACCGTGCAGGGCGGGCCAGTCCGGCCCGCCGGTGTTGATGGACCAGGCCAGCCGCGCGCCCTTGCGGAGGTCCAGCGGGGCGTCGTTGCTCTTCTTCGACCAGACGTTCACCCCCCAATACAGGAATCCGTCCAGCTTCTGGTGGAAGGCCTGCCACATGATCACCCGGGCCTCGATGAGCGGGGCGTCGGCCAGGAAGTTCGCGAAGGGCGCGCGCGGGCCGCAGCACACATAGGACCATACCTGCAACCCCGCCGCCCGACAGCGTTCGGCGTCCGCGAAGGAGTAGGCGTCGCTCACTGGGCAGTTCCAATCCACGTTCAGGTCGCGCATGGCCGCCGGCTCCTGGGGAACCTTGGCGGTGGTGAGCGTGGGCAGGCCGTAACGCTGCTTGATCATGCCGAAGTACTCGCGGATGATCGGGTTGAACTCCGCAGGGCGCTCGTCGAAGCCATAAACGTAGGCCCGGTCGGCCAGCCCGCGTGCCTTCAGGTCGGCCACGAACGGGTCCAGTTTCGCGATGAGACTCTGTTTGAAATCCGGCGTGTAGGACTCCGCCGAACTGTAGCACCGCCAGGGAGCCGATCCGCGCGGCTCCACCAAGTTCAGCACGTTGAAGGCGTTCAGCCCCCGGTCGCGGTAGTGGGCGAGGTCTTCGAGGTGGGGCAGATCGGTGCGCGTGATGTCATCCGGGTTCAGGCGATGCGCCAGCAGGTACTCCCCGTAGGCCTGCCGGAGCTTCGGAGTGACCTTCTCCGCCCCATAGACCTTCTCCAAGTAGCCCTGCATGAGCGCGAAGGCGGTCTTCAGGCGCCCGCGGACAGGGATGGTGAAGTCATGCACCCGAAGGCTCAGTGGGACGGTCGCGTCCGGATTACCGTCGGCAGAGATGGTCACCGTGCCGGTGTAGGCGCCCGGCGGCGTGTCCCTGGGGACATAGACCGTGACCCAGATGGGCTGTGCCCAGCCGGGGTCCACGCCGAAGCTCCTGACCGGCAGCAGCGGGTCGGGCCACCAGGAGGGAGCATAGCGCGGAACATCGGGCCGCTCGTGCTGATGCTCGACCCATACGTAGCCAACCTGGTGCCACTGCACGTTGTCGGTGGCGATGCGGGCGCCACCCGGCCCCGTCAGGTCGGACACCGCCACGCGCACGTTCCGCAGCGTGACCCCCGCTGGGGGCATGATCACGATCTGGCCGCTCTCATACTCGTTGCGCGCGGCGGACAGGGCCAGCGCGGCTGGCGGATCGACCGCTTCGGGCAGGTCCACAGGCATGACGCGCCGCATGCTGCTCTCGGTCCAGAGCGCGTAGTTGCGGCCCCGCACGCCTTTCGTGCCAATCTCACGGCTCCAGGTGATGGTCTCGCCCAGCAGGCGGTCGGTCGCGGCGAAGCGGATGGTGCAGACACCGGGCGGCACTGGTTGACCTGCCGGATCGCGACCGTCCCAGGAGATGCGCTGGGACAGTCCCTCGCCCTGCTGGGTGAAGACCACCCGTTCCCCCTGGCGCACCTGCGTCTGCCACGTCGAGGGCAGGGAGACCGAGGCAAACGCCTCGATGCGGCCCGTGCCCGCGAAGCCGCCCAGCGCGGTGGTGCGCATGAACTTCTGCGGCGCCAGCGACACCCGGACATCATCGAACCAGGCCGTGCCTTTCGCACGCCGGAAGAGCACGAAGGTCTGGATACGCGCCACCGGCTTGAGGGGCGTGAACACGCTCTCGGCGTAGGCCCAGCCGTGCGTGCCGTGACGGAAGCCCGCGGTCTGTCCCCACAGGGGTGTGCCGTCGGCGTAGTGCACATCCAGGTAGATGCAGTACTCGCCGCCCTCCACGGCCGCGGCTTTGCTCCACCCCGAGACCAGAAACGGGTGTTGCAGCGGCGGGTCGAAGACGATCTCCTGCGCGGCGCCCAGGGTCTGCCCGCCGGCATCGGAACGACACCGGATGCACCAGCTCCCGTCGCGCCCCTCGCGCACCAGTGTGTAACCCGCGCCATAGTGCGACCACCCCCTGGCCTTGCCGTCGGCGTTCTCCTCGAAGCCTGGATTGGCCACACGGTTGGCGTCCCGCGGGCCGGCGAGAGCCAGGGCCGGAACCAGGAGCGGCAGGGCGGCGAGGAGTGAGTGGATGCGTTTCATGGTGATGGCTTTGCTTTGAGTGACGGCAACGGCGGCGCGGTGAACGCGACTCCTTTCCACTCCGCCAGGATTCTCAGGTAGAAGTAGGGGTCGGGCCACGACGCGGATGGCTCGACCACCGTCGTTTCGGGCCATTCGTTGAAGCTGGTCAACAAGACGATATCGGCGCGGGCCTCCGTGGCGGCTCGGAGGTAGCCGCGCAGGGTCGCGCCGTCCTCGCGGGGGATGATGAAGAAGTCGTCGGGCCTGAAGCCGCTGTTGTCGTGGCCGGGATGGGCGGGCAGGAAGACCCGCTTGCCCGCGGCGTGGGCCTGCCCGGCCAGGCGGGCGTAGATGGGAGCGAGGTCCTCGTGCTTCCAGATGCGCTTGACGCTGAACGTTCCATAGAAGCCGATCATGGGGATTTCGGGAATCTTCAGCCATTCGTCGGGAAAGGCCATCCCACGCCCGTGCGGGTTCACGATCTTGTCCATCATCCAGTACATGGGGCCGGCCTCGGCCTCGATGCCGCGGCGAAGTTCCGCGAACGTCTCCGGCGTGAGCTTCGGCGCGAACGGCACCTGGTAGAGATAGACCACGGGTTTGCCGTCCACCCGCAGATAGCCCGGGCTGCCCGTGGCCCGCCGCAGCACGTCGGCCATCTGCCGGGTGAGCACCTTCACGTCGTGGTGGAATTGCGCCAATTCGCTGCACATTGCCACCTTGAACCCTTCCTCGGCCGCGACCGGCAGAATGACCTTCTCGAATGCCGCGCCGCTGAGGTTGGCGCCGCCCCACCACGACACGAGGAATGCCTCGATGCCCGCTGCCTTCGCCAGGCGGATGTGCCAGCGCACCACGACGGGATTGTCGCTGTCATAGAATCCGATGAGAGGCTGCGCTTTGGACTTCGGTTTCGGGTTTGCGACGGTCGCCTTGTCATCGCTCCATTGGCCCCACCTGCCGTGCGGCCCGCTGGCGGTCTCATACCAGGCATAGTAGACCGCCCACAGGGAGGGCCTGTTCTCGGCAGCGTGGAGCTGGGCTGCCGAGGTCAGTAGAGCGGCGTGGAGAACCAGGCAGAGATGTCGCATTGGGGCTTCCGACAACAAGGGGCGGTTTCCTGCGGAATGGCGGATGCCCCCTCGTGCGTTTCACGAAGGGTCTTTCCGAGTAGGGTCCGTCCCGTTCAGGCTCTCCTCGAGGTTCGTGTAGCCGTCGCCGTCGTTGTCTTTGTTGCCATCCGACGGGACTTTGGGGTCGAGGCCGTGCTGGGTTTCCCAGGCATCGGGCATGCCATCGTTGTCGGAGTCCACGGGCGGCGGGGCCGACTTCAGTTCGGGGTAGCCGCCGACCTCTCTCTGGGAGTCAATGATCTCGCCAGTACCTGTCTCGTATTCGCGGAGGATGCGGGCATCCACGGCATCGCGCTTCGGGAGCGTGGCGCCCGCCGTCGCCAGGACCTTGCGGCAGGCGTCCTCTGCGCCGTCGGTCGTGACGGGCATGCCCGACCAGAGGGCGAATGGCTCCTTCATCTTGAATGCCCCCGCCGCCGGGCCGGCGACCAGCCGCCAGTTGTCCCGGCTTCCCTCCGCGTCGCCCTCGAGGCAGTTGCCCGCCATGAACATGAACGCCCCCGGGTGGTCGTCGAGGGAGAAGACGTGCTTGCGGTTGGGCCACTTGATGTAGTTGCCGACGTAGTTCAGCCGCATCCCGCCCTTCTGGACATAGCCGTTCGATAGGTAGATGACGTTGTTGCGGAAGTCGAGCAGCGTGTCGCCGGCGGGACGCGGGCTGCGGGTGTTGTGCTTGGCGAAAAGGTTGTGGTGGACCGACACGTCGCCGCCGTAGACGATGATGCCCATGCTGTGCCGGCCCTTCGAGTGGAAGCTGCGGGCCAGGCTCTCGGCCAGGATGGACCACTGAACCGTCACGTCGCTGCTGTCCCAGATGTCCATCGTCTCGTCGAGCGCCCAGGAGAAGGAGCAGTGGTCCACGATGACGCGTTGAGCCCACAGGAGGCGGAGGGCGTCGGCCTCGAAGGTGCCCTTGATCTGGGCGAAGCCTTCGGCCCCAAGCTCATCGCCAAGGCGGAAGCGGACGTGGCGGACGACGGCGTCGTGGGTGCTGATCTGGCTGTGGCGCATCTTCACACAAATGCCGTCGCCGGGGGCCGTCTGGCCGGCGATGGTCAGATACGGCTCGGTGATGACCAGGTCGGCCTTGAGCGGGATGGTGCCCGATACGCGGAAGACGACGATACGCGGCCCCTTCTCGGCGCACGCGGCCCTCAGGCTGCCGGGGATCGGTTTCTCGGTCTTCGGGTCGTAGTCGTCGAGGTTGGTGACGAAGAGCACCTTGCCGCCGCGCCCGCCGCGGGCGAAGGCCCCGCAGCCCTGGGCGCCGGGGAAGGCGAGCGTGCCGGTGGTGAACTGCATTACCCCGCCCTTGCGCACCGTGCCATCGGCCTCCACCTCGTCCACGCGCCAGCAGTATGCCTTGCCGCCGGGCTCAAGCCCCTGCGGCTTGTAGGTTGTAGCCGTCTGGTTGCCCTTGAAGCATCGGCTCTGGCGGGTTGCGGCCCTTAGCTCGGTCGTATCGGCGCCGAAGTAGACATCGTGCGACACGGCGCTTGCCGATGCCTTCCACACGAGCTGCGTGCCGGGGTCCACGGCGTCGGAGCCGTGAATGGGATGTTCCTCGCACGCGAAGCATCGCTCGGCGATGGCCGCGATGGCCTCCTTCGACAGGGCAGTGTCGTGGATCTGCACATCGTCGAGGAACCCCTCCATGCCGCCAATGG
>Ga0194112_10001912_pt1 | contig 30207 bp, 22 predicted proteins | sample TA2MahC400mmetaG_FD_146191 | JGI IMG/M metagenome (GOLD analysis project Ga0194112, IMG submission 146191) | Freshwater microbial communities from Lake Tanganyika, Tanzania - TA2015016 Mahale Deep Cast 400m | ecosystem: Environmental > Aquatic > Freshwater > Lake | place: Tanzania: Lake... | reverse complement strand
AAGGAAAAAGCGCGGTCGCGCCGGTCGGAGGCGCATCGGCGCTCGCGTGGCGGCCGGCCCACGCGCCGATCGCCAACCAGAGAATCAACCCAATGCGCAATACCAGATCCAAACGATGTTTCATGCGTATACCTCCCAGTATACTATGAGCCGTCAGATTTCCGAAGTCTGTCCTTCCCACCAGGCGCCAGGCATCCTCTCAGGTGCCTGGCGCCTGGTGGGCTTCAAACTAGAATACTTGCACAGCTATTGTACCACACACTATGCACGGAGGTCTATAGGAGCAAAGCACCAACGGCGAGCGGCTTGCCAATTCTGGGTTGATCCTGTAATATTCGAGTAGAATTCCTCTTTGGAGCGATCATGTACGATGACATCCTCGCCGGGCTGAACCCGGCGCAGCGGGAAGCGGTTACGACCGTGGAGGGGCCGGTGCTGGTGCTGGCCGGGCCAGGCTCTGGCAAGACGCGCGTGTTGGCGCATCGCGTGGCCTATCTGCTGCGCGCTGTCGCCGCGCACCCGCGCACGATCATGGCCGTGACCTTCACCAACAAGGCCGCACAGGAGATGCGCGAGCGGATCAATCGCTTGCTGGGCGAGAGCGTACCCACGAGCACCGGCTGGCGCGGGCTGACCATCGGCACGTTCCACAGCATTTGCGCGCGCATTCTGCGCCAGGAGGCGCCCGCCGCACGGCTGAGCCCCAACTACGTCATCTTCGACGACGGCGAGCAGTTGACCGCGGTCAAGCAGACCCTGCGTGATCTCAAGCTGGACGAGAAGCTATATCGGCCCGAGGCTATGCGCTCGGCGATCTCCACGGCCAAGAACGAGCTGATCCGACCTGAGCAGTTCGAGGCCGACACCTACTGGGCTGAAGTGGCGCGTCGCGTCTACACCCGCTACGAAGAGTTGATGGCCGCTAACGCCGCGCTCGACTTCGATGACCTCCTCTGCCGCACGGTGTATCTGTTTCGCGATGAACCTGTCGTCGCGCAGCGCTATCAGGATCGCTATCACTTCGTCCTGGTGGATGAATTCCAGGATACCAATACAGCGCAGTATGAGCTGACCCGTCTGCTTGCAGGCCGCCGGCGCAACCTCTTTGCCGTCGGCGATGAGGACCAGTCCATTTACGCCTTTCGCGGCGCGGATTATCGCAATGTGATGCGGTTTCGCGAGGACTTCCCGGAAGTGAAAGTCGTGCTGTTGGAGCAGAACTACCGCTCCACACAGACGATCCTCGACGCCGCGAACACGATCATCGCGCACAACGTGCATCGCACCCCGAAGAAGCTGCGCACCGACCGCGGCCACGGGCTGGACGTGACAGTTCACGAGGCGTATGATGAGTCGGATGAGGCGAACTACGTGGTGAACACGATCCGGCGGCTGGTCGGTCAGGGAGAGGCGAAGCTGTCCGATTGCGCGGTGATGTACCGCACCAACGCGCAATCGCGGCCTCTGGAGGACGCCTTCGTATCTTGGGGCATTCCCTACCGGCTGGTGGGGGGCACGCGTTTCTACCAGCGCAAGGAGATCAAAGACGCGCTGGCCTACCTGCGGCTGGTGCACAATCCCGCCGACAACCTCAGCCTGACGCGTATCATCAACGCGCCGCCGCGGGGCATCGGCGAGAAGACGGTCAGCGCGCTGGCCAGTTGGAGCGCCGGGCTGGGCGTCTCGATGGCTGGAGGGTTGGCGCTGGTGGCCGGCGACCTGCAGAGTCCCACCCTGCCGGCGGAGATCATCGCACTCCATGCCAGGCCGCCTGAGCGTTCCAACGCCTCTGCTCAGGATCAGCCCTTCGGCCGCGCCGCACAACGTGCGTTGACAACCTTCTATCGCGGCCTGGCCGGCTGGCTGGCGGCGAAGGACGGCTTGACCGTGGCCGGTTTGCTGGACAAGATCGTGGAGGAGGCCGGCTATGCCACCTGGCTGCGCGACGGCACCGAGGAAGGGGAAGATCGCTGGGAGAATCTGCAGGAACTGCGCAGCGTGGCCGCGCACTACGATGAATTCCCGCCTGAGCTGCGCCTGACCGCCTTCCTGGAAGAGGTCGCGCTGGTCTCGGACCAGGATGAGCTGGCCGAGGAGAGTGACCGGGCCACCCTGTTGACGCTGCATACCGCCAAGGGGCTGGAGTTTCCGGTGGTCTTCATGGTCGGGTTGGAGGAGAACATCCTGCCGCACAGCCGCAGCAAGGAGGATCCTGACCAACTGGAGGAAGAGCGCCGCCTGATGTATGTCGGCGTGACGCGCGCCAGGGATCGCCTCTATCTGGCGCGCGCGTTCCGGCGCACTATCTGGGGCCGCAGCGAGGTCAATGAGCCCTCGCGCTTCTTGCGGGATCTTCAGAAGGCGCAGCGCGGGATGCTGAGAGACGAAGCACGCGCCGCGCAGAATACAGAATCCAGGACCAACGAAAATGGACAGGCGACCCGCGACAACCTGAAGGCAAGGGACGACGGACGATCGTTGCCGGTCATGCCATCCCCGCTCCGCCAGCCGCAACCGGCGCCCCGTGCACCACAGCCCGCCAACCACAGCGCCCTAACCGCCGATCGCCAGCCGCAGTTCAAGCCCGGCAATCGCGTGGATCATGGCCTGTTCGGGCAGGGGATCGTGCTCAAGTCGGAGCTGACCGCAGACGACGAGGAAGTGACGGTGGCCTTTGCCGGGAAGGGCACGAAGACGTTGCTGGTGGGGTTTGCGAAACTGAAGAAGATCAGCTAGAGACTACCCCTTTCTGGCCTTCTACGGTATAATTGTTCTTGTGTGTCGTGACGACCACTATCTCAATCTCACGGAGGATATTTCGATGGCAGCGATAATCAACTTCCTGACGAGTGCCGGGGTCATCATCCTGGCATTGCTCGCGCTGGCAAGTTCGGCGATCAAGGTCGTGCAAGAATACGAGCGCGGCGTGATCTTCCGTCTGGGTCGGCTTGTTGGTCCGCGCGGCCCCGGCCTGTTCCTCATCATCCCGTTCATTGACCGGATGGTGAAGGTGGATTTGCGCGTCGTCACCCTGGACATCCCGTCCCAGGAGGCGATCACCAAAGATAACGTGACCGTCAAGGTCAACGCAGTGGCCTATTTCCGTGTCGTGGATCCCGCCAACGCCATCGTGCGAGTGGAGGATTTCCGCCGCGCCACCTGGCAGATCGCGCAGACCAGTCTGCGGTCAGTGTTGGGCCAGTCGGACTTGGATGAGCTGTTGATCCATCGGGACGAGATCAACCAGAAGCTCCAGCAGATCATTGATGAGCAGACCGAGCCGTGGGGCATCAAGGTCAGCATCGTCGAGGTCAAGGATGTGGAGCTGCCCGATACGCTGAAGCGCGCAATGGCTCGCCAGGCCGAAGCCGAGCGCGAGAAGCGCGCCAAGATCATCCATGCTGAAGGCGAGTTCATCGCCTCGCAGACCCTGAAGGATGCCGCCTCGGTCATCGCCCAAGAGCCAGCGACGATCCAGCTTCGCTATCTGCAAACTCTCACCGAGATCGCCGTGGAAAAGAACTCGACGATCATCTTCCCTGTGCCGCTCGATTTCCTCAAGGCCTTTGGGAGCATCGCGAAGCCAGCGCCCGAGGAGTCTGCTGCATAGGCTGTTGATGGGAGCGTCGGCCGGTGGAGGAGTGACTGAGCGTGGTGTGAGACGGGGGAGGGTCAGTCGTGAACGCCCTGAAGGGGATACGCGGCTACATCGGACTCTCGTTGGCGTGGCTGGCGGTGCTGGCCGGCGCTCTGTTCGTCAGTCGCCAACCCTCTGGCCAACCCATCGAGATTGCGCCGGCCCCGACCGCGCTCCCGACTGCGACGCCTGCGCCCATGTCAACGCGCGGCCCCTTGCGCGTTGACGTGAGCGGCGCGGTGCGCTCGCCTGGCGTCTACAGTCTGCCCGCGGGCGCGATCGTTGCAGATGCGCTCGCGGCCGCAGGCGGGCCAGCGACCGATGCAGATCTTGACCGCCTCAACAAGGCCACGCCGCTGCAAGATGGTATGCAGGTCCACGTGCCGCGCGTCGCTCAAGCGGGCCCGACTCCTCCAACCCTCTCCACAGCCGCCGCGCCTGCGGCAGCCTCGCCGACGAAAAGCGCAGGCGGCGCGGCGACGCATCTGATCAACATCAACACCGCCACGCTGGAGGAGTTGGATACGTTGCCCGGCATCGGCCCCGCGACCGCCCAGAAAATCGTCGAAGGCCGGCCCTACGCTGCGGTGGATGACTTGCTGCGCGTGAAGGGGATTGGCCAGGCCACTTTCGAGAAGCTGCGAGATCTCGTGACGGTGCGGTAGGGGATCCCCGAACGGTTCAGGTTATTTCTATCCTGGTTTTCTGAGAAATGGTAATCTCGCTCACTGGCGGCTACGGCGAGCCGTAGTACCCTGCAATCAGATTCTTCCTCCTCCTTTGCGCACGAACGCCGGGGCCCCAGCAACCCCGGCGTTCGTGTTTAACTGACAGGACTTACGCAGTGGCGCCGAAAACCAGCCACGAATGACACGAATTGACACGAAAATGGGTTGACCAGGCGGCTGAATTCGTGAAATTCGTGCAATTCGTGGCTACTCCGCACGGCACTGCGTAACTCCTGTAACTGAAAGGAGGTGATGCGCGCCTGACGCGCCAGGGAGCGGCGACCCTGCCGACCGTCCATCCGTTTTTCATCTCATCATTTCGTCACCCAAGCAAAGGAGCGATCCAAGATGGCCGTCGAAACGAAGAAAGCCATCCTCGGCTACATGCCGGACGACACCCCCGATATCGGGTCAATGATCAGCCTGGGCTTCCAGCAGGTGCTGACCATGTTCCCCGCAACCGTGCTGGTCGCAATCCTGACCAAATTCGACGTGGGGGTCACGCTGCTCGCCAGCGGCCTGGGCACGATCATCGCCCTGCTCGTCACGAAGCGCCGCATCCCACTCTACTACGGATCAAGCTTCAGCTACATCACCGTCATCATCACCGTCATGTCGCTCTACGCGCCCGAATGCTTCAAGGACCCCAAGATGGTCTACTGTCCCGCAGGCGTGCGGATCGCGCAGGTGGGCATCATCGGCACGGCGATCGTCGAGATCCTGGTCGGCTTGCTGATCCAGCGGGTCGGCAAGGCGGCGCTGGACAAAGTGCTGCCGCCCATCGTCACCGGCAGCGTGGCCATCGTGATCGGCATCGCGCTGGCCGGCGCGGCGCTGGGCATGGCGAGCGCGAACTGGCTCGTCGCGTTCATTACGCTGATCATCACCATCGCCTTCTCGGTCTATCTGCAGGGCAAGGGGCTGCTGGGCATGCTGCCCATCCTGTTGGGCGCGATCGCAGGCTACATCATCGCGGTCCCCTTTGGGCTGCTGAAGGATGCCCCGGCCGTTATCGGCGCGGCGCCCTGGCTGCGCATCCCCAACATCACCTTCCCGGCCTTCACCGACCCGCGCGCGTGGGCCGTGGTGGTGAGCGTCGCGCTGATCGCGGTGGCGACGATCCCTGAATCCACCGCGCACCTCTACCAGATGAGCCTGTACATTGACCAACTGGCCAAAGACCTGGGGCGCAAGCCCACCTCCATCAAGAACCTGATCGGCCTGAACCTGGTTGCGGACGGCGCGGACGACCTGATCGTGGGTCTCTTGGGCGGCTGTGCGGGCACCAACTATGGCGAGAACAACTCGCTGATGGCGATCACCCGCTGCTACTCGGTGCCGGTGCTCTTCGCGGCCGGCGTGATTGCGATCCTGCTCGGCTTCGTCGGCAAGCTGGCCGCGGTGGTGAACACGATCCCCGTGGCTGTCACCGGCGGGTTGGCGATCTATCTGTTCGGCGTCATCGGGAAGCAGGGCGTCGCGCTGATCCAGAGCGAGCGCGTGAACCTGTTCGACCCGAAGAACCTGGCCATCGGCGCGACGATCCTGGTGCTGGGCATCGGCGGCGCCATGGGGCTGAAGGACGGCCTGTATCCGTTCCCGATCCCCGTGCTCTTCCCGAACGGCATCCCGGCCATCGTCTTCTCGGCTATCGTCGGCATCCTGATCAACCTGATCTTCGTCTTCCTGCCGCCGGCCCGCTTCGGCGTGAAGGAACGCAGCAACATCGAGTTCTAGGGATTGCATGCAACCATTCGACTACATCGCACCCCAGGATCATGCTGAGGCCAGCGCGTTGCTGGCGGATGGCGACGCGGCGGCGCGCGCGTTCATGGGCGGCACCGACCTGTTGATTCGCCTGCGCAGCGGCCTCATCCAGCCCAGACGGGTAGTGGATCTGAAAGCGCTGCCCGGCCTGCGAGAAATCCGGCTGAGCGACAGCAGCCCGCCGGCCGCCCCTGTCGCATGGCTGGTGATAGGCGCGGCGTGTACCATGAACCAGGTCGCGGCCCATCCGCTCGTGCGACGGGACTACAGTCTGTTGGTCCAGGCGTGCAACGCGGTGGCCTCGTACCAACTGCGCAACCGCGCGACCATCGGCGGTAACTGCTGCAACGCCAGCCCTGCAGCCGACACTGCTCCGGCGCTCTACTGCCTGGATGCAATGGCCGAGGTGTATGGCCCTGGCGGCCGCCGGCGGATTCCCATCGCCGACTTCTTCGTCGGACCAGGCCAGACAGCCCTGCGGAAGGGGGAGTTCCTGACAGCGATCCATCTACCCCCGCCCCCGGCCGGAGCGATCGGCGTCTTCAACAAGCTGGGCCGCACGAAGGTGGGCGATATCGCGCTGGTCAGCGTCGCGGTGTACTGTTGGATGGAGCGACCTGACAGGTCTTCAGAGACCTGTCAGGTCTGCTGGCGCATCGCCCTCGGCGCTGTTGGCCCTACGCCGCTGCGTGCGCGAGAGGCTGAAGACGCTCTTGCGGCGGATAGCTCGACCGCCGGAACCAAACGTGCGGCCGAGCTGGCTGCGGCCGCGGCCCGACCGATTGACGACCATCGCGCCAGCGCCGCCTATCGCCGCGACATGGTGCGCGTGCTGACGCGGCGGGGCATCGAGACCGTGCTGATGCTGCGCGCCGGCAGCGATGCACGATCGCCAGCGGGCGATCAACCATCGCTCCCAGGAGGCCCGGCGTGAGCAACACGATCTCCTTCACCGTCAACGGCGAGCTGTACACCATCCCCGTCGCAAGCCACCATACCCTGCTCCAGGTATTGCGCGAGCAGTTGACGCTGACGGGCGTCAAAAACGGCTGCGAGGCGGGCGAATGCGGCGCGTGCGTTGTGCTGGTGGACGGCGAGCCGGTGAACTCCTGCCTGGTGCTGGCGCCCGAGGTGGACGGCGCCGCGATCATCACGGTCGAGGGATTGGCCCACGATGATCAGCTCGACCCGCTGCAAGAGGCTTTCATCGCCGCCGGCGCCACTCAATGCGGCTTTTGCACGCCGGGCATTCTGATCAACGCGCGCGCGCTGCTCAACCGCAACCCCGACCCCACAGAAACCCAAATCCGGGAGGCGCTGGTGGGCAACCTCTGTCGCTGCACAGGCTACATCCGCATCATTGATGCGATCAAGATCGCCGCGCAAGCAGGAAAGGAGGCGGCGCGATGAGCCAGGAAGCAGCAGGCAGGAATCAGGAGGCAGGGGTCAGGAATCGGGCGACAGAGGGCCGCAATCCGCAATCCGCAATCGGCAATCGGCAATCCGCCAAACACTCCCTCATCGGCGCCAGCCTGCAACGCATCGAAGGCCGGGAGAAGGTCACGGGCGCAGCGCAATATGTGGATGATCTGCAGTTCGGGCCGAGCCTGCTCCACGGCCGGCTCAAACGCAGCCCCATCCCTCACGGCCATATCGCGGCCATTGACGTGAGCCGCGCGCGCGCATTGCCGGGTGTGCGTGTGGTGATCACCGGGCAGGATTTCCCCGGCTACACAGGGTTGTATCTCAGGGATCGCCGCATCTTCGCGCTGGATCGCGTGCGCTTCGTGGGCGAGCCGGTGGCCGCGGTCGCCGCTGACACGCCGGAGATCGCCGAACAGGCCATCGGCCTGATCGAAGTAGCGTATGAGGAATTGCCGGGCGTGTTCGACCCCGAGTTAGGCGCGTCGGCCGAGGCGCCGCTGCTCCACCCCGAGCTTGGCGATTACGAATGCGCGGCGTTCATCCTGCCGCAGGCAGGGACGAACATCTCCAACCACTTCAAGGTGCGCAAGGGAGATATGGCGGCCGGGTGGGCCGCGGCCGACCTGGTATACGAGCACAGATACCGCGTGCCGCACATCCAACACGTGCCACTGGAGACGCACGTCTGCATCGCGCAGACGCTGGCGGCCGGTAGGGGACAAGACGGCCGCGGCAAGATCACCCTCTGGTCATCAAGCCAGTCGCCCTTCGCGCAGCGCAATCTGATCGCGAAGGCGCTCGGGATCGGCCATGGCCAACTGCGCGTCATCACACCCCACGTAGGCGGCGGGTTCGGCTCCAAGGCCGGCGTCAGCATCGAGGGCGCATGCGTTGCGCTGGCGCTGCACAGCCGTGGCCGGCCCGTCAAGCTGCGCATGACACGCGAAGAGGAGTTCTACACCACTTTCGTGCGCCAGGGGCTGGTCGCGTATGTCAAGATGGGCATGACCCGCGATGGCCAGATCACCGCGGTGCAGAATCGCTTCTATTGGGATGGCGGCGCCTACACCGAGTACGGCGTCAACATCACACGCGCGGCGGGCTACAGCGGCTCGGGGCCCTACTTCGTGCCCAACATCCATGTGGACAGCCTGTGCGTCTACACCAACCACCCGATCGGCGGTCCGATGCGTGGGTTTGGGATGGCTGAGATCCACTTCGGCATCGAGCAGCACATTGACCAGATGGCGCACCAGCTCGGCCTTGACCCTGTGGAGGTGCGGCTGAAAAACTGCCTGAAGGAGGGTCAGGAAACCCTGACGGGGATGATCATGCACCCGACCGGGCTGAGCCAATGCATACGGAAGGCGGCGGAGGCGATCGGGTGGGAGCGAGGGGAGAGGGGCACGGTCAGGAGACCGGCCCCAGCAGAGGGGTGGGAGCGAGGGGAGAGGGGCACGGTCAGGAGACCAGCCCCAGCAGAGGGTGGGGAGAGGGGCACGGTCAGGAGACCGGCCCCAGCAGAGGGTGGGGAGAGGGGCACGGTCAGGAGACCGGCCCCAGCAGAGGGTGGGGAGGGGGGCGCAGGGAAAGAACCGGCTGCGACGCAGGAAAAACTCGTCAAGAAATGGGCGCAACCAGCCGTGTCCTCTGCGGCGCACAAACGTCATGGTAAAGGAATTGCCGCCATGTGGAAGGCGCCTGCCATGCCGCCCAATCCTGGCTCCAGCGCGACCGTGCGTCTCAACGAGGATGGCACGGCAACCGTGAGCATCGGGGGGGTGGACATCGGGCAGGGCGCGCTGACCGCGATGGCGCAGCTCGCGGCCGAAGGGCTGGGCGTGAAGTTCGAGGATGTGCGCGTCAACACGGTGGACACCGACTATAGCCCCTACGAGTGGCAGACGGTCGCCTCTCGCCTGACCTGGAGCATGGGCAACGCCGTGTTGCGCGCCGCGGAAGCCGCACGCACGCAAATCCTGCAGATGGTGGCCGAAGCCTGGGGCGAGAAGCTGAACGACCTGGATATCGTCGAAGGTCAGGTCGTGAGTTACCGGTCCGAGGAATCGTTGCCGTTGAAGGACCTGGTCGTCTATGGCGTGCAGCGCGCTGACGGCACGTGGATCGGTGGGCCGGTGACCGGCCAGGGTCGCTTCATGCCCGACTACGTCACACCGCTCGACCCCGAGACGGGCCAGGGCCCGCGGGCCGTGGTTCACTTCACGACGGGCGCGCAGGCGGTGGAAGTGGAGGTGGACATCGAGACGGGCGAGGTGCAGGTGCTCAAGATCGTGTCGGCCTACGATGTGGGCCGCGCGATCAACCCCGACATGGTGCGCACGCAAATGGAAGGCGGCGCGGTTCAAGGGATGAGCACAGCCCTGCTCGAACAGATCCAGCTTGACCACGGCGCGCCGCGCAACCCCAACTTCAGCGATTATCGCATCGCCACCTCGGTGGATGCGCCGCTGGCGACCGAGAACATCATCGTGGAAGTGCCGCAGGATGACGGCCCGTTTGGCGCACGCGGCATCGGCGAGCACCCGATGGTCCCTACTGCGCCGGCCATCGCCAATGCGATCTACAGCGCGACGGGCGTGCGGATTGATAGCCTACCCATCACAAGCGAGAAGGTCTGGGCCGCGCTGCGCGCAGCGGGCTGACATAGACAGGTTGCCGCTATTCATAGGATGAGCGTGGAGATGTCGTTTTCCCCGTACCGAATTGCCGTATGGCAAGCGTCAGGTTTCCGTAGGACAACAGCCTTGCGTCAAGACTGCAAATGCGGTATAATCAGCAGGCAAAGAACATGTAGTCAACAAGCAGGTTAGAATGCCGTAAGGCGCCGCGTACACGTGGAGGTGCACGATGCGAAAGGCGATGTGGATCGCGTTCGTCATAGTTAGCGTGTTGCTGGCCGGATGTGGACAGGCCGCGCAACCCACGACCAGCCCAGAAACCAAGCTTGGGACGGCATTTATGCTGGCCTTGCCACGCATCGTCGTGGACGTGGACCAGGAGGGCAATCCCAGCGTTCTGGGCATCACCGCTGCGGATATCGGGATGAGCCCGGAAGGCGCCAGGCTGCCCAAGACAGCCGTTGATGCGCTACTGAAGGGCAATGTGCAGCATATCGAGCTGCGCCAGGCTGGACACGGCGTCGTATGGCTCGTCAACGGCAAGCCCATGCCGCACCTCGGATGGAACGATGAATCGCTCGAGTATATGAGCGACCTGGCAGCGTTGCTGAGCCCTGCGAATGCCCAGACGATTCTGACCGTCAAGAAGTTTGTACCCATTGTGCGCCGGTTGGGCCTCGATATCGTGTTGCAGTTCCCAAAGAAAGCCGGCGTCGCGGCGATTCCCCTGGCCGATCCCAATGCGGTCATCAAGTTGGCGCCGGTCGCCTCCACCGAACCAGCGATTGCCATCGCCAAGTTCGAGGTCAAGTACGACGCGAAGGGGGTGCCTGGCATCCTGGGCATCACGACAGAGGACCTGGCCTCGTTGGGGCTGAATGTCCCCGGCAATCTATCTCCTGATCTGCTGAAGAGCCTTCAGACCGCTAATATCCAGCATCTCGAATTGCGCGGGCGGCCCGATGGGTTGTATGTCTACGTCAACAGCAAGGTAGTGCCCAATATCATCTGGGACCAGCAATTCCTGGCGAATGCAACGGAGTTCTACGTGACTGTGTTCGCCGGCGACACCTTTGTGGAGCTGGTCAAGACCGTCTTGCCTGCCGCGCACCGGGCTGACATCGCGATCCTCGTCCATCTGCCGTTGGCGTCCGGCGCGTCAGCGATTCCGGTCGTCAGGCATTAGCCGTCAGTTCTTAAGGAGACTCTACTCTCAAGAGTTACTCACCCATATCATCACAATGGAGGTGCATGATGCGTAAGTCGGCGTTGGTCGTTCTTGTCGTCATCGGTATGTTGCTCGCCGCCTGCGGTCCGGCCATGGTGCCTTCGGCCGCGCCAAAAACAGAGACTGGCGAGACCTTCGTGATCGCACTGCCGCGCATCGTGATCACGCTGGATGCCAAGGGCAAACCTGGGCTGGAAGGAGTGGCGCTGGAGGAGATCGCCAAGACCTTCGGTATGGCCCTCGATCTGAGCGCCTACAGCGTGGATCCCGCGTATGTGAACTGGATGACCAACTCGAACATCCAGCACATTGAGCTGCGGCAGACCGGCGCCGGGTTGGCCCTCCTGGTGAATGGCGCCCTCATGCCGCACATCGGTTGGAGCGATAGCTCTCTCAACCAACTCACCGACCTGGCGCCGCTGCTCTGGCTACGCCAGGACATGGTCAAGAAGTTCGTGCCAATCGTGAGCCGGTTGGGGTTGGACCTGGTGCTGAAGTTCCCTGCACAGGCAGGCGCCAAGGCGATCCCCTACGCTGCTGATCAAATCGCTCTGGCTGGAGCCGCGCCTGCCAAGGACCCAGCCTCGGCAGTCGTGAAGTTCGAGATCAAGTATGACGCCCAGGGCGTCCCCGCCATCCTCGGCATCTCTGCCCAAGACCTGGTCGCGATGGGCTTTGATCCGAATCTGCCGCTGGCTCTCCATCCGTACTATGTCGAGATGCTACAGCTCAACAACGTGCAGCATCTGGAAATCCGCAGCAAGAGTGACGGGCTGTTTGTGTACATCAACGGAACCCCGTTGCCCAACATCGTCTGGGATGGCAAGATGCTGGGCAGCGTGGCAGACGTGGTGGTGCAGTTGTACCAGACGGTTCTCTCGGAAGACTACGCCAAGCTGATCAAGCAGTTCGCGCCGCTCATCAGCAACGCGGATGTCGGGATCATGATCCATTTCCCGCTGGCCAAGGGCGCTGTGCCGATCCCCGCGAAGATGCACTGAGTATGACAACGCTTTGACGCTTTCCGGCCGGAGATTCGGACTGCGTAACACGAAAGGACGTTTCATGCTATGAACGCATCTCGCAACTACGGTCTGCTGCGCACCATTACGCAGGTGCTCAAGATACTGGCTTGGGTGGCGCTGGCCGCGGGCGTCATCGGCTTCATCATTGCTCTGTCAACCGCTGGTCGAGCAGGCAACGAATTGGTGCGCGCGCTGGCATCTGCTGGCGCCGTTGCCGCGCCGGTGCTGGGTGTAGTCTGGTTCGTCCAGCTCTACGGCTTCGGCAGCGTCTTGTCGCTCTTGATGGACATCGAGCAGCACACGAGCGCGCTGGCTGCCCGCCCGCCAACCCCGCCGACACGCTAATCTGAGAGACCGTTAGCCGCTGTCTTGAAGGCCCAAGTCGAACGCACCTCCCGGATGGCCTCCGTGGAGGTGCGTTTTCTGTTGTGGAGAAGTGGAGGAGCGAGTTGACCATGAGGAAGTTGCCCTGGGCCGTGCTCGTCGCCGGCGTCTGGCTGATGACTGCCTGCGCCGCGTCAATCCCAGCCGCCAGCCACGGGACCGCGCCGCACGCTGGCGGCTTCCTGCTGGCGCTGCCGCGCGTGATCGTTGACTTCGACCGGGAAGGCCATCCCAGCATGTTCGGCGTCAAGCTACGAGACGCCGGGTTTGCCCTCGGACCGCAGATCAGCCGCCTCCAGCTCAACCGGTTCTATGTGGACTGGATGACGGCCGCCAACGTACAGCACATCGAGTTCCGTCAAACGGGCCATGGCCTGACGCTGCTGATCAACGGCGCCCCGATGCCGTACCTGGTCTGGCGCGAGGATGCCATGCGCGGCGCGGCGCAGATCATCGCCGCATCATCCGGCCAGGACGCGCGGCGCGTCGAATGGCTCCTCGCCATCGGCCGTCGGCTGGGCGCGAATCTAGTCCTGAGGTTCCCGCGTCGCCCCGGCATGAAAACCATCCCCCTGGCCGAAGGTCGCCGCCCCATCGCAAGCCCTGCAGCCGAGCCAGCCCTCGTCCTGTTCGACCACCGCTTCGAGATCGCATACGACCCCGGCGGCGCCCCATCCTTCCTGGGCATCTCGCCGGAGGATCTGGCTCGCCTGGGCCTGATCGAAGCGCCGCTCGCTCTGACGCCCACGGACATCGCAACCCTGCGCGGACTGAATCTCCAGCACGTCGAGTTGCGCAGCAGGCCCGACGGACTGACCATCTACGGGAACGGCCGGCCAGTCCTGCACCTGGCATGGAACGATGACCTGCTGAACAGCTCCGCCGCGCTCTATGCGCAAATGAACCCCCGCAGCCCGTATATCGCCCTGGTCAACGGCCTGGCGCCGAGCTTGCGCCACGCGCATCTCAGCGTCCTGGTCCACTTCCCGCCAAGGCCTGGGGCTGCGCCGATCCCCATTCGAATGCACCGCTAGAACGTCGGTCAAGCCCGCCCTGGGGCCGGTCCAGGGGAATGCCAAGCCCGCCGGTCGGGCGGTTAAAAACCGCCGCCGCCACTGCACAGCCGATCCTTCGGCAAGCTCAGGACAGGCTCGGCGTCGGCTGGCTCTCGTCGCCGCAGGTTGAGCAAGCCTCGTGCAGCGCGACCGATTTGCCAAAAATGGCCGCTCTAGGGTAAACTGCGTCCGGTTAGTTCCGACCCCTCGCAGGAGATCATCCCATGGCGACCGTTAAGACAATCGGCATCCTCACGGGCGGCGGCGACGTTCCGGGCCTGAACCCCTGCATCAAAGCAGTGGTGGATCGCGCGGTAGATGAAGGCTGCGAAATCCTCGGCTTCCGCCGCGGCTGGGCTGGCCCGCTCAGCATCAATCCCGACGATCCATCCGAGGATTGGCGATGGGTCATGCGGCTGAATAAGGCTGTCGTGCGGAAAATTGATCGCTCTGGCGGCACGTTCTTGCACACCTCGCGCACACGGCCATCGCACGTGCGTCCCGCGGAGACGCCAGCGTTTCTGAGCGATTTTCCCGCCCCTGTCAGCGACCCCGAGACCAACTCCCGCGACTTCACTGTGCACGTCCTGCGCGTTCTGCAACACCTGAAGGTGGACGGGCTAGTCGTGATCGGCGGCGACGACACGTTGAGCTACGCGGCGCGCCTGCACCAGGAAGGCTTTCCAGCGGTTGCGATTCCGAAGACGATGGACAACGACGTGTATGGCACTGATTACTGTATCGGCTTCAGCACGGCGGTGACGCGCAGCGTGGACCTGATCACGGCCTTGCGCACGCCAGCCGGCTCGCACGAACGCATCGCCGTCGTCGAGCTGTTCGGTCGGAACTCGGGCGAGACTTCCCTGTTCGCGGCCTACCTGGCGAATGTAGATCGCGCGATCATCTCCGAAGTGCCGTTCGACCCGCAGAAGCTGGCCTCTATGCTCGTGGAGGACAAGCGCGCCAATCCCAGCAACTATGCGATCATGACGATCTCGGAGGGCGCGAAACCGATTGGCGGCGAGATCGTGGAAAGCGGCGAACCGGATGCCTATGGCCATAAGAAGCTCGGCGGCATCGGCGAAGTCGCCAGTGAGCTGATCAAGAAAGCGACCGGCGAGGAGACCATCTACCAGAAACTGGGCTATCTGATGCGTTCTGGCGCGCCCGACTCGCTGGATCGCATGGTGGCGCTCAGCTATGCCAATCTGGCCACCGATCTGGTCATCCGCGGGCGCTCAGGCCGGATGGTGGCCCTGCGGGACGGCAAATACACGCACATCCCGCTGAGCACCGTCAACTCCAGCGTGAAGCAGGTGGATGTGGACGAGTTGTACGACCGGGAACGCTACCGGCCAAAGGTGGCGAATATGCTCGGCAAGCCCATGTTCCTGTACTAGGCGGAGAGGAACCGATGACCCGACCGCTGAACGATTCGCCCTATCTGTACGGCTTGCACGATCCTGGCGGCGAACACCTGATGGCCGAACAGAAGACGCCCGGCTGGATTCTGTTCACAGAGGAATTGGGAAGCAGCCCCACTGATTTGCGAGGCAGCGACTACAGCCGCTGGGCCAACCAGGAATTCGGCATCCTTGTCAGGCTCAACAACGGGTACGAACCGCGCGGCACGATCCCCTACTCCGTGCAGTACAGCCAGTTTGCTCAGCGCTGTGCGAATTTCGTGCACAATTCCCGCGGCTGCAATATCTGGATCATCGGCAATGAGATGAACTACGCGGTCGAACGGCCGGGCGTGCAATACGATCGCGGCCAGAATCCGCCGCGACTGGTGCAGCCGGGAGAGGTGATCATGCCGGGGCTGTATGCCAACTGCTACCGCCAGTGCCGCACTGCGATCAAAGCAGTGCCGGGCCACAAGGATGACCAGGTGATCACCGGCGCGGTCGCGCCCTGGAATGCTCAGACGACCTATCCGGACAATCCCAACGGCGACTGGGCCAAGTATCAGGAGGATCTCCTCAAGATCCTGGGGCCCTCGAATTGCGACGGCGTCGCGATCCACGCCTACAGCCACGGCGCCGATCCCAAGCTCGTCTACACCGATGCGTTCATGAATCCGCCGTTCCAGAACCGGCAGTACAACTTCCGCACATACCAGGACTTCATGCGCGCCATCCCGCCCAGCATGCGCCACCTGCCGGTGTACTTGACAGAGGCGGACCAGGACGATGAGTGGCGCAACGAAAACAACGGTTGGGTGCAGCGCGCCTATGGTGAGATCAACTGGTGGAACCAGCAGGCAGGCAACCAGATCATCCGCGCCGTCATCCTCTACCGCTGGCCGCGCGGGTTGGACAAATGGGGGATCGAGGGCAAAGCTGGCGTAATCGAAGACTTCAAGCAGGCGATGGCCCACAAGTATCGGTGGGACAATATCGTGCAGGTGACGACGACCCAACCGACGCAACCCACTCAGCCGACGCAGCCAACCCAACCAACCCAGCCGACTCAACCGACTCAACCAACCCAGCCGCCGGCCGATACCAGCCCTATCCGCTTCGCGGAGACAGGACGCACGGCCCAGGGCGCGTTCGCGGCGTTCTATCGCCAATACGGGCTTGATCTCACAGGCTACCCCATCTCAGATGAGTACACGCCAGCGGAGAGCGGACTGAAAACCCAGGACTGGCAACGGGTAATCATGGAGGAGTACCCGGCTGGGAAAGTCCGGCTGCGCCTGGCAGGACAAGAGTTGATGGACTTGCGTCAGCGGGTTGCGCAACTCCAACGACAGATCACGCAGCTTCAGTCCGGCGCAGGCGGCCCTGCCGAGCCGACCGTCAGCGACATCACAGTCCAGTTGCCGCGCGACCCGGCCGGCTTCGTCAAGCGGCCCGCGGCTGCCATTCAGTACATCGTGATCAACCACACGGCTGTGCGGCCAGAGGTCGGCGCGGATCGCGTGGCGCAGGCCCAACGCGCCAAATGGCCGGGCATCACCAGCCAGTACTTCATCACTGGCGATGGCCTGATCCAGCAAACCAACCCGCTCGACGAGGTCGTCACGCGAGACCAAAGCTGGGTCTATAACGGCATCAACATCTATGTGGCAGGCAACTTCGACGAAGTGCTGCCGAGCACGGGCCAGATGAGCGCCCTGGCGCAGTTATGCGCCTGGCTGCTCTTCCGCTACAACCTGACCGAGAGCGCCATACGCGGGCTGAGCGAGTTCATCGTCACGCGCTCGCCGGGCCTGCAGTGGCTAGGCGGCCAACGCTGGAAGGATCGTCTGCTGGCAGACGTGAAGGCCATACCTTCCGCGCCGACGCCGAGCGCGCCGCAGCCGGCCGACGGCGATGTCGCCGCATTGCGCGGCCAAATCCAGAAGCTACAGAACCAGGCGGCCGATCTGCAGGCCCAGATCACCGACCTCGAAAACCGCAACGCAACGCTCCATACGCAACTCGATGCGGCCCTGAAGGCTGCCGGCGGCGGCGGCCCGGTTAAGACGCCCAAGCCGGCCATCACCGACATCTCGCTCCAGCTACCCCGCAAGGCCGAGAGCCTGAAGACGCGGCCCGTGCAGCAGATCCAGTACATCGTCCTGAACCACACGGCCGTGGATCCCAGCGTGGGCGTCGAGCGCATCGCGGCCGCGCACCAGCAGCGATGGGGCGCCATCCTCTATCAGTACTTCATCGCAGGCGATGGCGCCATCCTGCAGACCAATGCCCTAGACCAGATCGTTGACCCGAATCAGCCGTGGGTCGCCCAGGGCATCAATATCGCGGTGGCCGGCAATTTCACCGCGGAGACGCCCAGCGCGGCTCAGTTGGACGCGGCCGCCAGGCTGAGCGCCTGGCTGCTCCAGGAACACAGGCTGAGGCTGGAAAACGTCAAGGGGGTCAGCGAGTTCATCAACTCGCAGTCGCCAGGGCTGCAATGGCTGCAGGGCAAGCAATGGAAGAACCTGCTGTTGGCGCGCATCGCTGAGGTACAGAAAGCAGCCACGCCATCATCCGATGGGACGGAAAGCGGCCTCGTCGCGGCGCTGCGCGCGGAAATCCGCCAGCTGCAGGCCTCGCTGGCGCAGGCGCAAGCCACCGTCGCCAGCCTGACCGCCGAACGTGACCGCCTGCAGGCCCAGGTCGGCAAGCCATCGGCCAACGAGGCCAGCCTGCAGCAACAGGTCCAGACGCTGTCGCAACAGAATCAAACGCTGGTCAGGGACAAGACAGCGCTGACCCAACAGCTCAGCGCGGCCACCCAGGAATCAGCGGCCCTGAACCAACGCATCAACGACCTGCTGCGTCAGATTCAGCATGCGCAGACCGGCGGCGCGGTTGCAGTCTCGCCGCCAACCATAAGCGACATCACTGACAGGCTGCCGAAACACGCCACTCTGCAGTATGAAACGCGCACGCTCGACAAGATCACGCACCTGGCCTTCCATCACAGCGCCGCGCCAGCCAATATCACGCCCGATCAGGTCGCGTCCTATCATGTCAAGAACGTTGGCTGGCCCGGCATCGGGTATCACTACTACATCGAGCCGGATGGCGTCATCTATCAGGTGAACCGGTTGGAGACGGTCGCCTTCCATGCAGGGAACTCCAACAGCAACTCTGTCGGCATCTGCGTGTCCGGCACGTTCAGCGGTGTCATCCCCACCCCCCTCCAGTTGGAGCGCGCAAGCCATTTGGCCGCCTGGCTGGTGCAAAAGCTCAAACTGAAGCCCGAAAACGTCATGGGCCACAAAGAGTTTCCTGAGAACGTCACCCAGTGTCCTGGCGACGACTGGCTGGCGGGAAAGCAGTGGAAGCAGTTGCTGGTGGATCGGATGAAGGGCATCCTGGCAGGACAGACCGCGCCGCGCGCCAAGACGATCGGCCACTATATGCTCTTCTGGCAACGGGCCGAAGACTGGGCCAAGGAGGACTGGGGAGCGGCCCTCAGCTACATCGCACGCTTCCGACCCACGACGGGTTTCTCGGCTGAAGACGCGCGCAATGCTGAATACGTCACCATCATTGGCGGCATAGCAGGAGTGCCCTACGAGACCGAGCAAGCCCTCATCGCTGCGGGGTGCAAGGTGGAGCGGCTGGCCGGGACAAACTTCGCCGACACGAAACGGATGCTCGACGAGCTCGCGCAAAGCGGTCGCCGATTCTCGACCTTCAATGTGTAGGGACCACAAGCAAGCGTCTCATGCACACCGCGCAGAGCTCTGAACCCCGTCCGCACGGCGACCCAACGACGATCACTCCTGCCTCAGCCTACCAGGTCCATCTGCCGGCTTTCGAAGGCCCGCTCGACCTGTTGCTGCAACTGATCGAGCGGGAAAAGTTGGACATCAGCACGATCTCGCTAGCCCACGTGGCAGAGGAGTTCCTGGCCTACATTCGCGAGCTGGCGATGATCGAGGCCGAAGCCCTGGCCGATTTCCTGGTCGTCGCCGCCAAACTCGTGTGGATCAAGTCGCGGCTGCTGGTGCCTCAACCCGCGGCGGCCTCTGCCGAAGAAGAGGAAGAAGACCCAGGCGAGGCGTTGGCGCGCCAATTGCGAGAGTACAAACGGTTCAAGGAAGCCGCCGCAGCCCTCCGTGCGCTCGAAGAGGCAGGGCGCCACACCTACCCCCGCGTGGCGCCGCCCCCTGAGTTAGCGCGGCGACTGGACAGCAGCAGCATTACCCTGGCAGACCTGCTGGCGGCCGCAGGCACGGCCTTTCGCGCCTTGCCGCCCCCTGCATCGCCAGATCGCATCGTGGCGCCGTTCATCGTCACCATCGCGGACCAGATCGCGCTGATTCGTCGGGCCACAGGCGGCAATCGCACGATCACTTTCCGCAGCCTGCTGCAGGGCACCCAGCATCGACTAGAGATCATCGTCACCTTGCTGGCGGTGCTAGAGCTGATCAAACGCGGCCAACTTATCGCGTCCCAAGACGGCCTGTTCGGGGAGATCGTGATCCAGCCAATGGCCGGGGTGGAGATCACGGCCAACGGCGAGCCGCGTGAGGCTTGACGCCCCGCAGCGCCTCACACCACGCGGGACAGCCGCCGCAGAATGCGACCAAGCAGACCGCCTGGCCGCAGGCCGCCGCGCAGCGAGCACACCCAGCGCGCCGCCAACAACCCCAGACCCGCCCCCACCACGTCGAAGGCCAGGTCCACGGCCGTCATGGTGCGGCCGGGCACAAAGCTTTGATGCAACTCGTCGCTCGCGCCATAGAGCGCGGTCAGCGCCAGCGCCCACGCAGTTGAGCGCCGAACGCCTGCCCCGCGCAGCGCCCACCACAACAGCACAGCCAACACACCGTAGACTGTCAGATGCCCGCCGATCTCCGCCAGGTGCGGCACGCCCGGCGTCAGGTTGGGCAGGTCGGGCTGCGCAGACAGATAGAAGATGAGCGACATCCACGCCAGGACCGTCGCCCATCGCTGGATTTGGGATTTGGGATTTCGGATTTCGGATTTCGGATTTGCGATTGACACTTGTCGCCTCACGCTTGCCGTTTGACGCTTGATACCTGACGTTTGACGTTTTGACGTTTCACGTTTTGACGTTTCACGTTTCACGTTTCACGTTTGACGCTGGATGCCTGACGTTTGACGTTTTGACGTTTCACGTTTGACGTTTTGACGTTTTGACGTTTCACGTTTCACGTTTGACGCCCCACAGCATACGCCTCCAGCGCGACGGTCGCCAGGTCGTTCCAGGCGAAACGTTCGCGCGCCCGCTGTTGCGCCGCGCGTCCCAGGCGTTGCGCCCGTTCGGGATCGGTCAGCAGCGTGACGATGCCGGCTGCGAAAGCGTCCGCGTCGCCGGCCGGTGCGAGCAGAGCCGCGTCGCCCAGGGTCGCAGGCAGCTCACCCACCGCGTAGGCCACCAGAGGCAGCCCGGCCGCCATCAGCTCTCGGACTTTCACGCTGCTGCGGCCGCGATTGGCAGGCGTGTCTGCCCAGGGTATCATCGCCAGGCTGCTGCGGGCAAAGAGCGCCGCCGCTTCCCGCGGCTCCACCCACCCCAGCAGTTCTGCCTCTGGCAGCAGCCGGCCTAGCTCCCTCTCCTCCCCGGCCAGTCCCCGCCCCACCACCGTCAGCCGCAGGGCAGGCATCCACGCGGCCACCCGTCGCCAAATGCCGGCCACATCCACGGGCCGGACTCCGGCGAAGCGCGTGTAGAGGACGACCGTTGGCGCTGAGTGGGCAGAAGATGGAGAACGAGAAACCGGGAAGGCTGCTTCCGCCGGCGCGCCGTTGGGCAGCACGAAGACGCGGCCAGCCGTCGCGCCGCAGCCGATCGCCCGGTCGCGCAGGGCCTCGCTGGCGACGGTCCAGGCATGGGCGTGCGATAGCCCGAAACGCTCTTGCCAGGCGAAAAAGCGGCGCTGGAGCGGCGAATAGCCGGCGCGTGGATCGTCGTTCCAGCCGCCCGGTCCTTCCCAGTCGTCGCTGTCCAGAACGATCAGCGGCGACCGCCGGCCGGCCCACAGCGCCGCGCCGACCAAACCGGATGGGCCTTTGGGCTTGAAGATGTGCGCCACATCGGGCGCCAGCGCGACCATCGCGCGCCACAGCCGCCACGCCAACCACAGATGCCAGACAGATCCGCACCCCCGACCAGGCGGCAAAGAGAAGTTGATTACGTCAACTCCGCCCTCGGTCCAGCGCCGGCCTGCGTCTTCCGGGCTATCGTATGGCGGAATCAGCAGCGTGGTCGCGTGGCCGCGGCGGGCCATCTCACGCGCCAGCGGCAAGATGCGCGCCCGTGTGGTTCCCCGGGCGCGCAGACCGAAGGGCGCGACGAGAGCGATGCGCAACCGCCCCCTATCGCGCATCTCGCGCATAGCCAGGCATTTCGATGACGACCTTGAGCACGCCATCTCCGCGTGTGCGGGCCAGCTCCAGCCCCTCGGCCGCCCGCTCGAAGGGCAGGCGGTGGGTCAGCAAAGGCTCGACATCCACCTGGCCATCGGCGACCATCTCCAGCGCCAACCGGAAGGAGCGACAGCCCAGCTCGTAGGGCGCGCCCGCGATGCTGAAGGTGTGGCAATAGCGCCGATGAAAGCGGGCGAAGTCGAACTCGAATCGGTGCGTGCGCGGGATGCCGAAAAAGCAGAGGTGGCCGCCTGGCTTCACCAGTTGCGGCGCCAGGTCAATCGTCTCCAGTTCGCCTGCCGCCTCCACCACCAGATCGGCCAGTTGGCCGCCGAGGATCTCCCGCACGGCCGCCAGGGGCTCATCTGACCGGCGGCCGTTCGACTGGCCGTTGTGGAGGGTGTGCGTTGCGCCGAATCGGCGGCCCGCAGCCGCGCGCACAGCGACCGGGTCCACCCCGATGACGCGGCGGGCGCCCATCCGCCGCAGCATGACATCCCAAAACAGGCCGACCGCGCCCTGGCCCAGAACCACCACATCGCGATCTACCAGGTTGGGCAACTGCTTGCAGGCATAGATCACCGTGCCCAAAGGCTGCGCCATCAACAGATGGTCGAGGGGCCAACCGTTCGGCAAAGGAATGACGTGCTCGATGGGCGCCGCGTAGAGCTCAGCCAACGCGCGATGCTCCGGCGCCAGGGTCAGCGTCAGGTCGCCGACTGCAATGCCCGGAGCCGCGCCGTTCACCGCCTCGACGACGCCGACCATCTCATGGCCCGTCGTGCCGATGGGCAGAGGATACAGCTCCTCGTCGGAGTGATAGCACATATGCACATCGCTGCCGCAGAAGGTCAGCAGCAGCGGCCGCACCAGCGCCTGCCCCGGCTGAAGCACCGGGACCGGCGTCTCAACGAACTCGAGTTTGCCGCGGCCCACCACCCGGGCCGCACGAATCGTAGACATCCATACCTCCGGAAGGTAGGGGCGTGGCCTTGCGCCTGCCCGCTTGGGCGGCCGTAAAGATGCACCCCGCCGCCTTGAAGATACCTTGCACGCTATGATAACCGCGAAGCGCGATTTCGGCCAAACTGCCCTCCTATCCAGGTGAAACACTCCAACCCTGGTCTTGACAATCCTGAACGGTTATGATATAAACATGCTTAATCGAATAACCACACCCTTTCATCGAAAGAATGGCCCGTGGCTGAGCCCAACCGTGCTCCTACCATATCTGATGTCGCCGCCCTGGCTGGCGTGTCGTCCGCGACCGTGTCGTATGTCTTGAGCGGCCGCCGCAACGGCGACCATCGGATCAGCGAGGAGACCCAGCACCGTGTGCTCCACGCCGTGGAGACCCTGGGCTATGTGCCCAACCAGACCGCGCGGCATCTGCGCCGCCGGCGCACCGAACGCGTGTGCCTGGCATTGCCCCATCTCGGCATCCCCTCCTATGACCTGCTGGCCGCGCAACTCGATCGAGCCGCCGAAGCTCACGGCTACACCACCGTGATCGCCGTCCTGGGTTCGGCCGAACGCGAACAGCGGGTGTTCGATCAACTGCGTCGCGGGTTGGCGGATGGCGCGATCGTCGTATCCGAACACTCCCTGGCGCATGAGTTGACCCCCATCGTACAGGCGGGCGTCGCCCTGGTGACGATGAGCAACTTCCCGGCGCCCGCTGGCGCGGACAGCGTCCAGACCACGGAAGAAGAGACGACGCACGAAGCCATCTGTTTTCTGACCGCCAGGGGCCATCGTCGCATCGGCTTCATCGGCGATGCCGGAATGGCCGCGTCGCCGTGGCGGTTCCAGGGCTATCGGCGGGCCCTCCGCGAGCAGGGCATCCCGGATGCCGACTGCCTGTGCACCTACTACGGGACTGCCTCGCGCGAGCAGGCGTACCGCTGCGCTGCGCAGATGCTCAGCCACTCGGACCGGCCCACCGCGATCTTTGCGGCGACCGACCTGGCGGCGATCAGCGCCATCTGGGCCGCGCGCGATGCCGGTCTGCGGATTCCGCAAGACATTGCGGTGATCGGCGCTGGCAACATCCCGGAAGGCGCGATCACTTCGCCGCCCTTGACCACCATCGGCCCGCTCAAGGTGGATTACAGCCCTGTCTTCACCATGCTGTTCAGCCGGCTGGCGGGCGAAGCGCCAGAAGCAGGTCGCGCCCACGTGATTCCCTGGCAGTTGATCGAGCGCAGTTCGGCGTGAGCGGCCGCCGTGTCCCGCACCGCGACTTCATCAGGAGACCCTGTGACGAGCAACCATCCCCCCATCACCCTGGCGGCTGCCGGCCGTGCGGGTTCCTGGCTGCGTTGGCTGCGCAAGAATCGCGATGGCTGGCTGTTCGCTTCGCCCTGGATTATCGGCTTCGCAGCCGGCACTCCGCCCGACATCTATCACTATCTGCAGGAAGTGGTCCCCATCGTGACCGTCGTGACCAAGAAGATGCACTTGCAGTTGGACGAGCTGGTCAAGAAGGACAAATACGACCTGGCTGACTTCCGCAAGGATTCGGTGGCGCTCTACACCTGGGAAGGCGGTCTCTACGCGCTGCCGCGCGACTACGGCAATCAGAACCTGTTCCTGAACCTGGACCTGTTCGCCAAGGCCGGCATCGAGCCGCCGCCCGTGGACTGGGAAGACAAGACCTTCACCTTCCAGAAGTTCCTGGACATGGCACAGAAGCTGACGGTCAAGAAGGGCGACAAGACCGAGCAGTGGGGCTTCCTGGTGAACCGCGGCTGGCGGCCGTGGGCATCGTGGGTCTACAACAACGGCGGCGCCGTGGTCAAGCGCGATGACAAGGGGGTCGCCACCGCGATTGCGCTGGACGAGCCCGCGGCCGTGGAGGCCCTGCAGTTTTTGCAGGACCTGATGCACAAGCACGTCGTCGCGCCGCGCCCCGATCTCGAGTCGGAGTTGGGCGGGTTCGACCTGTTCGCCACCGGCCGCGTGGGGATGATGATCAACAACCCGTCGGCTGTCAACCAGTACCGCACGATCCAGGCCTTCAAGTGGGACATCGCCACGCTGCCGATCGGCAAGGGTCAACGCCGCGGCACGGGCGGCGGCGGCACCGGCTGGGCCAGCGGCGCCTCGACCAAAAGCCCCGCAGCGGCCTGGGAGTTCCTGAAGTTCATCTCCAGCCCCGAAGCTGAGACCGACGAGGTGGAGGTGGGCGCGACAACGCCCGCACGCGTGTCGGTGGTCAACGGGCCGAAATTCCTGGATACCAGCAAGCCGCCCGCGCGCGCCAAGGGCTTTGCACAGGCGCAGGAATACGTGGTGCGCGATCCGGTGCACGTGCGCTGGCCCGAGGTTTCATCGCGTGTCGTGAATCCGAACATGGATTCCCCCTGGAACAACTCGAAGACCGCCGCCGAGGTCGTCAAGGCGATCAAGAGCGAGGGCGACAAGCTGTTCGCGGCAGGGTGATATGAATGTCATCTTCGTAATGGCGGATAGCTTCCGCTACGACAACCTGTCCTGTTACGCCGCAACGTCGGTCAAGACGCCGCATCTCGACCGCTTTGCGCAGCAGGCGATCGTCTTCGACAACGCGTACATCGGCTCGTTTCCCACGGTGCCCAATCGGCTGGACACCATGAGCGGCCTGTTCAGCTTCATCAACTACCAATGGCAGCCGCTGCCGCGCGAGATCATCACCCTCCCGCAGCTTCTCAGCGCGTCCGGGTTCATCACACAGATGATCGTGGACACGCCGCACCTGATCGGCGAGGGCTTCAACTACTGCCGCGACTTCGATGGCTGGGAATGGGTGCGCGGCCAGGAGACCGATCGTTGGATGACCGCACCGCGAGAGGTGAAGCTGCCCGCCGCAGTGCACAAGCTGCGCACGCCGGAGATCATCAAGCGCCACTACCGCAACTCGGCGTGGTGGCAGGGGGAAGAAGACCACTTCGTCGCCCGGACCATGCAAACGGCCTGTCGCTGGCTGGAGCAGAATCAGGATCAGGAGAAGTTCTTCCTCTGGGTAGACACCTTCGATCCGCACGAGCCGTGGGACCCGCCCCAGAATTACCTGGAACTGTACGAAAAGGGTTACACCGGCGAGGAGCCTAACTACCCGCAGTACTGCTTCTGGCGCGACGTGATGAGCGAGGCGGAGCTGAACCACAACCGCGCGCTCTACATGGGCGAGGTGAGCCTGGTAGATCGTTGGGTCGGGGTGCTGCTGGACAAGATTGACGAGCTGGGAATGGCCGAAGATACGGCCGTGATCTTCGTCAGCGACCACGGCTTCTTGTTCGGCGAACATGGGCACATCGGCAAGTCGTACATCCGCGAGCTGAACGGCCGCATGTTCTACGAAGCGATCCCGATGTACGACGACATCCGCCGCATCCCCTTGATGATCCGCATCCCTGGCGAACGCGGGGGCCGGCGCATCCCCGCGCTCGTCCAGACGCCGGACCTGATGCCGACGATCCTGGAGCTGGCCGGATTGGTGAGCACCGAGACGGTGGGCGGCCAGTCGCGCACGCAGGCGTTGCAGTGCGGCGTGTTCGACACCCAGGACTGGCAGTTCAAGCCCGAAGCCATTCACGGCAAATCACTGATGCCGTTGATTCGCGGGGAAACCGCCAGGAATCGCGATCTGGTGATCTGCTCCAACACGCTGATCCATCACTCGCCGCTTCTGGCCAAATGCGCGGTGGTGACGGAGGACGGTTGGTGTCTGCACCATGCGGGGGTCTATGCAGCGGAGCGCGGGGCCGGAGGACTGGCGGGCGTGAGGCTGATTGACAGTGCAGCAGCCAAGATCCCCACGGCCCCTGCGCTGTACAACCTGGCGGCCGATCCAGACGAAGAGCAGGATGTCCTGGCGGCCAACGAGGGACTGGCGCACGACATCCATCAGCGTTACGTAAAGTTCCTTGAGGAGATCGGCGCGCCAGAGCAACATCTGACCGGCCGGCGCAAGCTGTTGAGAACCGGTTCCTGCTGGCTCGTAACGGGGGCGGGTCCCGTGCAGCAGCGGCTTCAGCCGCCCCCTGTCTCGCCCACAGGCCGGTACGCGTGCCGGTCATAGTCGAACCACTGCCCCTCGAACGCGCGAATCAGCGTCGTGTGCACGTGCACCGTCACCTCGTTCAGCCCCGACCTGAGCTCCCCGGCATCCAGCTCGAGGGTGTAGGGCTGCCAGGCAATGGCGACCGGCGCGCCGCCGTTGATCGAGACCTGGCACGCCTCGTGGAAGGGCTGCTCAGTCTCGAGCTGAACCAGCACGCGGCCCTGGATAGGGAGATCGACCAGGTCACGCGTGAGGGTGTACTCCACCACGCCCGCGTAGAACGCCAGCCCGTTCGCCTCGTAGCGCTCGAACGCGCCGATCGCGCTGCGGTGCGCCAACCGCGGACCGGCGAGCTCCACGCCGAAATCGCCGGCCAGGTAGAGCGGGTTCAGCAGCCCGCCATCAGGCCGATCGGTGCGCACTTCGATGCGGAGCATGTTGCCCCCTGGCCGGAGCAGCCCGGTGACATCACAGCCCAGGCTGCCACGCACATGGGCGGTGGTCGGCCCGAAATCGGCCGGGCCGAGAGGAGGCCCATCGTTCACCCACAACTGCCAATCGCCGACCAGCGACCCCGGCTCCATCACGATCGCGACCGGGCCGGCGTAGCCGTTGTCGAAGGTATATTCATAGCGCAGACGCAGCGTCGGCAGACGCAATTCCGGCTCATGGCCGAAGTAGCGCTGGACGGCCGGCGCGAACCGGAAACCGCCGCGCTCCAGTTGGTCCGAGAGAGGCAGCGCGGGGACGGCGGCGCTCTGCGCGGCCGCGGCCGCATCGTCGAGGAGCGTCATGCGCCATTCGGCCAGCCGCAAGAGATTCGCAGCGAGCGGCCGGACCGCGGCAGGTCCGCTGAGCGGAATGTGCACGATGGGCAATGGCTCGCCGGGCTGCTCGGCATCGGCGGCTGCCAGCATGAAGCCCTCGAACGGGTGGATGAGCCGCTGGCAGCGGCCGTCCACACACACCAGCCGCGAGGAACGGCCGTCTTCCAGTGGGAGCTCGCGCAGCGGCTGGCCCGCATCGAGCTCCGCGGCGATCGTCACGCCGGCCGTGTTGAGCACGAACCACAACGTCTTGCCCTGGCCGACGCGCTTGACCGTGTACACCGCGGCAGCCTCATGGCCCGCGGCCTGCACGCGCAGGCTGGGGGCCACGCGCTCGGTGATGTCTCGGAGCAGATCGTTGGCCGCAAACTCCCTGGGGCAATGCACCACCTGGCCGCCGGCCGCCGCGAACTGCTCCAGCCAGGCAGCCAGGGCAGGCTCCATCACCTGCATGGGCGGCACGATGACCAGCCGGACCCGCAAGTCGCGCAGCATCAGCGCGGCGGGAGCGATCTGTCCGCTGGCCAGGATATCGGCATCGGCGAAGTGGAAATCCAAGTGGTTTTCCATCAGCAGGCGCATCAGCCGGCTGTATGCCTCGCGATCGGCGGCATCGGGCAGGCCCCACGATGGCTCCACCACGATGATCTGAGCGTCAATGTGCGTGCCATCGAACAGCCGGCCGATGCGATCGACGCGGCCGGCCAACCGACCGAACAGCGGCCAGAACGGCGACTGGAAGAAGAAGGAGGGGGGCGCGTCGTGCTTCTTGAGGCCGTGCGTGCTGTAGAAGAAGCCGTGCGGGACGAGCCAGGTGATCCCCATCAGAAGCTGTGCGTCGGCCATCAGTCGCGCATCTTGCAGCGTACCGCTCCAGCCCAAGCTGTGATAGCACTCGTCCAGCGCAGCAGCCTTGCCGTAGAAGTATGCCGCTGAAGCGGTCGCCTTGGCGTTGCCGCGCAGACTGGTCTGGAGCAGATCGAGGGGCGCGCCGGCTTTGGTGTGGCCTGGCTCGCAGCCAGGGATGTCCATGAAGCGCAACTGCGCCATGCGCAGCGACGGCTTCTCGCCGGTGTAGAGCAAGCTGTTCGCCTGACACCATGCGGCGACCGGCTGTTCGAACGCCTGGCAGAAGAGCTCGTAGCGCAGGCGGTGCAAATCGTGCATCACGCGCAGATGCTCTGGATGGCTGGGGTCTTGCAGCGCGGGCAGATGCGCGCACAGGTCATAGCCAAAGGCAGACCAGAACGCGGACGGCAGCCGGTCGGACCACCCTGGCTGCACCTCGTCGGTGAAGATCGAAAGGATAGTGCCGCCAAACCGCTCGCCATAGCGCCGCCGATAGCGCTCATGCGTCAGCTCCAGGAAGAGGCGCACGGCCGCTGGATCCAGCACGTCAACGTAGCCGCCCCAGTACTTGTGATGCTGAACGAGCGCCTGCACCGCCACGAAGATTCTGTGCGGACCGGCCGGCAACGGCGCCTCGAGGACGGGGGTTGGCCGGCTGGCGAAATAGCGTTTCTGGTTGTATTGCGTCAGGCCGATCTCGCGGTAGGAATTGGCGATCAAGAGCATACCGACTGAGCTGCGCAGATCAATCCCGCGCGTCCAGTCCACCCGGCCCTGCTCGACCGGATAGGCCAGGGCGCAGAGTACTTTGCCCTCGGGCAATTCCAGCCGCACGGGTCCGCCTGGCGCAGAGTAAACCCGCTGCACCAGTTGGGTCGCCATGAACTGCGGTTGGTCCAGGATCACCTGGCCGCCCGCAATGCCGCTGGGGTAAGGGTACTCGTCGTAGAGGTGGACCGTCAGCCCGTGCTCCTCGGCCGCGGCGATCGCCTCGTCGGCCATCTCGAAAAATGCTTCCGAGAGATAGGGTTGGGCCAGACCCTGGCGGGGATGGATGAAGAAGCCGCGCACGCCCTGGGCCGCCATCTGCGCGATCTGCCAGCGGATTTCGGCCGTGCTCAACCGATCGTTCCAGAACCAAAAGGGATAGAAGCCAGTTTGCATCTGAGCAAGCGGGAAAGTGAGTTCGTGCGATTATCATCGCGTTTTCATGAAAAGTCAATTCTTGACAGTGGAACAAAACCTACTATAATGTAGGTTGTCAGCGACCTGATACAGGTTCCACGCCGGGCAATTGCCCCAAACCACCCCGGTTCAGCCAGCCGATGTCGTATTTCAGAGAGCGCAGACTTTAGGTCTGCTATCCTATCGAGAGGTGCAGAGATGCTGTATGGCTATGAGGCTATCAACCTCTATCTCCTCGACTCGCCCCGTTGCCGGGCGGGCGTATTTGCCCCGCGCGGCGTCCTGAATCCCATCGCAAATCCAAAGGAGGCATCATGAGCATGCAAAGACTGACCCGTCGTGAGTTCTTTCGCCTGGGCGGCGCCGTAGCTGCGGCTGCGACAATGGCTGCCTGCAGCCAACCCGCCCCCGCGCCCACCAAGGCGCCCGCGCCGGCCGCCACTGCGGCCCCAGCAGCCAAGGCCGAACCGACCAAAGCTCCGGCCGCGCCCGCCAGCAAGTACAAGGAGGCGCCAACGCTGTCCGAACAGGTGAAGGCCGGCAAGCTGCCGGCCGTGGACCAACGCGTGG
>Ga0194112_10001908_pt1 | contig 30233 bp, 24 predicted proteins | sample TA2MahC400mmetaG_FD_146191 | JGI IMG/M metagenome (GOLD analysis project Ga0194112, IMG submission 146191) | Freshwater microbial communities from Lake Tanganyika, Tanzania - TA2015016 Mahale Deep Cast 400m | ecosystem: Environmental > Aquatic > Freshwater > Lake | place: Tanzania: Lake... | reverse complement strand
GATGCCATCACGACGCAGGCTGCGGCGCCGGGGCGCGCGCCGACCGACGACGGAGCGAGTTCGCCTCGAGCCGTCGCGATCATGATCTCCACGATGTCTGCGTCCAGAAGCGGGAGCACCGCCTGCGTCTCCGGGTCGCCGAAGCGGCAGTTGAACTCCAGGACCCTGATGCCGCCGGCCGTCAGCATGAGACCTGCGTAGAGGACGCCGCGGTACACGATGCCGTGATGTTCCTCGAGGGTCGCGACGGCCCTGTCGATGACGCGGCGCTGCACGTCCGCGAGGGCCTCCGCGCCGAGCACAGCGGCGGGCGCGTACGCCCCCATGCCGCCGGTGTTCGGCCCCTCGTCACCGTCGTGCGCCCGCTTGTGGTCCTGCGACGGGACGAGCAGCGCGGAGCGGCGGCCGTCCACGAACGCCAGCACGGAGGCTTCCTCCCCCTCGAGGAACTCCTCGATGACGACCCGTTCGCCCGAGGGCCCGAAGACACCGCGGACGAGCGCGTCGTCGACCGCGGTCTCAAGCTCCCGCGCGTCACGGGCGATGACCACGCCCTTCCCGGCGGCAAGACCGTCGGCCTTGACCACGACCGGCAGACCGATCTCCCTCGCGCGGCCCAGCGCCTCGTCGCGGTTCGACGCGACCCACGCCTGCGCGGTCGGGATGCCGCCCCGCAGCATGAGGTCCTTCGCGAACCACTTGCTGCCCTCAAGCTGCGCCGCCGCGCGCGAGGGACCGAAGACGGTCACGCGCGCCGCCTCGAGCCGGTCGGCAAGCCCGAGCGTGAGAGGCGCCTCGGGACCCACGACCACGAGGTCGAAGCGCTCCTCCACGGCGAAGCGCGCAAGCCCGCTCACGTCGTCCGCCGACAGGGGCACGCAGCGGGCCAGGGAAGCGATCCCGGCATTGCCGGGCGCCGCGACGACCTCGCGGGCGAGCGCGCTCTGGCGGATCTTCCAGACAAGGGCGTGCTCCCGGCCCCCGCCCCCCACCACGAGGATCTTCATGGGTCCTCTGGACAAGAGGGGCCGCCCCCGAGGCGGGGACGGCCCCTCAGAACGGCGCAGAAGGCTACCTGTACAGCGTCTTGACCGTCCCCCACGACCTGCGCTCCACCGGGGTCGTGTAGCCGGTGACCGTCATGGTGTACTTGCTCCCGCAGTCCGTCGGCAGCCAGAACTGCGGCCCCACCCAGAGCCAGTACGTGCCGGGACTGAGCGCGGCGGACACGCATCCGGCGTCGCACGCGTCAACAAACGCGGTGTCGAGGAAGGTCAGGCCGTCGCACGAGCCGCCCAGGATGAACAGCAGCAGGGGCATCTCACCGAACGCGCACATCTCGATCGTCCGCGGCTGGTCGAGCGTGATCTGGTACCAGTCGGTGTCCCGCCAGCACTGCCCGCCGTTCTCGAACACGCCGGTCTCCCCGCAGACTCTGATGGTCCCGGCGGACGGATCGAGCGTCTGGAACACGTACGGCATGGAGTTGCAGCCGCCGTTCCAGGAGTCAACGTAGTCGACGTGGCACATGGGCTCGCCCTCGACCACCGAGCCGAACGGGCAGTCGGCCACGCACGAGTCGGCGTAGAACCCGTCAACGGTCATGAGGTACTCAGAGCCGCACGGGACGCCGTCGAAGGTCTGCGAACCGACCCACAACCAGTACGTGCCCGGGCCGACGGTCGCCTCGACCCACGCCTCATCGCAGGCATCGGCCGTCGCCATGTCAACGACCTCAAGGGCACCGCATCCTGCGGTGCCGTTGATGAAGAAGATCAGGACCGGGAACTCGGCGGTGCACCCGAAGCGGACGGTCGTGGTCTCGAGGAGCTCTATCTCGTACCAGTCTGTGTCGCGGTAGTTCAGACTCCCGTACAGGTAGGTGCCGCTCGTCCCGCACACTGTGATGCGCCCGTAGTAAGGGGCAAGCGTCTGGAAGACCTCCGGCGAGGAGTTGCAGCCCCCATTCCAGATGTCCTCCCAGTCGTCCTCGCAGATCGGCTCAAGCTCCGTCCGGTCGCATGCGCCGCAGTCCAGCTCGCAGCGCGGGCCCGTGAAGCCCAGATCGGCAGCGGTCGGCGCCCCGGGGTAGGCCTCGCTGCCGAGAAGCCAGGACAGCTCATCGGAGAGCGTCCCGGAGTCCGGCTGCGCGCCCGGCGTCATCCGGATCAGCGGGGCGCTCGACTGAGCGAGACCGGCCGGCCGCGCCGCATCCGTCACCGGGGCGTCAGCCGACCAGGCTGTCCCCGCGCACAGAAGAAAGGCAAGCAGAACGCATGCGCAGACTCCCATGTCCCAACGCCTCCTCTCGGTTCGACATCAACAGCTCTTGCGCAGCACACCCGCGCGCCAGGACTCGTAGCACAGGTCTCATCCGCGTGACAAGAGCGAAGTTGGAAGCAGAAGGGCCGCCCCATGACGGGGCGGCCCCCTGAAGCCGCGGGACCGCGCGCGGGCGGTCCCGAGGCGGCCTGCGACAACTAGCGTCCGAGCGATCGCTGGCCCGGGCCTGACCCGACGATGGCAAGGCGCTGAGAGGCGGCGAGCACCATGCCCGGGGGATCGCCGAACGGGGCAAGGGCACTGGGGCGGAGCGTGTCCGCGGCATACGCGGGATGGGCGCCTCGGCCTGAATCGACCAGGAGCTTGCTCTCGGGAGAGATGACGGAAGGCACGCCGACCGGCCCGTACGCCACGGCCCGCGGAGGCGCGCCCTGCTCCACCCCGCCCGTCACCGGCCTGAGCCCGAGCCAGAGACCCACGGCGAAGCAGAAGAGCGCCACGGCGGCGGGAGCCAGCCTCGGGATCAGCGCCGGCCAGGTCCTCGACTCGCCGCGCCGCCTGCCACTCTCAAGCCTCCTCCGGAGCTTCGCCTCGAAGCGCGTCCAGTGGAAAGGCGAGGGCTGCCTGTATCCGTCGTCGCGAACGGCCTCCAGGAGCCGCTCGAGCGCGGCGCGCTCCTCGGCGCACGCCGCGCACGCCGCGCAGTGCTCCTCGATCATTGAGCGCTCGCTCGCGTCAAGGCCGCCCGACGCGAACTCGACCAGCATCTCCTGGACCCGTGCGCACTCCCGTCTCATCGCAGATCCCCCAGGAGCTTCCTGAGCTTCCTCACCGCGTGGAAGTAGTTCGCCTTCGAAGTGCCCTCAGAGCAGCCGACGACCTCCGCGATCTCCTTGTGACTGAGGCCCTCGAAGAACCTCAGCGTGAAGACGGCCCGCTGCTTGTCGGGGAGAGATCTGACCGCCGAGTCCACGCGCCCTGCCAGCTCGGAGCTCATCGCCGCATAGCTGGGATCCGCGTCGGCTCGCCGATCCTCCCACTGGAGTTCCCCCATCGGCACCATGTGACGGAACCTGTCTCTCCGGAGCCGATTGAGAGCGATGTTGACCGTGATGCGGTAGATCCACGTGTAGAGGCTCGACCGCTCCTGAAACCGCCCGACGTGCCGGAAGACCCGTATGAACGCCTCTTGGGCAACGTCCTCGGCGATCTCGTCGTCCCTCACAACCCGCCACGCCACGCGATAGACCCGCTCGCGATACGCAGCGACCAGTTCCTCAAAGGCCCTCTCGTCCCCGGCCTTCAGCCGCCGGACGAGGCCCTCATCCTCTCTGCCCTGCGGGGGTGTCGCCCTGTCAGTCGAGTCGTTGGACACGCCGTCACGCCGCCCCGTTTACGCCGGTCTCCGCCCGGGCGGCGCAACCGCCCGGGCCTCCGTGGGCGGGCTCAAGCTATGACAACGCGAACCAGGTGTCAACTGGACCCGACCGACCGCTCCCCGGAAAGCCGTCGGGCGGGGACCTCTCCCCGCCCGACGATGCTGCTGGGATCCGACCCGGCGGCCTCATGGCCTGCCTGCGGAGTCTCCTAACGGTAGAGGCTCTTGATCCGGCCCCAGCTCTTCAGATCCTCGCCCTCGGGAACCGTGGCGACGGGCGCGCACCATCCCCACAGGTCCACGAACTCCATCGGGCCGCGTGCCATCACGCAGTGGTTGACGTCGTCGAGCGTGAGCGCGCGGTTGGGATACGTGTCGCACTCGTACACGCCGCTCTCCTGGGAGTCGGCGCAGAAGTACTTGTACTCCAGCTGCCGGTGCGTGCCGGTCGGGAAGACAACCAGCGCGGAGTAGATGCCGTCGCCCGACGTGAGGTCGCCGCCCGTGCCGTCGTCCCTGAGCACGATGCCGGTCGACCAGTCGAGAGGTGCCCTGTTGCCGCGGACGTACAGGGCGTAGCCGCAGGTCGGCGCGTTGGTGACCTGGAACCGGACCCCGACGTCGCACGAAATGTTGTCCGACGGCGCCACGTCCTCCCACCACACGTTCATCGTCTGGCTCGCGGCGTTGGGATCGAGCGTCACGTAGTGACCGAACTCGTAGTCGCCCTCCCACGTTGTGCAGTCCACGATGTACTTGTACTTCACCTGCGCGGACGACGCGCTGCCGCCGCACGCGTAGCCGAGCGAGAAGTACTCGACGACCGTGTAGACGCGGTCGCCCGCGACCGCATCCCCGTTGGTGCCGTCGTCGTACGTCTGGCACCCGCCGCACTGGTCCCACGTCAGGGGGTACGTGTCGCCCTGGATGTGGACGCTGGTCGGAACGCCGTTCGCCTGCGCGTAGAGCTCCATGTGAACTTCGAAGACGACCTTGTGGAGGAAGAAGCAGGCGGTGTTGTTGCTCGGGTCAACCGGCCGTCCATCGAGGTCCGTGACGCCGGTGACGGTCACGGTGTAGTCGTCGCCCTCGACGAGGTCCGGAGACACCTCCAGGTAGACGGTGTCCGTCTGAAGCGGGTCGCGCGTGGCGGTGAGCACGGTGTAGACGCGGCCTCCCACGGTGTAGTTCGTCGCGGTCTCCGCGGAGGTCTCCTCCACCGCCTTCGAGAACTTGACCTCGAGGACGCCCGTGTCGACAGGACAGGCCGCCTTCACGCGGGCCGATACCACGGTCGGAGGGGCCGCCGTGAAGACCTCGGTCAGGTTGTTCACCATGTGGTAGCGGAAGAGCACCGGCGTGGAGCCGTTGGAGGAGAACAGGCGGTTGCCGGACGTCGAGGTGTTCTGCGCCCAGTTGTTGTTGAGCACGATCTTGAACTGGTAGTTGCCGGCCGGGATGACGGACTGCCACTCCCAGACGTCATCGCCGTCAGGGTCCGACATGACCGTGAGCGTCGTGTTCGTCTGGTCCCAGTCGCTCCCGCCCAGCTCGCTCATGAAGTCTCCGCAGACGATGGGCGGGTTCATGCTGTGGAACACGTACTCGTCGCCCTGCCTCGTGCCGACCACCGCGCCGAAGTTCACGTACCAGGTCACGTTCCCGGTGCCGGAGAGCGAGAAGCTCTGGTTCGCGCTGGGGAAGTCCTGCCCCCAGGCGTTCCCGTCAACGGCCTTGTACTGGTGCGCGCCTGCGTCGAGGCTCTTCGTGAGCACGTAGACGCCGTTGGCGTTGACCGAAAGCTCGTAGTTGGGATCGTTGGGATTCCACCCCTGGAAGTTCCCCGTGATGTGACCGGCCGCCAGCGCGACCGCCGGGAGTACGAGCAGCGCCGCAAGCGCCGCCATGAAAGCCCTCATGCCGTCCTCCTTCCATCGCCGCGGGGCACTCGCCGCCGCGGCCCCCCCCGAGACAAGCTCGGGGACCAGCGCGCCCTGGGAGCATCAGGCCCCGACTGCCGAAGCGCGCCGGGGCCCGATGTCGAACATCACTGAACTGCGAGTCGCCTCAGACCCCGGCTAGCGATAGAGCGCCTTGATCGTGCCCCACGTGCCGGACTCGATCGGGCTCGGGCACTCCGGGCAGTCGGGCGTCTGGTACTCCCACCCGTCAGTCCAGAGGTCCATCGTCGGGCCCGAGTCGTCGATCACGAAGCTGTGGTCGCCGGTGCTCTCCCAGGTCTGGCAGCCGTCCTTCTTGTACTTGTACCAGCGATGAGGGTTCGAGCCGGCCAGGAAGTTGATGGTCACCTGGTACAGCTTCGGGCTCGCCGTCGGGCACGGGCGAGTCATGACGACGCCGCCCCCCCAGTTCGTGAGCTCGTTGCCGCTCCCGGTCACGCACACGTCGCCGGAGGTCGTCGTCTCGCCGGCCAGGCAGAGGTGGAACGTCACCATGACGTCCTGACCGAGAACCTGGGTGATGGGCAGGAAGAAGTTCGGGGGGTTCCCCCACTGGTCGTTGCCGTAGCACTCGGCCATGTCAGTGAGGTCCACGACCTTCACGTAGAACTCGATCTGGCTGCAGCCGTGGCCCGCCGGGATCGTGCCCATGTACTCGTCGTTGTTGCCGATGTCCACGTTGTAGACCATTCCGACTTCCGTGAACGGGTCCGACGTCCCGCCGCAGCGGTAGTACAGATACGCCGCGATGTCGGCGCCCTGGCCCGGCTGGTCCGTCACGCCCGGCTTCCACACCTGCACGTACACGCCGATGTTGTCGTTGGACGTGTACGACGTGCCGTTCACGGGCCAGATGTTCCCGCACCAGCCCACGGCCCCGACGGCCGTCTGGGCGGCGACGACGAGGACGATGCCCGCAAGCACCATCGTCGCAAACCGCTTCATCTCCCCCTCCTTCTGGGGGCAGCCCTCCTGGGGTCTGCCCGCACCTCGCCTACCGTCCCGATTCCGCTGGCTGTCTTCTGCAGAGCGTTCGGGCGCCCTTGTCCGAGTTCATAATAGCACAGACAGCACCGAATGTCAATCGCGAGGACGCACCAGGTGGGACGGGAGAAGAACACGCTGTGGCCGCGCGTAGGCGGCCACAGCGTGTGCGGAAGGCCTGGAGCTGGTGAGCGGAGTCGAACCGCTGACCTACGCATTACGAGTGCGTTGCTCTACCGACTGAGCTACACCAGCTCGAACGCCGCGCCGCCGGGCCCCGGCCGGTCGGCCGACGGCGGCGGAAGGATGGTGCCGCCCCGCAGAATCGAACTGCGGACACACGGATTTTCAGTCCGTTGCTCTACCATCTGAGCTAGGGCGGCACGAACCTAACTTCGGATATGCTAGCAGCACCGCGGAGTCGAGTCAAGCGGCCGCCGGAGACCCCACCGCCGGCCGCGCCGGTCCGTCAGGCCGAGTACCCATGCGGGAATCTCCTGGCCCAGGCCCACGCCGATTCGATCATGTCGCTCAGCTCCCGGTGCCGCGGCTTCCACGCCAGCTCCCGCTCGGCCAGCGACGAGCTCGCCACCAGGCGGGCCGGGTCACCGGCGCGCCTCGGCCCCACGGCGCACGGCACGCTCCTCCCGGTGATCCGCGTTACCTCGTTGATGACGTTGAGGACGCTCCAACCATCGCCGCTCCCGAGGTTGAACACCCCCGAACGCCCTCGGCTCAGCGCGTCGAGCGCCGCGATGTGAGCGTCCGCGAGGTCCCTCACGTCCACGTAGTCGCGGATGCACGTTCCGTCGGGCGTCTCGTAGTCGTCCCCGTACACCGTGATCTCAGACAGGACTCCCTGCGCGGCCCTGAGCGCGTTCGGGATCAGATGTGTCTCCGGGCTGTGATCCTCCCCGAACCGCGCCGAGGCTCCCGCGGCGTTGAAGTAGCGCAGCGAGACGTACTTGAGACCCACGGCGCCCGAGCGCCACTCGAGGATGCGTTCGAAGGCGAGCTTCGTGTCGCCGTAGACGCTGAGCGGGCGCGTGCCGTGCGACTCGCTGATGGGCACGGACTCAGGCTCTCCGTAGACGCCCGCGGACGACGAGAAGACGATCTCGCCTACCCCGGTCTCCGCCATGGCGTCGAGCAGCGCGCATCCGGCGACGACATTCGTGCGGTAGTACTCACCGGGCCGCGACTGCGACTCGGGCACCACACTCTTCGCCGCGAAGTGGATGACCGAGCCCACGCGGTGCTTCGAGAGAACGCCGCGCAAGAACGCCTGGTCTCCTACGTCGCCCGGCTCAAGTGGCACGCCCGGGACGATCGCATCGCGGTGCCCCTGCGAGAGGTCGTCCACGACCACGACCTTCCACCCGGCCTCCGCCAGCTTCTCGACCGTCACGCTCCCGATGTACCCCGCGCCGCCGGTCACGAGAACCGTCTGTCCCATCCGGATGCTCCTCCATCTTGCCACGACGCCCAAGGCCCATCCGCGACGTCACCGCCCCGTCATGCGCATCCTCAGAAGGTCCGCGACCTCGGTCAGGCCGAGCCTCGAGCACGCCAGCCCATACGCAAGCAGACCGGCGCCGCCCGAGAACGCCATCCGGGCGGCACGGCTCGTCACGCGGGCGCCAGCAAACGTCATGCCAACGCGCGAGTCAACGGCCCACACGGCGAGGAGCATCGCTCCTGCCGCCACCGCCACCAGCCCGATGGTCCTCAGAAGATCGCGGCGCGCGACCGACGCGCCGAACGACGCGAGGCGCCTGTTCAGCAGCACGTAGAGAAGCGCGGCGTGCGCCGTGAAGGAGATCGAGGTCGCAAGCGCCAGCCCCGCGTGCCTGAGAGGCGTCCGCACCAGCAGCAGGTTCAGTCCCGCGTTCAGAAAGAACGCGCCCAGCGCGACCTTCACCGGCGTCTTCGTGTTGAGCGTGGCCGCGAACGCCGTGGCCAGCAGGAACTCGATCCCCATGCTCACGAGGCCGATCGAGTACATCGAGAACGCCGCCGCCGTCATCGCGAGGTCCCGCTCGCCGAACACGCCCCGCTGGTACACGAGCCCGCACAGCGGCTCGGCGAACCAGACCGTGAGCACGACCACAGGCACCAGGAAGACGAGGTTCATGCGGATCCCCGAGAGGAGCGCCTTCCGAAAGCCGTCGTACCGCTCCAGGGCGAACTCCTCGGCCAGATGCGGCGCCGCGGAGCGCCCGGCCGCAAGGGCGAGGATCGCGTACGGCAGATGAACGAGCCTGAACGAGTAGTAGAGCGATGAGATACTCCCCGGGTCGAGGAAGGACGCGACCGTCCTGTCCACGATCACGCCCATCCGTCCGATCGCCGAAGAGAGGATCACGGGGCCCGCAAGTCCGGCCGCCCGCCGCAGGTCCGCGTCGCGGCCGGGAAGCGACCACCGGAACGCCCGCATGCCGTCTCGGCCGGCCAGCGCGCGCACGAACGGAACCTGAACGAGGAGCTGCAGGAGACCGCCCGCCAGCACGCCGATCGCGAGGCTGTAGTATCCGAGCGACCTGGACAGCAGAAGCACCGCTCCGATGATGCCGACGTTCAGGAGCACCGGGGCAAGGCTGTAGACCTGGAACCGCCCGAACGCCAGGAGGATCGCGCCCATGAGCGCGGCAAGCCCGATCAGAAGCCCGAAGGGGAACATGATGCGGGTCATGCGGACCGTCTCGACCGCGGTGTCGCCCCGGAACCCGTGCGCCACGACGTTCACGATCGCGGGCGCCCCGACGATGCCCAGCGCGACGACCACGAGGAGTGACACCGCGAGCCCCATCCCTGCGTGGCCCGCGAGCTTCCACGCGCGCTCCCTCTCCCCGCGAGCGTGCAGCCCCTTGAACAGCGGCATGAACCCGGACTCGACGGCGCTCTCACCGAACACGCGGCAGAACAGGTTGGGGATGGTGAACGCGGCGACGAAGATGTCCATCGACCTGCCGGCCCCGAAGATCGCCGCCGTCGCGACCTCTCGCGCGAACCCGGAGAGCCTCGACACCAGGGTCCCGGCGCCGATGCTGGCGAAGCCCCTCACCATTCCGGTCCCGCGCCCCCGATCCGCCACCGGCCGGCTCCTCCGTGCGCTCGCGCCCGTCCCGCGCCAAGGGCGTGGACTCTAGCAATCGCTCTCGCCCTGTGTCAACCAGGCCAGCTTCCAAACTCGATGACACACATTGTGGCATGAGTCATGCATGGCCATTGACCGCGCGGGAACCTGCCGGAGATCGACGGGGGACGCCATCCGGTAATCGGCGGGCAGGGAAGACCTTAGGACGGAACGATGCGACCAGTGCGAACTCGCTTCATGCTTGCGGCGCTCGCGGGAGCGCTTCTCCTGCTCTGTTGCAGTCCGGCACCGGCGCAGGCCGGGTCGTCGGCGCTGCGCAGTCTGCGGGGCGGCACGCTCGCCTGCCGGACGGAACTCTCGCTCGGCTTCCTGTACGGCGCCGGCTCCCGCCCGGGCGCGCTCGGCGCGGCCGTGGCGACCCTCCGGAGCGGACCGACCTCGGCGACGTCGAACCCGGCGGGCCTCGCCTTCCTCGAGTCCAACGCCCTGGTCATTGACGCTGTCCCCGGCCTCGGCGTGCCGCTGGCCGAGTTCCTCGATGCCGAGGGGCGCGCGGCGACCGCGATCGACGACGCGATCTCCGATGTCGCGGCGGACGACATCGCCCTGGCCTACCCGTCGCTCGACGTGTGGGCGGGCCAGCAGGGCGGCGTGCTCTCCGGACTCGCCGCGGTGCGGATCGGGCGCGTCGCGGCCGCGGCGGCCTTCGAGGAACCGCTCGCGTTGGACCTGAGCTTCGTCGACACCGGGATCGAGGCCTTCGCCGAAGCCGTGAAGTCCGAGGGGAGCGGCGACGTGGACATCATCGCGCGCTGCTTCCTGGACGCGGCCGGGCGCATCTCGGCTTCGATCAGCCGGACGACGCTCGCGACCGCCGCGGAGGTCGCACCCACGATCGGCGTCGGCGTCTCGGTCAGCCACTACCGGGCCGAGGCCAGCCTCGCCGGGACCGTGCGGGGCGACGGCATCGTGGACTACGGCGGCCAGGAGTACGCGTTCAACGACCCGAGCGACCCGTGGCACAACGAGCTGGGCGCTGACGCCAGAGGCGCGTTCTCGGGAAGCGGCATCGGCTGGACGGCCGGCGCGTCGTGGCGCCCGTCCGGATGGCTCGCGCTCGATGCTGTCTGCTGCAGTGCTCCGGAGCTTCGGCTCTCGGGAAGCCTCACGGTCGTCGAGAACATGATCCCCGCGGTGTCGGGCGACGGCGTCGACGTCGAGATGATCGCCGCGTCCCAGCCGACCTTCACGGAAGAGACGACGACCGTGCACGACGGCCCGCTCGGGCTCACGCTTCCATCGTACGCCGGAGCCGCGCTGACGACGCGGCTGGGGCCGGTGCTCGCGACGGTCGAGTACCGGGCGTACACGTCGGGACTCGCCTACTCCCACGAGGGGCGCTCCGAGGGCATCGACCTGCGTGACGGCGTCGGCCTCGGGCTGGATGTCGGGGGACTCTGGGCCGGAGGAGGCGTCGTGCGCGGCGAGCTGCGCTCGAGCGATGGCGGACAGGAGACCGACGACATCGCCATACCGTTCGTGAACGTCGGCTTCGGCGTCAGGCTCGGGCAGAACATCAACCTCGACACGCTGATCCTCGCGGTGCCGGTACAGGTTCTGCGGCTCTCGCTCGCCTACGAGTTCTGAGAGCGCGCCCGGCGCGGTGAGCCGTCGCCGGACCTGAAGGAAACGCCGTGCGACAGAGAACGATCATCACGCGAAGGGGACCGGCGCGGGCCGCCGCGGGCGTCGCGGCCGCCGTGGCCCTGGCGTGCGCGTGGGTCCCGGCGTGGGCCTCGGGCATCACGGTCACCGCCTACCCGCCCCCGCTCGTGCCGCTCGACGGCGAGGTGACCGTCGCGTGGGCTGAGCCGGTCGACGCGCGCCTTCACTTCGGTCGCGTGCCGGGCGTCTACACGGACGCGACGAGCGCGCACGGCGTCGGCTCCCTCTCGTTCACGCCGTCATCCGAAGGCATGACGACGGGACTTCACTACTGCGTCCTCCGCGCGGTGGGCGGGCCGGAGAGCTCGGGCGAGTTCGGCTTCGCCGTCGAGTCGGCGACGCTTCCGGTCCCGACGCGACCGCCGAACGGGAGCGTCGTCCACGAGACGACGACGGTGCTCTCGTGGGACCCCGTGGAGGGCGTCCCGTACTACCACGTCGCGGTCTCGGACAGCGACATCGAGATCGTCGTCGAGGACGGCCAGACCAAGCTCCGGGGCGCGAACATCGTCTGGCAGGCCATCACGAGCGCGAGGTCGATCCAGTACGGGGCCGTGGATCCCTCGGGGCACTTCGTGAACTCCAACGGGCAGAGCCCGCCGCTCATGAGAGGCTTCAACTACCGCTGGCTGGTCCTGAACAACTACGGCAATCACCCGTTGCTCACGTCGCTCGTGGGGGCGGGCCTTGCGGGCTTCACGGTGGACGTCGTGCCGGGCGTCACCGCGCCCGCGCTCCTGGCCCCGGCCGACTCGCTGAGCATCGTGGACGACGCGGTCGAGTTCGCCTGGGAGCCCGTCGCGGGAGCCGTCGGGTACCACCTCTACATCTATCAGCGCCGGGCGTGGGGCGGCGGCGAGGCGAGCTACCCGGTGTGGAACGGACCGGCGAGCGTGCCCGGAGCGGTGGTCCACGCCGGGAGCTTCCTCTCCACGGGCGAGTACTCGTGGCGCGTCGTGGCTCTCGACCAGAACGGACGCGGAGCCGCGTCCGAGCTCAGGCGGTTCGCGTACTCGACGGAAACCGGCGCGGCCGCGATCTCGACCGTGGCGGCGGACGGTCGGCCGGTGGCGCAGGCGCTCGTGGAGATCAGCCACGCCGAGGGCGGCCTTCTCGTGCTGCCCACGGTGACCGACGCATCGGGCCACGCGTTCAAGCTCCTCGCCCCGAGCGCGTACGCCTTCCACGCGACGAAGCCGGGCTTCCGCGACACCACGCTGTACGCCCAGGTCGCGGTGAACGAGACCGTGCACGTGCCGATCGTCATGAGGCGGCCGTCTGCAAGACTCCGGGGCACGGTGCTCGACAGCCTCGGACAGCCGGTGTTCGACGCGACCGTCGTCTCGGCGGGGAACGGTTCCAGCGTCGAGACCGCGACGGACGGCGGCGGCCACTTCGCCGTGCAGCTGGAGGCGGGGACCTGGGAAGTCCACGCCGAGAAGCAGGGCTACGCAAGCTCCGCTGCGCAGATCGTCACGCTTGAGGCCGGCGACTACACCGAGCTCGAAGGGCCCCTGGTCGTCGCGGGGACGCCCGGCTCGGTGACCGGCACCGTGGTCAACCCGTCGGGCACGCCGGTGGTCGGGGCGACGGTCTGGGCCGAGAACGGCGGGGTTCTCTGCCCCGCGACGACCGGCTCGGGCGGCAGGTTCACCCTCACGCTCGCGCCCGGGCAGTGGACGGTCTGGGCGGAGAGGACGGGCTTCCGGCCCAGCGCGCCGCGGACGGTCGTCGTGAATCCGGGCGCCGGCACGACCATCAACCCCGCCATCTGCCTCGTGCCGCTCGACTCCGCCATCATGGGGCGCGTCACCGACGGGCAGGTCGCCATCGCAGGAGCGAGGGTGACGGCGTCGCCGCTCTCCGGCAGCGTCGTCGAGACGACGACGAACGGCCAGGGCGAGTTCGTGCTGGTGCCGCCGCCCGGCAGGTACGCTCTGTCGGCGGCCGCGGCGGGCTACGCAAGCGGCGACCCATTCCACGCGAGCACGGAAGGCGGCGTGTTCTACACCGGGCTTGAGGTCCCCGTCCGGCCGCTCGAAAGCGCGGTCCACGGCACGGTGCTCAACGGGCAGTCTCCCGTCGCGGGCGCGCTCGTGAAGAGCGGCAGCACCGCGACCGTGACCGACGCGACGGGGGCCTTCTCGCTCCCGCTCCCGCGCGGGCTGCACGTGATCCAGGCGGGCAAGCCCGGGCACTTCCCCACGGACGCGGTCACGCTGACCACCCGCGCCGGCCAGACGCTGCACGGTCTCGAGCTGCCGCTCGCGCCCGGGGCAAGCCGCGTGAGCGGCCGCGTGACGAGCCAGGGAAGCCCCGTGGCGTGGGCGCGCGTCCGCGCGTCGTCGGAGCACGGGCCGACGGACGCGATCGCGACGGCCGACGGAATGTACGAGATCTTCGTGGAAGCCGGCGAGTGGACGCTCGTTGCGGACGCGACGGGATTCGAGCCGTCCGCGCCGGCGACGGTTCTGGTTGCGCCGGCCCAGAGCGCGACAGGGATCGACCTTGCGCTCGGGGACGCGTGGCCGACGGTCAGCGGGACGGTGCGCGACGCTCAGGGAGTCGTCGTGGCCGCGTCGATCGCGATCAGCGCGGAGAACGGCGCGGTGCCGCTGCGGACCTCGTCGAGTTCGGACGGCAGCTTCTCCGTGCGCGTCCGCCCGGGGCGGGCGCACGCGCTGGAGGTCTCCGCGCCTCTCCACGGCAGCAGGAGCATTCCCGTTCCGCCGCTCCAGCCGGGAGGCGCGTACGGCGTCGACGCCGTCCTCCCCCGCTGGACGGGGTCCGTCCGAGGGAGAGCGCTGGACGACGCGGGACACGGCATCGCCGGCGCGCGTGTGGTCGCCGCGTGGGCGGACAGCTCGTCGACCCGCACGGCCCGTGACGGCCGGTTCGTCCTGTGGCTCGACGACGGCCTGTACGACGTCCGCGTCGAAAGCCCGGGCCGCCGGTCGGCCTTCGCGCACGGCGTGGAGGTCGTCAGCGGCATCGCCACGGAGCTGAACCCGGTGCTGCACGACGAGTTCGCCGAGGTCGAGGGCACGGTGTCCGACGCGTTCTCGGGAGCTCCCCTGCACGGCGTCCTCGTGACGACGACGTCGGGCGAGGGAGCGTCCGCCGTGTCGGACGGGGCCGGCCGCTACAGGATGGAGCGCGTTGCGCCAGGCGAGACGGAGATCCGCTTCTCCAAGCCCGGTTGCAGACCGCGCGTCGAGCCGGTCGTGGTCGTGCCCGAGACCTCGCTCGGGCTCGACGTCGAGCTGCTGGTGCTGGCGGGTTCCATCGCGGGCCGCGTGCACGACGGCGAGCAGGGCATCGCCGGCGCGTCGGTGCGGGCGAAGCTGAACGGGAGCACCGCCGCCGCCGCCGTGACCGACGAGGAGGGGCTGTACCTGCTCGGCGGGCTCGACGAGGACGAGCGGTACTCCGTCCACGCGTCGAAGGACGGGCACTGCGCGGGCTCGGACAATCCGCTCACCGAGACCCAGCCCGGCACGCTCGACGCGGACTTCGTGATGCTGCCGGCGGACGCGACGATCTCCGGGCGCGTGCTGGACGGAACGACCATGGAGCCGCTCCCGCTGGCGAGCGCCGAGGCGTCCGACGGGTTGGGCCACTTCGGGGCCGCGATCTCCGACGGTGAGGGGCGCTTCACGATCGCAGGGCTCGCGTCGGCCGCGCCGTACACCGTGTCGGCGCGGCACTTCGGCTACGTCACGGCGGCCGCGTCCGGCGTCGCGCCGAACACGCAGGACCTCGAGATCCTCCTCCCGAGGAACTACGCGCGAATCTCGGGGTCCGTCGTCGTTTCGGGCCCGGACGTGGACCCGGGCGCCGTCCGCGTGGTCGCCACGAGCACGTCCTTCGCGGGCGTGAGCAGGCAGGCCGTCCCCGACGGCCTCGGCTCGTACGAGATCGACGAGATCCGTCCAGGGCCGTACGTCATCTCGGTCTCGGCGCCGGGATGCGTCGTGACGCCGGCGCAGGCGCCCGTGGAGCTCGGTGAGGGCGCCGAGCTCACGAGCCTGGACTTCGTCGTGGAGCGCGTGGCCATCACGACCGTCGAGGTCGGAGGGCCCGTCGCGGTGAAGGCGGGAAGCGTCGTCGTGTTCGCCGGCGACGCGCTGACGGAGGGCGGCCGGCTCGTCGAGGCCGACCTCGTGTGGTCGGTGTCGCCGGGCATCGCCGGGACGATCGAGAGCCCGGAGGGGCGATTCGTGTGCGCCCCGGACTACCTGGGTGAGATCACCGTGCGCGCGGCGGCGCCGCCTTCCGGAGCGATCGGCAGGTTCTCCGCCTCGGTGTACGTGGAGATCACGTCCGCGACGCAGGCGGTCTACCGCGACTCCACCGGCATGCTGCTCAGGGTCAGGGCGGGGGCCGTCGCGACGACGCGCTCTGTCTTCCTGGCTCACGAGTGGCTCCCCGACGCCAAGCGCTTCTGGCGCGACTTCGAGGTGGTCGGACCGGGCTACCGGCTCAAGCCCGACGGCCTTGCGTTCGCGGCGGGCCGCGAGCCCGAGCTCGTCCTGCCGTCCCAGGGGCGCGGGACAGGCATTGCGACCTGGGACAGGACGCTTCTGCAGTGGGTTGACCGCAGCGCCGCGGCGACCGCGGACGGACTTGAGACCCCCGTGGCGGCTCTCGGCGAGTACGCGGTCGTCGCGTCGTCCGGACCGCTGTCGGTGAGCGACGTCATGGCGGAGCCCGATCCGTTCTCTCCGGACAACGGACCGGTGACCATCTCCTACCGGCTCTCGAGCGACGAGGCGCGGATGCCGTTCGTCACGGTGACGCTCTACAACCTCGCGGGGCGCGCGGTGCGGAGACTCGTCGAGGCCGATGCTCAGGGCAAGGGAAGGCAGTCCGTGCAGTGGGACGGGCTCACCGACGGCGGCGAGGAGGCGCGGAACGGCCGGTACGTCGTGGAGGTCCGCGCGAAGGACGCGGGAGGGGAGGCGGCGGTATGCGCAACGCTCGTGCTCGTCAAGTGACGGCGCGCCGCGCCGCGTGCGCGCTGACCATCCTCGCGCTGGCCCAGTGGGCGGCGACCGCGCGGTGCGCCCCGCTGTCCGACATCCCCGGCGCGTTCGTAGACGTCGGCACGGGCGCCGGGGCCGTGGGCATGGCGGGAGCGGTCATCGCAGGCGGCGCGGGCGCGGACGCCGTCTTCTGGAACCCGGCGACCATCGGCTCCCGCACGCAGCGGCCTGAGTTCGCGGCGTCCTACTGCGACCACATGGGGCTCGTGCCGTACGCCGCGGTCTCGGCGTCCGTTCCCCTCTCACCCGCGCTCGCGGTCGGCGGAGGCGTCCTCTACTCGGGCGACGACGCGCTCTCCGAGATGACGGTCGTCGCGGGCGTCGGGCGCGCGGTCGGCGCGCCGCCGTGGTGCGGCACGCGGCCGGCGCGCGTCGGCGCGGCGCTCAAGGGCCGCAGGGCGTCGTACGGGAACAACGCAAGCGTGGAGGGCCAGGTGACCGGGGACGCGCTGGGCGGCGGTGTCGATCTCGGGGCGCTGGTGCCGGTCACGCCCGAGCTCACGCTCGGCGTCGTGTGCCGCGACCTCGCCAACACGCTGCGGTGGAACAGCTCCGCGCGCGGCTCCTACAGCGAGGGGGTTCCGCCCGCGCTCCTCATCGGCCTCGCGGCCGAGCCGCGCTCCGGGTTCAGCATCGAAGTGGATCTCGACAAGGCGCTTCGAGCGGACACTGCGGACGTGGTATCGGCGGGGGCGGCGTTGTGGCTCGGGAACGTCGCGGTGCTCAGGTGCGGGTACAGGCGCTCGCTGCCGCCCGACCGCTTCGACGAGTACGCCGTCGGATGCGGCGCGGCCGTGCCCGCCGGACACGGCCGCATCTCGATGGATGTCGCCTACCTGTTCGGTCGTCTCGAGGACACGCTCCGTCTCACGCTGGGGTTCAGCCCGTAGGGGCTTCCCGCGCCGGCGGCGGAAGCCTCCACTGCCAGCGGATCACGCCCCTACCAGCGGATCACCCCCGGCATCACCTTGATCCAGAGCGCCTTCGCTCTGCCGCCGACGGCCCCCGCGCTGTGCGGGACGCGGCCGGAGTAGTGCAGGCAGTCGCCCGCGCCGAGGATGTACTCGGTGTCGGAAACCACGGCCTTCATCTGGCCCGACAGAACAACGATGGCCTCCTCACCCTCGTGCGGCTCGCTTGCGATGGACTTGCCGTCCGTGTCGTCCACCAGGAGCACGCTGATCCGCCCCGCCGGGATGCCCTTCGTCAGACGCTTGGCGGTCACGAAGCCGTCGCCCTGGCCGAGGATGAGGCTGTCGCGGTCCTCCTTCTTCACGACGGACACCTTGGGCAGTGGTATCTCTTCCACGAAGTACGCCGTGTCCTTCTGAAGCGCCGCCGCGATCCTGCGGAGCGCGCCCACGGTCGGCGACGTCTTGCCGCGCTCGATCTCGGAGATGTGCGTCGGCGACATGCCGGACAGCGAGGCGACGTCCTTGAGCGTCATGCCGAGCTCCGTGCGAGCGTCCTTGACGCGCTTCCCGACTTCCTGTGTTGTCGGCATTCGAACCTCCCGATTCGGTCTCGCCGTCGCCGTCGTCCCCCCCGTCGGACGGCGCCGTGCAGATTGTGCAAGAAATCGTAACCGCATCACCCGGTCCGGTCAAGGGCGATGGCGGAGAGCCGCCCGAGTCGCGGCGCGCGGAGCCGACAGGCGCGGGGCTGCGTCTCGTTGACGGGTCGGGGACCGCGTGCTAGCATCCGCGCGCCTTCCCCGCAAGGCGCAGGCGCCCGGCCTCAGGGGCTCGGGTGAGTGAACGCTCACCACCATCAGGACAAGGAGACGATGATGCGCTCACGCGTTGTGCTCCTGTGGACCGCCGCTCTGCTCGCCGCCGCGCCGGCGGCCGCACCGGCCCAGAACTACGGAGACGGGCTGGCGATCGGTGGCGTCCTCCTGCCGAGCGGCTCCACGCAGCTGCTCGGGAAGACGAGGTTCGGAGAGGAAATCGGTCTTGAGGTGGAGCTGGCGTTCTCGAGTTCGTCGGACGACCGCGTGTCGTCCACGAGCCTCGGCCTGGGAGTCGGGGTCCTCAGCCACTGGAACCTCGGCAACCAGGTCCAGCCGTTCGTCTGCGGCAGAGCGGGCATCGCCCACTCCTCGAGCGACACGGGCGAGCCCGGCGGCGACAGGGACCACACGAGCGTCTACATCGGAGCGGGGCTCGGAGCCGAGTACTTCGTGAACAGGAGGCTGAGCATCGAGGGCGAGGCCTCGCTGCGCATTCTCTTCGGGTCGCTCGGCATCGAGACCGGGACGAGGCTGGCGGCGCTCCTGTACCTGTGAGCGGAGGCTGCGGAAGAAGGTGACCACGAGGCGCGCAGCGTGCGCGGCCGTGCTCCTGCTGGTGTGCGCCGCGTCGTGCAGGCGCGAGACGGCGGCGCCCTCGCGCGGCCTGCGGTTCGCCAGGGAACGGGTCGTCGTCGAGGTGTCGCCCGGGCGGACGCGCGTCGCGGGCTGGTACTGGTTCTCGAACGACTCCGACGCCCCGCTGGAGCTCTCCCTCTTCTACCCCTTCCCTGTCGACAGCGTCCATCTCTATCCGTCGGAGATCCTCGTGGAACGGGAGCGCGGAAGCGGCCGCGAGCCTCTCGGCTTCGCGCGGCAGGAGACCGGCGTCGTCTGGCGGATGGCGTTCGGCCCCAGGGAAGAGACGGCGGTCCGCGTCGAGTACGTTCAGGAGATCCTCGACAGGCACGCGGTGTACATCGTCACGACCACGCGGCACTGGGCGCGGCCGATCGACGTGGCCGAGTTCGAGTTCCGCGTGCCCGCGGACATCGGGAACGTGAACCTCTCGTTCGTGCCCGACACGAAGGAGGCCGCGGGCGATACTGCCGTCTACCGTCTGAAGCGCACGCGGTTCATGCCGACGGGCGACCTTGTCGTGACGTGGGATTGAGCGGACGCGGCGCGGGGCGGACGGGCCGCCGACAACGCGCGAGGCCCGCGGGTCGCCCCGCGGGCCTCGGTGTTCTCGCGAGGGCCGCCACTCGGTTCAGAGAACCTCGGCCTTCTTCTGCATCTTCTTCTCGCGCTTCTTCTGCCGCTTCTCCTTCTTGGAAAGAAGGGGCTTCTTCTTCACCTCGTGGCCGACCTTCTCGCGCCTGCCAGCCATGCTCTCACCTCCCTTGCGTCCCTCTGCTAGAGGATGAGCGTCTGCTCGATCCTCTTCCTGCCGGTCGGTTCTCCGGTGATCGGAAGCTCGTGCGTCTCGTCGTGGACGATCCGGCCGTCATCGTCGTACACGAGAACGCGGATCGTGTTGTAGCACCCCGCGCGCTCCTTGTACGGCAGGAACGCGCTCAGCGTGCTCTTCTCCCAGAACAGCAGTCGCCCGCCGACGGTGTGGTCGGAGGGCATTCCGTTCTCGACCTTCGCGTTCCAGGGGTAGATGCCGGCGACCGCGGCGTCGGACGAGGAACCTGCCATCACGAACGCGTAGCCCTTGGCCCGCCCCACATCGCTTGCCGGATTCGTGAACTCGAGCGTGACCGTGAGGCCGCGGTCGGGCGAGACGGTCCACTCGTATGCGATCCCGCTGAGCACCGCTCGCGGCCCGCCAGGCTCTGCCTCCTCGGGCTCGCCCGTGGCGACGCCCCGTGAGGCGGCCGCATCGGAGACGGAGGCGCCTCCCGAACGGGCGCCCTCCTGACGCGCGGGCTTCTCTCCCGACCTGCCGCAGCCCGCAAGCGCGGCCGCGACGGCGAGCGCCATGGCGAACACGAGCACTGCCTTCATCATGCTGTCCCTCCACGAACGCGCGCAGCCCGACGCCCGGAACGCGCCCGAGCCCGGGGCGCTGCCTAGCCTCCCGTCCCCCAGTCCACAACGCGGAGCCTCAGCCGGCTGAGGGCGCGCAGAATGCCCACCGAGATGTCCGCCGTCACGCCGCCTTCGGCCGCCGACTCTGCCAGCTTGATGTGGGTCGCGTCAACGTTCCCGGCCGCGAGGGTCGGGTCGAGCGCATACCACCCGCCGCCCGCCCACACCTCGACCCACATGTGGTAGGCGAACACGCCGTCGGCATACGCGAGCCCGGCCACGAGCTTCGACGGGACCCCCACGGCACGCGTCATCGCCGCCATCAGCACCGCATGCTCGCTGCAGTCGCCCGAGCGGTTGCTGAGCACCTCCGCGGCGGAGCCGAACGCCGTCCCGAACCCCTTGTTCTCGATGTGCTCGTGCACGAACGCCTCGATCGCCGTGGCCTTCCGCCAGGGATCGTCCCCCGCGGCCTGCGCCGCCCTGGCGGCGGCGGCCGCCAGGGGCGGATAGCCGGTCTGGAGGAGCGCGTTCGACTCGAGGTACGCCGCCGTTGCGCCCCCGCCCGTGTCGCGGCCGCCCGGCGCCGCGGCGTCCGGCGCGGCGCGAACGACCCTGAGAAGGACGCCTTGTTCCGTCACGCCCTCGAGCGTCTGGCGTCCGTCCTCGGGAACGAAGAGCGCCCCCTCGCCGTCCTCCGTCCAGAGCTCGTAGACGGCCCAGTCGACGGCCCACGGCGCGTCCAGCCGGACGTTCGAGGGAACGGCGAGCCTGGCCGCGAGGTCCCCCGGAGCGCCGCCCACGACGGCCTGTTCCGGGTCCGCCCGCTCCTGCGTGAGCCCCGCGGCGGGCACCTCGCTCCGCCAGAGCCGCCCCCTCCGGTCTCTCCACTCGATCGTCTCGATGCCCGCGAGGAGGTCCGAGCGCACGACGAGCTTCACCAGCCCGCGCTCCTCGCCCATCACGGCCACTGCGTCCTCGCCGACGACAAGGACCTCCGCCCGGCCGACGCGCTCGAAGTCCGTGTCGAAGTACGAGAACGCGTATGCGTCGCCGGCCACGAGCCCTCTGGCCGCGTGAAGGGCGTCGACCGCGCGCGGGAACAGCAACTGCCCGTCCACGGGGACCGCCCTCTCTGCCGCCTCGCCGCCCGCATCGGTCGCGACGAGGAGCGTGTCGCCGTCGATCGTCACCCGCAGCTCGCGCGACTCGCCGGAGAGGACCCGACTCGCGTGGTACGCAACGGGCGCCCCGTCCGCGGTCTCGATCCACTCCTCGGAGACGCTCATCGCTGCGAGGTCGTCTCCCCGCCTGATCAGGAACTCCGTATGCGCCGTCGTGGCGATGGCCCCGTCGGGCCGGACGCTCACGGTCTCGCGCGCATGGCCGACGTGGATGCCCCCCAGCCGGTAGGCGAACCACGCCTCGCCCCCTTGCGCGAGCGATCCTGCAGGGAGGAGGAGCGTGGCCGCCGCCACCAGCGCGAGCCGCAGTCTCACTTGGGTCCCCTTCTTCATCGGGCGCGCCCGGAAGCGCCTTGCGCCTAGGGCTTCGCCGCCTCAAGCTCCCTCAGCCGCTGCTGAAGGGCCGCCTTCCGAGACTTGAGCTTCGCGATGTTGGCCTCGTAGACCCTGATCTCGTTCCTGAGGTCCTGGCTGTCGTCGACCTGCAGCTGCGCCCGGCTTCCCTTGAGCATCTCCTCGGAGTTGGCGATGTCGTTGTCGATCCTCGCCAGTTCGTCCCGAATGAGCTTCGGGTCGCCAGGCACGTCCTCGGGCTTCGTGGCCGCGCAGCCAAGCTGAAGCGATAGGACCGCAATCGCAAGCAGGAGCCCGCACAAGGAACGCGTTCGCCTCGTCATGACACCTCCCCCCGGGAAGCCCGCCCGGCCCGCGCCGAGGCGTCCTCAGGACGTTCCCTCTGCGGCCGGGCATGGAACTTGTAAGCGCATTCTAGGAGGTCGCGGGAGCGTGTGTCAACACCCGGTGCCCCGCGGCATGGCTCGACGGCCGGGCAGCGCGCGCCCCCAGCTTGACAGATGGCGCGAGTCCGTGAGAAAATGAGATCAAGAGGAAGCCGGGAGAAGGAACTCCGGACGTCACAGACGGGCGAGCGAGGCCTTGAGGCCCGCTCCGGGACGGCGATGCAGAACTGGCAGGAACTGGACACCGACATCGTGCGCATCGCGGCGCGGCTGACGCCGGACGAGATGCTCCGCGACGACCTCGCCCAGGAGATGCGCCTCCACGTGTGGCTGGCCCCGGACGGGAAGACGAGGGGTTGGTACCTCGCCATGGCCCGCTGGCAGGCCGTCAAGTTCCTCACCAGGACCGCCGTGGATTGCCCCGACGGCGACCTGGACCGGCAGATGGTGCTCTACGGCGTGCTTGGCGACGTCGACCCGGACGTCCTGAGGTTCATTCCGACCGACTGGCAGGAGACGCTCCTGAGGTCCCCGATGCTCGTCAGCCCCGAGTCGCTTGGGTTGTCGATGGAGATCGCGGAGACCCTGAGCCTCCTGAGCTCGAGGCAGCAGCAGATCGTGTCCGCTTTGGTGCAGGGATTCACACAAACCGAGGTAGCCGCCGCGCTGAGCCTCTCGCTGAGGACTGTCGCCTCGGAAGTGGCCAGAATACGGGCCGTCTTCAGGAGGGAACACGGCCGCCCGGGGTCCGGCGGGATCGGTCAGGCAGGCCTGTCGAAGAAAGGGCTGCACACTTAGCGGGAGGTCCCGGCTTTAGAGTATTGAAGGGCCATGAGGCCCTTTTTTGTTGCCCGCAGCTACCCGCGCTCGCTCCGGCCGACGCCGCCGCCCCAGATCCTCGCAAGCTCGCTCGTCGTCTTCGCATCCAGGTCAGCCGCCCGGCCGTTCCCGTCGTCGCCGTCCCCTCGCCCCTCGCGCACGAACGAGGACACCACGGCATTGAGCGCCCTCTCCAGCGACACGCGGTCCGACACGACGATCGGGTTCGACATCGGCTCTCCGGCGGAGACGGTGAAGCTGCCGGGCGAGGCGGACACGTGCGCGAGCGCGTGACTCCCCAGCTCGAACACGAGGCCGCCGTTCGACTCCTTCGCGGCGATGCGGCCGTCAAGGCCGTCCACGCCGGACTTGAAGAGCGCGAAGAGCGCTCTGACGGTGTTCGACTCGATCCTGGCCCCGAAGCCCTGCTCTGTGCCCTGGGCGATCTCGGCCGTGCGCCTGACTGTCGCCTGCGCAAGGCGTCGGGCCTGCGGCGCGACGACCTCTTCACAGGAGACCTCGACGGCGCCGTCGATCAGGAACGTCTCGATCCTGATCAGCCTGACCTCGACCTCCTGACACGCGGACACCGCCCGCTGCACCGCAGAGGGGAACGAAGGCGCCACGAAGACCAGAACGGGCTCCTCCGCCTTCACCACCCCGTCCCTCGAGTAGGCCCGCAGGAAGAGCCTGCGCGTCTGCTCGAGCCAGTCCAGATGCTCGAAGATCCTCGACGGAATCGCAACGGGCGACTCCTCGAGGACGTCCACGAGGATCGGCCGCCCGGCCGCGTCAACGAGCACCATGTCCACGCCGGTCGGTCCCTGCGCGTCCGCGTCCACGGTCCTCGCGCCGTCCAGAACGCGGTCGGGCTGCTCGCTCAGGAGCCGCCGAAGCGCAGCCGGATCAGGCGGCGCCGATCTCTGGATTCTCGTCTTCACACGCACGCTCCATGCGGGCCCCGTGACGAGCGCCCGCGCACTCCGCCACCGGCTGTGATCCCGCGATGCTCGACGCCGCATTCCTCAACGCGAGGGCGGGCGCGACATCCGGGCGCGATCGCACAAGAGGACCCCGCTCGCGCTGCTCGCATCCGAGGCCCGTGTAGCGGCCCACGCCCGCGAGCAGACGCGCCTCCACCGAGAGGACATCCCTGGCGGCCATGCCGAACTTCCTGTGGTAGGCGGCCGCGTAGGTCTCGTCGGGCGCCCGGTTGACCACGAGGTCCACGGCCCGCGCCCCCAGGACCGTGGAGAGCCGGGACGCCGCCCCGCACGCTGCGGCGAAGCCGTCCCATCCCGGAGAGGCGACCACGACGAAGCGGCTGATCCGCCGAGCGCACCCGTGGAGCAACCGAAGCCTGCCCACCGGCACGTCGACGACGGCGTAGTCGAGGCGCCGCCGCGAGGCGCCGCCGATCTCGAGCTGCACGGAGCCGTCCGTGCGGGCGAGCTCCGACGCGTCCGTCGCGTCCGGCGTCCAGTCGACCACGACGAGGCCCGAGTCGAGCGCGGCGGCCGGCGAGGGCCGGCCGTCCCCCGTCAGGGGCGACAGGTACTGCCACGAGGGCAGCCCGAGGTAGAACCGCGCGTTCGGCAGCCGCGGGTCCGCGTCGAAGAGCCCGACGGAGCCCCAGCGAAGCAGCCCGTGCGCCAGGTTGACCGCCACCGTCGACTTGCCCGGGGCGTCGTCCCCGCCCGTGACGACGACGATGCGCGTTCGCTCGGCCGCGCGCGGGCGCGCCTCCTGGGCCGCGTGCTCCGCGGCGCGCGCGGGCGCGGCGGGGCGCTCCTCCCCGGTCGTTGTCGTGTTGCCGCCCCGGGATGCGGCCGGCGCGTCCTCCTCGACTCGCGTGGAGAAGAAGAGATGTGACACGTCGGCGAGCGTCTTCGGGATCCTGTTGCCAGCGCCTTCGCTCATTCCGCCCGATCCGAAGATCTCAACGAGAGAGGCTCGAGCCCTTGGGGACCCTAGTCCTTGCGATAGACCTCGACCACGCAGTCGTCGTTCGGCGCGGCCCGGCTCTCGTTGGCCGGGTCCGGTCGCCACACGCCGTCGATGATGAACTTGTACAGGTGCCGCCCGGGAGCGAGATCGAGCGTCGCGTGCCAGACTCCGTTCGCGTTCCTCGTGAGAGGAAACCCGTGCTCGCGGTCCCAGTCGTTGAAGGAGCCGACGAGCCTGACCTCGTTCGCCTCGGGAGCGACGAGCGAGAACAGCACGCCGCCCTCAACGAAGTGAGGCCCCGGCTGCGCGAGGATCCACTCGTCCATCCCGGGCTCGAGGCCCGTCTCGCGCATCTGCGGCATCTCGTCAGAACCGCCCGCGGCCGCGCGCTCCTCGCCGGCGATCACCTCCTCGGCGAGCGCGCGGTAGTCCCGCGCCCCGGTCGCGCTGCGCGAGAAGTGGCCGACGGGCATTCCCCAGTTCGAGGCTTCCTTGAACCTCACGCTCTGTCTGATGACCGTCTCGAACATCTCGCGGCCGAAGCGACCGCGCGCCTCCCTGACGAAGTCGTTCGCGAACCGCGTGCGCCCGTCGAACATCGTGAGGAGCACGCGCACCTGCTTCCTCATCCCGAGCTGGTCCCGGACCAGCTTGATCGTGTCGATGACCTTGAGCGCGCCGTGGAGCGAGAAGTACGAGGGCTCCATGATCACGAACGCCTCGTTGCAGGCCACGAGCGCGTTGAAGGTGAGAAGGCCGACGCTCGGCGGGCAGTCGACGATGCAGTAGTCGTAGTCGGCCGAGCACGCCTCGACCTTCCACCTGAGTCGGTTCTCGCGATCGGGGCGCCCGGACAGCTGCTGCTCGACGGCCGAGAGCACGACGCTGGAAGGTACGACGTCGAGACGCTCGGAGACGCGGTGGACGAGCGAAGTCACGTGGGAGTCGGGGTTCATGAGCAGGTCGTACATCGAGCGGTCAAGGCTCTCCGTGTCGATGCCGAGCCCGATGGAGGCGTGGGACTGGGGGTCGCCGTCGAGGAGAAGCACCCGCTTCCCGCTGTCGGCCAGACACGACGCGAGGTTGATCGCGGTGGTCGTCTTTCCGCACCCGCCCTTCTGGTTCACGACGGCGATCGAGCGCATGGCCCCTCCTCATCCCCTTGCCGCGGCACGCCCCTTCGCCCTCGCAGGGTCCGGCTCTGCGAGCCTTGGGGGGTCCGGCGGGGACCCTCGTCTCGGTCTGGCTTCTGGGGAATGGGCGACGGTGAGGGTAGCTCACGGACCGGCTCCTGTCAAGGCGCTTGTCGGCGCGCGGACGGCGTCCGGGGAGTCCCGGAGAATCCGCTTGACGGAACTCCGCTCGATGTGTTTGCGTCGCCGCAGGAACCGGGACCACGCCGTCCCGAGTGTCCGGAAGGAGGATACGATGAAGGGTCAGTGGCGCGTGATCGCAGCACTGGGGCTTGCGTCGCTGCTCGCGGCGGCCGGATCGCCCGCGGAGGCGCAGATCGAGGACCAGCTCTCGGCCTACACCGGCGTGAACGCGGAGGGCTACCTGCAGCCTCTCGTCGACGCCATCGGCACGGACCTCAACGGCGGGCTCTTCCACTCCGCCAGGGTCCCGGTGGACGGATTCCACCTGTCGCTGGAGATCCCTGTCGTCGCCGTGCTCTTCGCCGACGACGACGCGTTCTTCGAGGCGCAGACCGAGGACGGTTTCTCCCCCGAGACCGCGGCGGACGCCCCGACGATCGTCGGGCCGGGCGAGGCCGTCGTGGTCACGGGCGACCACGGCACGAGCTTCGCGTTCCCGGGCGGGTTCGACCTCAACTCGTTCGCCCTGGCCGTGCCGCAGCTCCGCATCGGCTCGATCAGAGGGACCGAGGCCCTGGTGCGGTACATCGCGATCAACACCGGCGACGTGGAGATCGGCAACGTCAGCCTCATCGGCTTCGGACTCAGGCACAACATCAACCAGTACTTCGGACCCGAGTTCCCGGTCGATGTCGCGGGCGGCTTCTTCTGGCAGAGCTTCACGATCGGAGAGGACCTCCTGAAGTCGAAGGCCACGTCGTTCGGCGTCCAGGCGAGCAGGCGCTTCGGCACCGTCGCCGCGGTCGAGCCGTACATGGGGTTGTCGCTGGACACGTTCGGCATGGACGTCGCCTACGAGAGCGAGGCGTCCGGAGAGCTTGAGGACATCAGCTTCTCCTTCGACACGAAGGCGTCGGCAAGGCTGACGCTCGGCGTGTCGCTGAGCCTCTCCATCCTGAACGCGAACGCGGAGTACACGATCGCCGGGCAGAACGGCTTCGCCTTCGGCGTCAGCTTCGGCATGTGACCAGCAAGGAGCGGGATACCATGAATGGAATGACGAAGCTCATGACCCTGTCCGCGCTGGCAGCGGTGGTCGTCATGGGAGCGGGCTGCATCCTGGAGGAGACGGACGTCGAACTCGTGGTCAAGGCCACGGAGTGCATGACGTTCGACGAGAACCACACATCGGAGACCTTCGTGACGCCGCGGACGCTCAACCTGGCCGACGAACTCGACGACGCCCTCGAGGACTTCGATGTCGAGCGGGAGGACCTGGTGCGGGGCGGCATGATCATGGCGACGTACGAGGTCACGGTGCCGCCGGTTCACGACTGGACGCTGACGGGGGGGATCACGGTCGAACGCGTGGACAAGGCCGCCGGCCCCGTGACGGTCGTGAACTACACCAGCCAGTCGCTCATGGACGCCTATGGAGAGCCGGTGTTCGCGGATCTCGTGCAGGCGGGCGTGGACCTCATCAATGACGCCATCGACGACTACATCGAGAACACGACGCACCCGAACCCCGTGCTGCTCTTCAAGGTGGTCAACGGCGACTGCGACCCGAACCCCTCGGTGGCGGACCCGCTGGTCTTCGAGTGGGACGCGTGCGTGCAATTCTACGTCGTGATCAGGAAGACGCTCGAAGTCCCGGACCCCTTCCCGGGATCCGACTAGCACTGCCGGCGCACGACGCCGGGTAGAAGCACGCGGCGCCCGGGACCGTCGAGGTCCCGGGCGCCTGCGCTTGAGGCCCGGGAGCCGCTCAGCCCGCGGAGACGACGACGTCCTCGACGAGAACGTGACCGAGCACGGCGCCGGGCATCCTCTCTCGCTCGCGGGAGACGGCGAGGATGCGGCCGAGAAGATCGAACGCGTTGCCGGCGATCATCGTGCCGCAGAGCGGTTCGGCCAGCTTCCCGCTCCGGATGAGGCGCCCGCCCTTCACGACGCCCGAGAAGTCGCCGCTCACCGGATCGACGTTCCCCGAGAACCTCGTGACGAGAACCCCACGGTCGACCCCCGCGATCATCTCCGCGACGGTCGCACGCCCCTCCCCCATGACCACGTTCGTGGGGGACACGTGGGGCACGTGGGCCGGGCCGCCGCCGGCTCGCCCGTTGCTCGCGCGCCCGTCCACGCGGGCCGCGTACGAATCGTAGAGCAGGTGCCTGAGCGCACCGCGCTCGACGATGGGGAGCGCCTCGGGAGGCACGCCCTCCCGGTCGAAGGAGATCGAGGCAAGGCCGCCCGGAAGCGCCGGGTCGTCCGCGAGCGTGAGCTCCTCGGAAGCGACCATCTGCCCGAGCCGCCCGCAGAACCTGCTCGTCCCCTTCTGCACCGAGCGCGCCGACGCCGCCGCCTCAATGGGATAGCAGACGACGTGCGCCGCCGCCTTCGGGGCGAGAAGGACGGGCCCGCTGAAGCTCTCCCCCTTGACAGCGCCGAGCGAGCCCACGACGTTCTCCGCGAACCGCAGCGCGACGGCCGCCGGGTCCACGCCGGCCCCGCCGCGCGCGCCGTCCGACTGGTAGTCGAACGACGAGACGACGTCGCCGTCGCGGGCCATCCCGAGGATCGCGCACTGGAACGCGCTCGCGGGCTCGTGAGCCCTCACGCCGCGCGAGTTCACGACGGCGCGCTCGCCCCAGCGCGCGGAGAACTCGCCCGCGTCGACCATGACGCGGGCATCGTATCCGCGCGCCGCGCGCAGCATGACGAGCGCGGACTCGACAGCCGCCTCGACGCCGAAGGCGCGCGCGGCCGCGTCGTAGAGCCCGTCCTGGTAGGAGACCGGCAGAGGCTCGGGCAGACCGTTGTGCGGGTCCGGCGGCGAGGCGGCCGCGATGCCGAGCGCGGCCCGGACCGACTCGGCGACGCTCGGGGCGTCGAGGCGGTTGGAGAAGGCGAAGCCCATCCGCCCGCTTCGGAAGACCCGGACGCCGACGGCGCCCGCCTCCGAGCTCTTCGCAAGGTGGACGTCGTTCTTCTGAAGCACGACGTCCACGGCGCCGCCGCGGGACGCGCAGGCCTCGGCCCCGTCCGCCCCGCTCCGCCGCGCGAGAGCCACCGCCGCGTCGCAGATCTCGATGAGGTCGCGCTCGTTCCCGGCCACTACCTTCCTCCGACCACGACGCGGCATCGCACGTGCGGGCCGCCGCCGTCCACCTTCGCTTCCTGCCCCTTCCCGCACGCGCCGCTTCCGATCCCCCACTCGAAGCCCGAGCTCACGATGTCGATGCCCGAGAGCACCTCGAACGCGTCGCCCGAGATGGTCGCGCCGCGAAGGAGCCGGCCGACCTTCCCGTCGCGGATCTCGTAGGCCTCCTGCACGCCGAACATGAACTCCGCGTTGGCGTCCGCCTGGCCGCTGCCGGCGCCGCGGAGCAGGAGCCCCTCGCGCACGCTCCCGATCACCTCGTCGAGCGGCGTCGCCCCCGGCTCGACGTACGTGTTCCGCATGCGGATGAGCGGCTCGTCGTCGTACTGCCACGCCCGAGCGTTGCCCGTCGGAGGCACGCCGAACACGGCGGCGGACTCGCGGTCGTGGAGGTACGACGCGAGGACCCCGCGGTCGATGATGACCGTGCGGCCCGTCAGCACGCCCTCGTCGTCCACGAGGAGCACGCCGCCCGCCGTCGGGGCGCCGATGACGGCCGGTCCGCTGTCCACGAGCGTCACGAGCTCGCTCGCCACCTTCTTCCCGAGCCTCCCGCTCGCCGCCGAGCCCGACTGCACGAAGTCCGCCTCGACGGTGTGGCCGATGGCCTCGTGCGCGAGAAGTCCGACCAGCTCTGGGTCCAGCACGACCGTCGCGGGCCCCCCGGGCGCGTACGGCGCCGAGAGAAGGTCCACGGCGATGCGCGCGACGTGGTCGGCCATCTCGTCGGCGGTCGCGGCGGCAAACAGGTCGCGCAGCCCGCCCGTCACGCCGACGCCCCGGAACGCCGTCGTCATCTCGTCGCCCTCGCCGGCGACGGCGCCC
>Ga0194112_10001902_pt1 | contig 30274 bp, 34 predicted proteins | sample TA2MahC400mmetaG_FD_146191 | JGI IMG/M metagenome (GOLD analysis project Ga0194112, IMG submission 146191) | Freshwater microbial communities from Lake Tanganyika, Tanzania - TA2015016 Mahale Deep Cast 400m | ecosystem: Environmental > Aquatic > Freshwater > Lake | place: Tanzania: Lake... | reverse complement strand
TATTCGGCATCCCAGCCAGTACAGCTAGTAGCACTAACTGGACCTCTTGCTGAAGGAGAAGACAAGGGCCAACCAATCTGGACGCCAGACGGTAAAACAAAATTTGCACTGACAGTAGTTGACACACAAACAGCGTCTGGTACATGGAACTTTGCAGGAAATGCAATTGCAATTCATACAAGAAATACAGAACCGTTTACCGTAAGCTACACTGTCAGCTATATGGAAAAAGAATCCACTGAAACTATCAAGACCGGCACTCTAACTTCTGCAACCGATCCTGGAGTTGGGCACGAATCGCATCAGCTAGCACTGATCCTCAAACCATCTGAAAAACCGTACAGCGGCCTTCTAACATATTCGGCATCCCAGCCAGTACAGCTAGTAGCACTAACTGGACCTCTTGCTGAAGGAGAAGACAAGGGCCAACCAATCTGGACGCCAGACGGTAAAACAAAATTTGCACTGACAGTAGTTGACACACAAACAGCGTCTGGTACATGGAACTTTGCAGGCAACGCACTTGCAGTACACACAAAAACTACAGAACCATTTACTGTAAGCTACACAGTTGTAGCATCACAGTAACCTCTTTTCTTATTTTTAGTTAAAATTGCAAAACCGTACATTTGATCAAAACATTCAAGGGTAAATCTATAAAGGAGCTGTTTCGGATCGACATTACACAGTGATATAATTGGGAAAACTCTTAGAAAAAGCACTCAAGGACGCACTAAACGATAACAAATGCGTACTGGGTTCAAAGCAAGTAATACAATCAATCAAGGGCGCAAAGCTAGTTGTAATTTCAAACTCAGTAACGCCAGACGAACTAAAAAAAATTCAAGACTCGACTAGTGATGGAAAAATCTCAACACTAAACTTTAGTGGAACATCAATCGCGCTAGGAAAATTGTGCGGATTACAGTTTAGAGTTTCAGCAGCTTCACTAACATCCATTGCCGACTCTAATGTCAAGGCAATCCTAAAAGAAGAATCCAAATGATCACTGAAAGTTTAAATGAGAGCCATCTCGGTCTGAGATAATCCGTCGATATGCCACAAACAATCAAACTAACAACTGATCAAATGCGTTTGATCTCGCTTTTTCAAAACGTAACCGGTGCGTCTGCGCGTGATTGTGTGGAAGACGAAAAGCAAAACCGCGTAATTTTTGTAGTAAATGAGGGAAAAATGGGCCTAGCAATCGGTAAGGGCGGCGCCCATATTAGAAACCTGCAGAACATTGTCAAAAAATCAGTAGAACTAGTTGAATATTCTGATGATCCAGCCGTGTTTTTGAAAAATATGTTGAACCCAAAACTTGTAACTGATGTAAAGCTGAACAAGCGCCTTGATGGTTCAACTCAGGCTATTGTATTAGTTGATGCCAAAAAGAAAGGTATCGTAGTGGGCAGAGAAGGAAGAAACGCAGAAAAGGCAAGGCTGCTTGCAAAACGATACTTTGAGATTACAAGCGTTTTAATTAACAGTCAGGACAGGATGATGGAGTAGATATGGCAAAGTCACCACTAGGACTATTCGCAGGACGCGTACTCAAGGCAAAGCGCAAGCGACAACGCTGGCAAATTGGCACCTACAAGCGCAGACTATTAGGATTGAACATAAAGGCAAACCCACTTGGAGGTTCTCCACAGGCTAGAGGAATTGTTTTGGAAAAAGTTGGCGTTGAGGCAAAGCAGCCAAACTCCGCAGTTAGAAAATGTGTTCGAGTACAACTGATCAAAAATGGCAAAACAGTAACTGCATTTTTGCCACGAGACGGCGCAATGAACTTTATTGATGAACACGACGAGGTCCACGTAGAGGGAATGGGTGCAACACAAGGCGGCGCAATGGGAGATATTCCAGGTGTACGATTCAAGGTTTTCAAGGTTAATGGTACTTCACTGCGGGAGCTAGTCCGCGGAAGAAAAGAAAAACCAAGGAGATAGAAATGGCCGAGACTCAGAATCTTTTGCTATTTAGAAAATGGGACCTGACAGGAGTAGAAATCAAAGATCCAGGCCTCAAGACAGTAATTTCTCTGCGCAAAGTAGTATACCCACATACATTTGGCTCATCGGCTCTTAAGAAATTCAACAAGGCCGATGTCAACATTGTGGAAAGACTTGCAAACAAGCTGATGCACTTTGGGAAAAAATACGCCAAGAACACCGGCAGAATGGGGGGCAAAAAGGCAAGAACCATGAACACCGTAAAAGCTGCATTTGAAATCATTCACCTAAAGACAGGCAAAAACCCAATCGAGGTTTTGGTGCGAGCAATTGAGCATTCGTCACCAAACGAGGACACCACAAGAATAGTGTATGGCGGTACTGCATATCACGTATCAGTTGATGTCTCACCACTACGAAGAGTTGACCTCGCACTGCGCTTCATCTCTGATGGTGTCAAAGAGTCATCGTTTTCAAATCCAAAATCAATGGAAGAATATCTAGCAGAACACCTGATTGCGGCAGCTGCAAACGATGCGGCAGCTCCTTCCGTCAAAAAGAAAAACGAACTAGAGCGCGTAGCACAGGCATCTAGATAGTATTCAGAAAATATCTATTCTGCCTTAGAATTTCTTAATTCTGCAACACATTATCGGGTAACATCTCGACTGAAATGAGTCCATATTTCATACAAGCTCTAATGTCATCTAGCGTGAATTCTTTGTTTAGTGAATTGGGAGCAAAAGTATTCTTGAATTTCTGAGCAGGCATGGCATACTAATTGCATCTTGATTCTAATCGGCTTTTTGATACTATGCACTCGGGATTTTATTTAGAAAAAGTAGCCCGAGGCAGATTCGAACTGCCGTCTCGGCGTATCCTCTCTAATGATCCAGAGCGCCGAATCCCTAACCTGAAGAATTCATTTGGCCGCTAGACTATCGGGCTACTGAAAAAACTCCCAAGCATTAGCAATATAACATTTCTACTTGACTCGGACTTCTTTGATTGCGGTTGCATAGTCGCATTCTGCCTTGAGTCTCATGTATGGAATTAGTCTATAGTGAATGGAATAAAGATCGTTTTCCTTGAATAAAATATTTTTTTGAATCAACGACACCAAGCCCCTTGATGATATCGCAAGCGGCAGATTATGTTGCTTGCAGACAATGTCTCGCCTTTTTTGGTATTGCTGTAGAGTAAATGAGACGTCGTTTAGCTCCAGTATTATGGGCCAGACAATTTCCTTCCAGACAAATCTCCTGTTCTGCGTTCCAGATGCGTACTTGCCCTTTTCGCTCAAATATTAATAATCTAAATAATTTAGTTATAACTGCATTTGTCCTCTCATATTTCTGAATCACTTGAATTACTAAAGAAAAACTGGGACGTTGACCCAATCCTGGAAGATTTCATGCTTGGAAAAAGAACAGATGTAACAGACCATGCAATCAAGGTAAAGCAAGTAATATTTCACATCCCATATCTGACGCAAGAGAAAAAATACATTTTATGGAAATGCTACTGGCCCGACTGCCACAATTGCTGCGAGCGACAGGGAAGACTGCCTCTAACATCAGATGATCTAATTACAATAGGAAAAGGCTTGAAGTACCAGAAAACATCTGACTTTGTCAAAAATGAAACAATAATTACCACATGGATGGAGGCAGGCCCGTCAGGAAACGGAGTCCTGATGACATCAGTTAATCTCAAAAGAAAAACAGACGAAACAGAAGCGGACGATGGCACCCACATCAGGTGTCGATTCCTAGATGAGAAAGGTGCATGTTCCATGCACCCAAATCGCCCCGGCGTGTGCTATCTGTATCCATTCTCTACCTGGCTTGAGAATGAAAACGGCAAGGCGCGGGTGCACTCGACATACCAGTTTACGGGTGATTGTCCCGGGTTTTACCTGGCAGATTCGCTGGAACCAATGAAAGAGGTGTTAACGGACTATTCAAAATCCATATATGAATACAACATGCAGTACACTAGGACCACACGAGAAGGATACAGTCAGACAAGCTTTGTCTGATGCAGAAATTTTTTCTCTACTTTTTTCAAAATCTCGTCTGGTCTGATCATTTAATTATGATGAAAACAAAGTAATTTTGTGGAGTTAGAGTTTGCACAGCCGTTTGTGCGTCCGTTTCTAGATAAAATTTCCTCAACTCCGTCCTCATCTGAGCTCATCATTCAAGACTTTGCGGTAATCATGATAATTGCGTCAATTATGGCGCTCATATCGTACAAGCTCAAGCAGCCAATGATAATGGCATTCATTATAGCTGGAATGATCATAGGCCCAAACACACCCCCGTTTAGCCTGATTACACATGTGGAAATACTGCATGTCTTTGCGGAAATTGGAATCATATTGTTGTTGTTTGTAATTGGGATGGAGTTTCCAATTGAAAAGCTCAAAAACGTTGGCAAAAAAGCAACCTTTATCGCAGTTGCCGAGGCATCTGGCACCTTCATGGCCGGATTTGTGGTAACTCAGGCAATGGGCTTTACGTTCTTTGACAGCCTGTTTGTTTCTTTGGCAATCTCTGTTACAAGCACTGTGATTATCATGAAAGTACTAGAAGAGCTTGGCATGATAAAAGACGAGGCCACCTATCTTATTGTCGGCATTGCGGTAATTGAGGACATAATCATAATTTCGCTGCTTGCGGTGCTCCAGTCTGTTGCGTCTACTGGGGATCTGACCGTCAATGAAGTTGGAATGTCAATAACACTTGTAATTGCGTTTATAGTTGGGGTAATTGTGCTTGGCTCCAAGATCGTACCAAGATGCGTTAATCTTGTGGGCAAGACTGAACACAGCGAGCTGCTAATCATTGCTGTCTTGGGCGTTGCGTTTGGTCTTTCCTTTGTTGCGTTCAAGCTGGACATTTCGGTTGCTACCGGGGCATTCTTTGCGGGAGTTCTGGTGGCAGAATCAAAAATGAGAATTGCCACAAAAATAATCGCAACTCCTATTCGCGACATGTTTGGCGCATTGTTCTTTATCTCAGTTGGCGCGCTAATGGACATCAAACAGCTTCCATTATTCATCATACCTGCAGTGATTCTGATTATAGTATCGTTTTCTGCCAAGTTCATAACGGTGTGGGCAGCGTCGCGAGCCCAAAGACTTGGCAAGACAACATCGCTCAAGACAGGAATCGGCCTATCCTCATCTGGGGGCGAGCTTGCACTGGTTGCGGCCAAGGGAGGTGCCGACGTTGGTGCCACCAGCTCGTTTGTCTTGCCGATGGTTGGCACAATGACTATAATCACCACATTCATCTCGCCATATCTGATAAAATACGGCTGGAAGCTTACAAGCCGCCTAGAATCAAAAGAGGCAGGCTCATCAGGCACTAAATAAAATCTCACGCATTGCAAAGTAATTTTGACTATATCCCAGAATAATCCATAAGAAAAAACCAATTTAGAACTTGGCTGCGGGAATAGAATTAATCGGGGATCTAGGATATCTGTTGCTGTTTTCGGCGGCAATTGGAATCATTGCGTATATCCTAAAGCAGCCTCTGGTTTTGGGATTTTTGGTAGCCGGCATTTTGATTGGTCCGTTCGGACCGTTTAGTCTGATCAAGGACACCACAATGCTGACTAATTTTTCAGAGATTGCAATTGTGTTGTTGTTATTTGGGGTGGGCCTTGCATTCCCAATAACTCAGCTTAGAAACATTGGCAAGATTGGCGCAGTAATTGCCGTAATAGAAGTACTTGCGATGCTTGGAATCGGGTTTGCAGTTGGCTGGGCGTTTGGATGGTCTACTATGGACTCGATGTTCTTGGCAGCTGCACTCTCGATTAGCTCAACTGCAATCATAGTCAAAGTTCTAGAGGAAATGGACGTAATTGAAGAGCCGTCGTCCATGCTGATAATCGGGGTATTGGTAATAGAAGATATCATTGCGGCCGTATTAATTTCTACACTACACTCTTCGGTTTTGTCGGGCGCATTTAGCTTTGATCAAATGATCTGGGAGATTGCAAAAATCAGCATGTTCATTGGCGGAACAGTAGCACTTGGGTGCCTTGGGATGCCAAAGGTTTTTTCGTTATTGTCAAACATTCCTAGATACGAAATTACAATTCTTGTGGCGCTAGGCCTTGCGTTTGGGTTGTCGTTTTTATCACACGAGCTTGGCTTTTCTGCGGTAACGGGCGCATTCTTGGCAGGCGTGATCCTTGCAGGCTCTAGATTCTCTGAAGATATCATTAATCTGATTACGCCGATTCGCGAAGTATTCATTGCAATATTTTTTGTCACAATCGGCGCCCTGATGGATATCAATATTATCGCGGAATACTGGCTTCCAATCATAATTATCACGCTAGTTACCATTGTGGGCAAGACTGCGTCTGTGTATTTGGGCGTAAGACTCTTCCGGCTTGGGCCAAACAATGCCATGGGAATAGGCTTGTCTATGGCGCAGCTGGGCGAGTTTTCATTCATTGTGTTGATGGTGGGCCAAGACTTGGGGGCTACAAGCTCGTTCCTCTTCCCAATTGTAGGAATGGTTGTGGTATTGTCTACGATATTTGCCCCGTTCCTAATCAAGAGGGGAACGAAGATGCTGGTTTCGTATTGAAAAAATTGAATCGTCTATAACATGATGTGGGACTATTACAAGCAAAGTGACTTTCACATGTCTTTGTACAGGTTTCGTATGGCGACCTCTGTCACGCCTGCGGCAAGTGCAATATCTTTTTGTGAAAACTAATTGTCAATGCACCGAAATTTCAGAGAAAAAATTTAAAGCTGAAAAAAGAAAATAGACCTTTGTTAGGTCACTTTGATTTTTTCTTGCCCTTGGATTTGGATGCTTTTTTAGCTTTTGCTGCCATGCATAGTACATTGTTTTTATGTTATTAAGCATGCTTATTTTGAGAATTTTGGAAAATTTTTTTCTGAATTTTCAGATTGCGACCTATCAACTGTGATCCATTTGTCACTTATATCGTAGTGATGGCATTATCTGATGTGCTAAAAAATCTATTATCAAAATCAAAACAACAAAAACTAGCTATATCTGTAGAGTCAGAAGGGGAAAAATGATCCACACCTGCAAATATTATAATTTTCATTGGGCATGTATAATGGACAAATTCTCCAAAGTAATGGAGCGTGAGAAAACTCATTCTAAAAGACAATGGAAATACTAGACGAAAAAGTTCACATCTGGATAGATAGCGCAAGGTTCGTACAATCAAAGCCAGGAATCTATGTTCTGTATGACAAAAAGCTTGATGCGATATACGTAGGAGAGTCCAATAGTCTGCAAAGCCAATTCACTAAATATCTGGATGGTAATTTTGAGGGAGAGCCATGTAAGCAAAAAACATATGCATATCAGAGAATGTTTACTCCTAATCCGACAGAAAAGAAAAAAATGATTCTGGACGCATTTCAGGAAAAATACGGAAAGCTGCCAGATTGCAATGCTGGAGATTGAATAGATCGGAGCAATGTTAAATCTAGTTTTAAAATAATTTCAAATCTGAATGAATCAAAAAATTACTAGGCTTTAGCTACTTTCATCAAGTCACGCATGTGAATTTCCATTCCAAAGCGCTGCTCGTTTTTCTTCATATAGCGAAATATGGAAATAAGATCAGCGATACTACGAATAGCAGAGAACTTGCCATGCATTTTTGCTCGAACAAAATTTAGAACCTTACCGTAAATTGCGAAATATTCCAAGACTTCTTCTCTGTATTTTGGCAAGTTGTTGATATTTTTCACAAAAATGTCTGCGCAAATCATGCTTGGGATGATTCCCTCGCCCAACAATGGATAAACAGTACCGATTGATTCGCCAACACCTACAACCTTTCCATGGTAGAACGGCTCGCACATGTTTGGAGTAGCCAATCTAATTGGACGGCCTACCGTCTTTGTTATCTTGCCACCATATTTTTTAAAAAACTTGTCAGTTTCCTCTACGTGATTTTTCTTGTAATCACCGGCACCAATGTGTGCCATGTTGTCGTTTAGTGGAAAATACCAGAAATATCCGGTCATTTTTGCAAATGGCTTTACAAAGAAATCATCTATTGGAACCTTGTCATCATACTGGATCTTATACTGGTATGTGGGCAAGAAAAAGTCTTTTTCAATTTTTGGCAAATAGCTGCGATAAAATCCGGTGCAGTCCACGATCATGTCGAATTCTTTTTCCAAGTCTACAAGTTTTGGCGAAACGCCATAGTGAATTTTCACACCTTCAGACATTTTTTTAATGAGTCCGATTTTGTCATAAGTTACTAGGCCCTTTAGCTTGATATCAAATCGCTCATTGTTGTTCATGTCAATATGCATGTCTTTTCCATGATGTATGATGAAATCATCAAAATTGATTTCAGACTTGGCGCACAACTCCCGCATCTCGTTTGCAGATGTTCCCCATGCACAAATGGAATCGTGATTTTGTAATGTCATACGTTCATAGCCGACAACCTCGTGGTCGTTTTTGAGCCTTGATACCAGATATCCGCCCGCGACTCCAATTCCTACTACTGCTATTTTCATCGAGTTAGAATTTTCCTTGGTCTAATAAATAGAATGTGTAGTATTTTGAATTGTTGGCCTCAGGAAAAATTAGTCTAAAAATAAAAATGCTCAAAAATCGTAAAATTTACGCACAAAAGCTTACGATCAGGAACCTGTGGAAGAGCCGTTCTATGACTGGTAAATTGTAGATGCTGATTTTGTAGATTATAGCCCTTTGATTGTTTCTTACAATCCCCTTCTGTCCACATTATTGCTGAGCTGTAATACATCAAAGTAGATTTTTTTCACCTGACTCTCAAGTACAAATACTTGAACGCAACAACAGACACATTTGAATGCCAATCTGATTCAATCTTCGTTTATTCTAAGAAACCAGAGTTTTTCCCGTGATTTTGTGTCCGTTCAATGAATAAAGTTGTTTAATCTTCTCATCCATTTCCACATGATAATCTTTGTGCAATTACACATTGTATCTAGCTCTTTCAAGAGGCAGTGCCTCATGGAAATTAATAAAAATCGCTTATCAATAACCCAATATTCAACATATTATGATCTAACATAGTTTTCATTCTATGTATAAGGCCGGTTTGAATGGCCGTGCCATCCTTGCCTTATTCTTTGGATCATATTTTGTAGCATCTGATTCTGCAAAGACCTGTATGTTTACTCCAAATTCCTTTTTGACCAGCCCTGATAATTCTGAAGACAAGACTGCAGTTTCGTTGATTGGTTCTAGCTCTGCTCTAATCCTCCTCATTTCCTCAGGCTCTGCCAAAATAGAATTGACAGATTTTTTGACAAAGTCTGGGTCTTTTTTGATGTTCTCAGTTTCTGGATTTGCAATTAATTCTTTTATGATTACACCAATGTTTATCTGGCCAGCAACCACACTTGCTGCGATTTTTCCAAATGCCTTGACCTTCCAGGGGTCTGCTGTGTACAGGACAATTTTTTGTGGAGTGATCTTTGTCACCTTGAGAACATTTTTGATATCTTCAATTGTGGATTGCAATAATTCCTCTGATTGCACTGATGAAGAATCTGTAGAGTTGTTTGGTACAGGCCAATCTGATCTAGATACTAGGCCAGAATTACCCAGTCGCTCCCACATTTCTTCTGCTAGGTGTGGTGCAAACGGAGACAGCATTGCGACCCGAACAGCTAATACCCGGTGCAATATTCCTGAAACATCATTCCTACCTTTTGCCTCGACTCTTTTGAGATACCACTGCAAGTCAGATTCAAACGAAAATAAAATATGATGCAGGGCCTCTCTCAACCTCATTTTTTCCACTGCACCGGTTGTCTGTGTCATTAGGTGATCAAGTCTTCCCAGAATCCAACCATCTTCTGATTGCAGTTTTGCAGGCATGCCTGGTTTGTGTCTGACACAATCCTCGTAGATTACCTCTAGCTTACCCTTGATAGTGTTTACGGATTCCAAATTGAAATCCGCATCCTGGAGCAGCTCGGCAGATGTGATTATTGCCAGTCGAATCGGATCTGCGCCATAATCTTGAATTGCTTTTCTTAACGGGATGATGTTTCCCATTGACTTGGACATTTTTTTGCCGTCCATCAGTACGGATCCGTTTACTACGATCTGTTTTGGCCATAGTGCTTCTGGGAATATGGCAACATGATTTAAAACAAAAAATGTCAGATGATTTGGAACTAGGTCGCGCCCGGAATGTCTTGCATCAACTGGATAAAAATATGTAAAGTCTGCCCGTATCTTTTGTAAAATGTTTTCCCGTACTAAGCATTTTGCAGCTATTTGCATTACATCACCCTTTCCATAAAATACAAACTCGAAAAATTCATCAGAAAGCGAGTCTGCATTTAATTCTCCTGAATTAACGTATTTTGCCAGAATATAGTATGCCATGTAGATTACGGAATCAGACAAGCTCTCAACAATCCAGTTTTGGTCCCAAGGTAGATTAGTTCCTAGTCCATGCTGTCTTGCACATGCCCTTTGTCGTAGCCAACCGACAACATAATTGAACTCCGTCCTGATTTCATTTGGTAGAATACTCATTTTCTCAAAGCACTGATTTGTCTTGTCCTTCCAGGGTTGGTCTAGATAATTGAGAAACCACTGGTTGTTCAATAGTTTTACAACACATTCTGCTCCACATCTACATCGGATAGGCCCGTCATTTAGCTCCAACAGCATATCGGAATTCTTTGATTCTACAAGCCAGGCCTTTATCGTCTCTTTTGCCTCAGAAACCTTGAGTCCTGCAAATTTGCTGGTGTTCTCGCACAGTATTCCAGAGTAAAACTCCTTGGAATAAACCTCGTTTGTAGCCTCGTCCAGCTTGGGGTCATCCTGAGTCGTTATGCCCATTTTCTCGACAATTTCCTTAGCAGGAATCTCGCCAAATCCCTCTGTCTTGATGATTGGGATTGGCTGTATTGTAATACTGGAATTCTGTTTTTGATAGTCAACTAATGCTTGATAGTCAAATGGAGCATGTGCAGGCACTGACATTACTATGCCGGTGCCTGTCTGTGATTCTACAAAGCTTGCAGGAAGCATTGGAATCTTTTTGTCAAGTATAGAAACGGTCTTTCCTACTAGCTCAGAGCCGGAAACTTCGGAAATCATTATAATGGATTTGTTCAAAAATCCCAACTTGTATGCGCATTCTGGGCTGACAATCCAAGTTTCGTCGTCTACCTTGATTTTTTTATATTTTATGTGTGGGTTTACCCAGAGGTTTGTCACGCCAAAGATTGTCTCCGGGCGTAGTGTAGCAGTTGGAATTATTACACCATCTAGGTGGAATTTTACCAAAATGTATTCTGTAAAGTCCGGTTCTACATCACCCAGTGTATCGTGTTGTGATACTGGGTTTTGGTCGTTAGGACACCAACCCACAGGGTGCGAGCCCTGCACTACAAAATTGAGCGACTTTAGTTTTCGAAACTGCCACTCGATGAATTTTTTGTAAACTGGATCTATAGTGGTAAATTCACGCCGCCAGTCTATAGAATAACCCATCTCTATCATTCCCTGTTTGATTTCCTCGTGAAAATAATCCGCAATCTTCTCTGGCTCGACAAATTCCTTGATTGTATCTGGTGAAACATGGTATAGTTTTTCAAAATTCTCGATTAGTTCCTTATCGCCTTCTTGGACTCGTTTTGCCATGCCTAGTATGGGTGTGCCGGTATAGTGAAATCCCATCGGAAACAAAGTATTGTAGCCTTTCATGCGCAAAAATCGTGCGTGGACATCTGCCAAAGTGTATGTTCTACCGTGGCCTATGTGTTGAGGTGAATTTGGATACGGATATGCAACTGTGATGAATTTTTTTGGGCGCGAGTCTGGTTCTATTTCAAATTCTTTTTCCTGTGCCCACTTGGCGCGCCACTTTGTCTCGATGTAATTCCAGGAAATCATACGTTCACTGTCTTTTTGATTAAAAATTCTGCATGGGCCAATGCGTTATTTAGCTTGGAGATATCCTTGCCACCGCCCTGACCAAATCTTGTATCGCCTCCACCAGAGCCCCCAAGCTCAGACGAGATCTCTTTGACTAGATCTCCTGCCTTGAAGCTTGCCTTTTCTCCAGCAAATACAATTATTCTAATTCCAGATCCCTTTACAATCAATGCACAATAAATCAGAGTCGGGTCTGTCTTGATTGCCTCATCACCCACTGCAATATGAAATTCATCATCCAATTCTTCTTCTATTACGTGATAGAATTTGACATTACCGAAAACTTTGGCTACCCCAATTGCCTCTTTAGCGGATGTTATACTGGTTCGCTTGATTAGCTGCTTTAGCTTTTTCTTGGCGGATTCCGAGTCATCCATTGCATGCTCGAATGACTTTAGCAGTTTTTCTCGGTTTGTCCCAAGTGATTTTATTATATTCATTACATCGCCTTCCTGCTTTTGTACAAAGTCAACTGCAGCTTGCCCTGACACAAATTCCATTCGAATAACTCCGTCTTGAATTCTTTCCGTCTTTATGATTTTGATTAGTCCGAGATCACCCGTTCTCTTGACATGGGTCCCGCCGCAAGCCTCTACATCGAAGTCTTCTATTTTGACGATTCGAACTGCTTTTACAGGCACGACTCCGCCTTGGTATATCCTAAACCCAAAGGTCTGTTCTGCCTGACCTCGCTCGTATTCCTGTATCGTAACTGGAAGGTTTTTTTGAATTATCATGTTTGCAAAGTTTTCAATTTTTTTGACCTCATCTTCTGTCAAACTGGAGTGATGTGTCACATCCAGTCTCCCGTAATCATTTTCCTTGTATGCGGAGTGCTGCCAGACCCAAGAGCCCAGAACATTTCTTGCAGACGAGTTTACCACGTGGGTGCTGGTGTGATGCTTGGTAATGTTTGTCCGCCTTTCAACATTAACCTCACATGATATTGTATCACCTTCCTTGGGAGCTGTTCCCTTGATCTCATGCAAAACAACACTACCATGTTTAGTTACATCTACAACGTCTTGACCGTTGATCTTTCCGTGGTCTGGTTCCTGTCCTCCACCCCTTGCATAAAATGACGTCTTATCTAGGACGACAAATTTTCCCTTGATTACCTTGAGTATCTTGGCGTCAAATTTCGGTGGATCGTCTTTGTAGAATAATAGTTCAGTCTCTGCAATTCCGGTCAAGTCAAATTCTTCAGTAGCCTTTTTCTTCTCAGATTGGTGCAGATCAGATAATTTACTATAAAAGCTGTCTGGAGTCTCTGAAATCACATCATATTCTTTGAGATAGTCTGGCGTGACACCGTCTGATTCGTAAAGGCGGATCATGTCATCTACATTTAATGTCTTTTTCTGAGACTTGAGGTTTTGCGCAATCTTCTCCATTCTGGATTTTGACTCGTGGTATCTGCCGACTTCTATACTGATGATGGTCTTGACTTCGGCTCGGTATTGCTCAAGTTCTGGATAGGTATTTTTTAGATAGTCAATGTGGGCGTCAATCAGCTCGTCTAGATCCAATTTTAGTCCCAATCTGTCTATTGTAGCCATAATTCTTCGCAGAATAATTCTGAGATTGTATCCGCCGCCTACATTGCTTGGCAATGCACCATCCGATATTGCAAAGATCAGGGTTCGCAGATGGTCTGCAATCATGTAGAGTCCCTCAAGCGGTGTTATCATTTTAGAGAGATGATTCTCTGACAAATTAGATGCACTGATTGCGGCCTTTCTTACTTGTGACAAATCCGGGAATTTCTCTAGGTTTCTTGCAATTTCAGTGAAATATTTTGTCAAGATTTGTGAATCAGTATCGATTCCCATCTTTTGAAATAATTTTTGCGTGATTGGACCAAAACAACAATCATAGGCAGTTGGAGTCCCCATCGTAATCCATGCGAATCTCTCTAGGCCTGCGCCCATGTCGATGATTTTCTGGTCTAGCGTTGTGTGGTTTCCAAGCTCTCCCTGGAATTCAGTAAAGACTGCGTTTCCAAGCTCTAATCCTCTAACATAATACTCCAGTGAAGAGCCGAACGAGCCGCCGCCAGCCCAGACATCTTCTACAAACGTGATCTCATTTTTGTTTATTCCAAACGATTCTGTTAGTAATCTAAAGTCAAGATCGACACATTCATCTTTCCAGTAGCCCTTGTTGTTTGGAATGCTGTGCTGACCAATCATGCAAAAGCTGGAGAAGTGCCTACCTGTTACTCCAACATTTTCTATGTCCTTGAAGCGAAGACATGTCTGCGGAACTACAAGAGGATTTGCAGGAAATTCGAATACAACCTTGGAGCCCATTACTCTTTGAAAATCAACAATTGATGCTATGGTAAAGTAAAGATCATCTCGCCATCGGCACACAACTGGATAGCGGTTAATTGAGGTGTGGCCGTTTCTTACAAAAAAAGATTCTACTTCCTTCCAGGCTTGCGTATAATCAAATCGCTTTGATGTCGGCGGATTTCCAATGAACGAATAAGTGTCATCAGAGTGATCAGGGCAAGCGTGTCTTGTCGAGTCCAGCGTCCAAAAAAATCTCTTGCAAACACTGCATGATTTTCTCGCAAAGCCCTGCTCTTGGAACAATCTGATTTTGTAGTATCGCTCTGGCTCTGCTGAAAACTTGGCAAGAATCTCATCCTTGTTCATTCTGAAGAAAACTCTGGCTGACTAATATTAAAAATTACCATTTAGGATCAATTAAATACGCAAGTTTTACAATTTGATTAATGTTCGGCCGAAAACCAAAACAGCTCCAAGAAGGTAACTATGTCTTTGCAACAAAGCCTGATGGTCAATTCACCAATGTGATCGTCGGCGCTGTAACTGGAATTGACGGCGACAAAATAGGCGTTAGCGGCCTAATCATAAACATGGCAGGCCTCAAAAACAAAGTTTCACAAGGAAAGGCAGGGCCAAGATCCGAAGAAATTCTCAAAAATCCAACACCGCAAAGCTGCATTCTTGGACTAGTTTACAGAACAGAACATGACACATTCAATGATACCCTAGATCTCAAAGAGAACAATGTGGTGGAAATGTCTGAAAAACTATTCTATGTTCTGGACGGCTGGATTCGCGAATCGCTGCCAGAAATGATCAACAATGTCTTATCTTTACCGGATGGTGCAGAGCGCGATCAGTCAAAGAGAATACTCAAGCAAAGAATGGATACTCTATACGACAAGAACCTAAAGCAGAATCTCTACTCTGTATGTCGAAGCCTCAAAATCCTAAACTAGACGTAGTTTTATATTATCCCCAAAAAGAGTCACGATACAATGGAATACGTTTACGCTGCATTAATTTTGCACAAACTAAAGAAGGAAATTAACGAAGCTAACGTTAGTAGTGTTATCAAAGCAGCAGGCGCGGAAGTTAGTGATGCACAAGTAAAGGCATTGGTTTCTGCACTAGCTGATGTAAACATTGAAGAAGCAATCAAGGCAGCTCCAGTTGCCGTAGCAGCAGCACCAGCAGCAAGTGCAGGTGGCGCAGCTCCAGCAGCTGATGCAAAGAAAGAAGAAGCTCCAGCAGGTAAATCTGAAGAGCAAGCAATGGAAGGCCTCGCTTCACTATTTGGTTAATTCCTCAAAATTCTCATTTTTACCTTTATCTAGCACAATATACCATACGGTATAGTGGCAGACACACCGTTTCTGTTTCTGATCTATGTCTTTGATCTCTTTGGTACAATGGCCTTTGCAGTAACTGGTGCATTCAAGGCAATAGAACACAAGTCCGACATTGTCGGCATTCTAATTCTATCAATAATTACAGGCGTGGCAGGCGGAACAATCCGTGACGTGATAATTGGCAGGGTTCCTCCAAACTCTATATTTGATCCTCTGTATGTCGGAATTAGCGTGACCTCTGGCGTTACCCTGTTCTTTTTGCACCCGTATCTCAAAAAGCACTGGAATTTGTTTCTGAAATTTGACGCAATTGGTCTTGGAGTGTTTTCCATTACTGGTGCAACATTTGCGTACAATATTTTCGGCCTGAACTTCTTGGCAATCGCTTTTGCAGGGATTTTGACAGCAGTGGGCGGTGGAATCTTGCGAGATGTCTTTGTAAATGAAGTGCCGTTCATTTTTGTCAAAGAGCTATATGTCACTGCAAGCTTTGTCGGAGTTGTAATATTCTATGGATTACTTGTGGCAGAAATCCCACTATATCTGGCATCAATCATTGGAATCATAGTAACTACAATACTAAGACTGGTAGCTATGAAGTACAACTGGAATTTGCCTAGGGCGCGAGAAAAATAATTTTACGCAGGAGTGTAGCCTTTTGCCTTAGAGGCAACAGACTGGGCTTGGGCATTTGCTTTTTGGAGGACTGCTTCTTTGGTATCTTCTGTGATATAGCCTGCTTCGATTGCAACGGAACGTGAACCATGTGCAGCCTTTGCCAAGACTTGTTTGATGTTGTCCTTTGTGATGTATCCTGCCTCAATAGACAGTGATATTGCTTCTTGGTGTGCTTGTGCAAATAGGCCTCTGTATGATTCCAAATCTATTATCAACTCTTCTCGCTTGTACTGGATTCCTTCCTCTATCGCAGCATCAAGTAGGATTCCTGCCTCTACTGACTTGATGTCTAGCTTTTGCAGTAATGTTGCAAGCTTGTCAGGAATCGGCTGACCCTTTTTGACTGGAGTAGAATCCTTTAGAATCCAAATTGTTCCCTGGTCGATTTTGGTTGGAATGCCGGCTTCCTTGAATTCAGTGAGCATTGGACCTGGGGCAATACCTGTGTTCTTTGCTGGTACGTTGATGTCTACACTTGCAATGTCTCCACCACGACCAAACATCATGATTTTGTTCTTGCCTAGTAACACGTTTAGTTTGAATGGTGACATATTTGTAAACATCAAAACACACTGACCTGTCAGGGCTTCTGCCATCTTTGCAATTCCAGGGATGTTTAGCTTTTCAAGTGCCTTTTGTGCTACCTTATCTTTGATGCTAATGATTTCAACTTGGCCTAGGAATTTTTTTCTTAAAGGCAACATTTGTGATGAGCGGACCTTTTCCATTCTAACAAGGGCAGTTACTTTGTATTTTGCTGGAAGCTCCTGCAGCTGCTGGTACATTCTTGTCTTTTTTGCAGGATAAGTTGTTCTGTTCGCGTGCATTTACTTTCTCGCCTGCTGTATCTGCTTTACTGGCTTGCCCATAGACGTTTTCACAATAATTCTTCTAATGTTCTTGTCACCGCTTGGAAGTTTTTTCTCAATTGCGTTTAGTACTGCATGAGCGTTTGCCGCCAAGTCTCCATCATCCATGGATTCGTCTCCGATTTTGCATGACATGGACAAGGAATTTTTTACCTTTACTCTAATTGATGATCTAAATCTGTCAAGGAATGATTCTATTGGTGCATTAAATGGAACTGGGATTGGCATTTTGCCTCTTGGACCCAACAGCTGACCTAGCACCTTACCGACTGTCGTCATGAGTTGTGTGTCTGCCAAAAAGAAATCATAATTATTGATAAATTTACGAGCCTCTCGCTTGTTTGCCGCAAGAATGTTTAACTCATCACCAGAAACCACTCTGTCTGCATTTGCACTCTTTGCCTTGAGGCCCATGTCTCCTCCCGCCATAACACAAACCGTTGTTGGCTTGGAGAGTTTCTTTGGAAGCTGAATCGTCTCGTTCATGGCGAAGCCTTTCTTTACGTCAATGTCCTTTAGGATTACGTACATTTCCAAGGTCTGCTTGAACTTACGTTCCTTGTCAGCGTCCTTGGCATCCTTTATCATTTTAGCTAGCTCAGCTTCGTTAATCAACGAAAATCTTGCAAAAAGGCCTCTTTAAAATCGTTAGTGTTGGCAGGCACGGGTTTTGGTGGAAAATGTAAAATTTTCTAATTTCCTCGTAGCACATTATATTATGTGCAATTTTCCATGCCTAAAACTACGTTTATTAACATCAAACCGACTCTTTTGAAAACATTGCAAAAGCTAGATGATCTGGACATGAAACTCCTATACGAGCTTATTCATGATGGGAGCATATCGGTTCCAAATCTGTCTAAGAAAATGGGAATAAACGCCTCTGTTCTGTATTCTAGGATAAAGCGCCTTACAAAAAAGAAGCTAATCAAAAAGTTCACAATTCTAGTAGACGAGTCACAGCTTGGAATAGGCGTCAAGGCAACAATTGGTATCAACCGTGACCCAAAACTAAAAGATGCAATTCACAAGCAACTACTCCAAACCCCAGAAATAGTGTCAATATCCGAGGTAACCGGAAGATTTGATATCATGGTCTCAGTTCATGCGGAAAACCTAGAAGAGCTCCACACTATAGTAATTGAGAAAATCGGTAAAATAGAGGGAATACAGAGCACAGAAACTTTTGTAGAATTACAAAAAACGGACAAAGAGCCGTCGTATCTAGTAGAAAAATAATTTACTTTAGTTTATCGTCATATTTTCCTGCGTTTACATCGGCAGAAAACTCCTTGGGGTTTTTGCCTTCTATTTTGATTCCCAAAGATACACAGGTTCCTGCAACTTCTTTTGCAACTGACTTTATCGAAGTAGCATAGGATGATTCTAGTTTTGCCTTGGCAACCTTTACAATGGAATCTACCTTGATGTCGCCAACCCATGTTGTACCACTGGTTCCAGATCCCTTTTGAATTCCTGCCTCCTTTAGAAGAAGTGCGGATGCCGATGGAATTCCGACAGTTACTTCCCATTTTTTGGTCTTGGTATCAACTGATACTGTGACTGGGACCTTCATTCCCTCGAAGTCTGCTGTTTTGTCGTTTATGGCCTTAATGATTTCCATAATATTGACACCTAGTGGACCCAAAGCTGGACCTAATGGTGGACCTGCGGATGCACCTCCACCTGTTACTAGTGCAGAAACTGTTTGTGTATCGGCCATGTCTGTGCTCTTTTAGATGACGATTTAATCCTTCCTAAGCGGATGTGGATATTTTCAGATAGTTAGAGTCAACAGTTACCGGAAGCTGGTATGGTGCGTCAAGCAAAATGACTGTTGCTTCTTGCTTGTCGTTGTCTACTCTAGTTACTGTTGCCTTCATGCCCTTGAATGGGCCACCGATGATCTCAACTATGTTATCTACTGCAATTATAGGTGCAGTGCTCTTTGTAACGAGGTATCCCTCAATGTCTTTGAATTCCATTTCACCACGTAGCTGTCCTCGGATGTGCCTTATTCCTTGTAAGGAGTTGAATGCCGAGTTTGCGTCCTTTGCCTCTACTACGATATACCCTTTGAGATTATCCACTAGTAAAACCGAATACAGGTTGATCTGACCGTTGTTAATCTTACTTTGGAGAAGGTTCATGACTATCTTTTCCTGACCTCCCGTGGTCCTTATTGCAAAAAGATGTGTTTTGATTTCTTGAGACAATTCCATCTATCCGAATCTGAAGACCGAAAATACAAACTGAATTATAAATCCAATCGCCCCGATGCCACCAATTCCCAAGAGAACTAGCCGTAGATGCTGCATATAGTCCTCCTTGTCGGACTTTTTAGCAAGCTTTATGGTGTTTACCATGTTCTTTATGGTTTGATTTAGATCCATTGGTGGGGTTTAATATGGTGTCCTTATATTTTTTGGGACATGGAACTACTGGTTGCATACGAGCAAGACCCAGCAGGGCACAACATGGCAAAGTTTCTCTCAAAAAACATGGCAAAAGACGGCGATGTCTTCAGGAGCAAAAATTTCGACTTGGCCATAATTCCCAGCCCTACGATTTCTGCAGATTGGTTAGAGCAAAAATATCACTATGACGGATTTGTTTTTCTATCAAAACACGCCGCCGAGTCAGGTGAACTTGCACTTACTTGCCATAGTACCGGAAATTTCTCTATTGCCCAGTTTGGCGGCAACGAAAGACAGGTGGCAATTCCCCATCCCCACCTGCAAAAAGCCTACATGCAAAAATTATATCTTAACAAGGATTCTTTTTCCGACTTTCAGGTAATAATAGAGGCAACACATCATGGACCTACTGCGCTATCGAAGCCGACAATTTTCATTGAAATTGGCACAACAGAAAAGCAATGGACAGACGAATCTCTGTGTAGTTCTGTGGCAAAGCTAGTCCTAGAAACAATGTCGGAGCCGATCAAAAAATCCCCAGTTGCCATCTGCTTTGGCAGCACGCATTATCCAGAAAAATTCACAGAGGAGCTGATCCACGGAGCATATGCATTAGGAACTGTGATACCAAAACATGTACTGGAATTCCTAGACGACGAGCTCTTCTCGCATATAATGTTACAAAACAAGGAAGCAAAAACAGCACTCCTTGATTGGGCAGGTTTGGGTCCTCACAAACAAAAAGTACTTGACATGCTGAGTACTACGTCTCTCCAAGTGACCAAACTCTGAACAAACTGGATCAAAAAGTCTACAGGAATCTACTTGCAGTTCCAAAGGGTAAAGTCACGACATATGGCGAGCTTGCAAAAGCAGTTGGGTTAGAAAATGGGCAGCGCGTCATAGGACAAATAATGAATCGTAACCCATTCCCTGTTGTAATTCCATGTCACCGAGTTGTTAAGTCGGACGGCAAAATTGGAGGCTATTACTATGGCGAAAAAGTCAAGACAAGAATGCTGTCTCATGAAGGCATAAAAATTACAGATGGTAAGATTAAAGATTGGGAAAAAACAGTCTTTAGGTTCTAGACTTTCGGTGCTCTTTGATTTCCTCGATTAGGCTTCGGAGGTGAGCAATGTTTCTAACAGTGTTACCGCCTATCTTCTTGTAGATTGTCCAGAATTCCGGATTTGTGATTTCCTTTCTGTCCTTTGCTACCTTGAGTCGGTGTCGCAATGCACGAACCTTTGCTACATAGACTTCTTTTTTGCCTACGCGGGCACCCTTGCGACCTTTCTTAGAACCGGTCGTGGTTCCTCTCTTTTTCTTTTGAGTTCTCTTGAATTCGGCTCTTCCACGTGATGTGCCTTTTGCTGACTTGATTGTAATTACACCAGCTGTGATCAGACCTCTGATGTTTTGTCTTGTGATTGCATCTGCAATGTCATCTGATCTTTCTGGGTCAAACTTGATTCTAGATAGGCCTACTCCTACAACTCGTGATACGAGTCGTTTTTTGGTTCTAAGATTTACTACCACTTGTTCTCACTCTTGCGTTAAAGATCTTGAATTTCTTTTGTGTTGCTACTGCTACTATCTCCACTCTTTTCTTTGTTCCAACACCATGAGCAATTCTCACTCCGTCGGTCTTTGGGTTTAGTTTTTGTAAATCATTTACGTTGTGAATCAAATTATCTGTAAATCCTGATGGATGCAATCCTCTTGCTATTTTTGGGCCACCATATCCCACTTTGACTAGGCCTGGTCTGCCACGAAACTTTTGCTTTCTTTGGTGATTGTCGATTCCTTTTGGCTTTCTCCAAGACCACTTGGCTAGTCTGCCATAACGCCAGCTTTCTTGTCTGATAAAGTCTGGTCTTTTCTCGTTGACTTTTTCCCTTAATGCTAGCAGATCCTTATTGATGGTCAATAGATGCACTCCTTGGATTTTTCAATAAATAGGTTACCCTGAGATCAGCCATCAAAAGGTAAGAGATAATAATAATGCAGAGACGGTGTGGATATTCAATGACCCCAGATTCATTGATGTGGTGAAAATATGGACTCTAAAACAACACTTACGCCCAAATTTATCGCGCAACTTGAGGCCTTTGGAATCAAACCTTCCCAAGTGTTCAGAAATCTCATGCCTGAAAAGCTAGTCGAGGCATCAGTACAAAGAAACGAAGGTGTAGTCACATCGACAGGCTCTCTGGCTGTAAAGACAGGCAAATACACAGGTAGATCGCCAGACGATAGATACATCGTAGACGACGATGAAACCCACGACAATGTAGACTGGGGCAAAGTAAATCACCCATTCCCAATTGACAGATTTGACAAGATTTTCGCAAAAATGAAGAAATTCGTAGAAGGTAAGGAATTATTCATCTTTGATGGATTTGTAGGGGCAGACAAGGACCTCCGATTATCCATACGCGTCATAAATGACCATGCCTGGCAAAACCTCTTTGCAAGACAGTTATTTGTTCGACCTTCTGCGGCAGAGCTAGAAGAGCACGAGCCGGACTTTACTATACTGTGTATTAATGGATTTGAGGCAATTCCTGAAGTGGACGGAACTGGCACCAACGTCTTCATCCTAATTGATCTGACAAAGAGACTAGTCCTCATCGGCGGAACAAGCTATGCAGGTGAGATGAAAAAATCCATGTTTGGAGTAATGAACTATCTTTTACCAAAAAAGGGAGTATTTCCAATGCACTGCTCTGCAAACATTGGCAAAAACGGAGACACCACACTCTTCTTTGGATTGTCAGGCACAGGAAAAACAACTCTTTCTGCAGACAATGACCGAATGCTAATTGGAGATGATGAGCATGGTTGGTCTGACAAGGGTGTCTTTAACTTTGAGGGTGGATGCTATGCAAAATGCATCAACCTAAACCAAGAATCAGAACCGCAAATCTGGAATGCAATCAAGTCGGGCGCAGTACTAGAAAATGTAGTGATTGATAAGCAAACACTCAAGCCAAACTTTGATGATGGCTCACTAACCGAAAACACTAGGGCCGCATATCCTTTGGAATACATCCCAACTGCAATTTTCCCAAGTGTTGGAGGCAACCCTAAAGTAATCATATTCCTAACAGCAGACGCACTTGGCGTTTTGCCGCCCGTGTCCAAGCTCACAAAGGAAGGCGCAATGTACCATTTCATGTCTGGCTATACTAGCAAGCTAGCCGGCACAGAACGAGGCATCAAAGAACCCAAGGCAACCTTCTCAGAATGCTTTGGCTCGCCGTTTATGCCAAGACCTGCATCAGTATATGCAAAGATGCTTGGCGACAAAATCCGAAATCACAATACCGTGGTGTATCTAATCAATACCGGCTGGTCTGGCGGTCCATACGGAGTAGGAAAACGTGTCTCTATCAAACATTCCAGAGCAATGGTAACAGCTGCACTCACAGGAGCGCTAGATATTGTAAAATACAGACACGACGACTTGTTCAACTTGGATGTTCCAACAGAATGCCCAGGAGTACCATTCGAGGTGTTAGATCCAAAATTGACGTGGCAAGATCGCGATGCATATGATCTCTCAGCAAAGAAGCTGGCTCAGATGTTTGTGGACAATTTTAAGAAATTCAAGACAGTCGATCCTGTTATAGTAAATGCAGGACCAAAAGCATAATCTATTTTCTGCGAATCAGTAACCCAACAAGAATTACTATAGCACCAATTCCACCCAGTATGATCAATGGTTGGTATGGTATCCCAATGTCAAGTGTTTGGCGATCTGCAGACTGTACAGTTATGCTGTTGTACACTGATGCTGTGCCATTTTCTGTTTTGAGCTCTGCCTGGACCCAGTATTCACCCGGAGCGCCGACTGTGATTGACTGGTCTTTTGTGGGTGTAAGAGAAACACTGTCGACTAGCCTTCCATCGTCATTGTATAGCGAGATCTTCGCATAAGACCATTTCTCCTCAGAGTCTATTTTGAAATCAAGTTTGCCGTCGTTTTCAAAAACCTGTATTACACCGTCTGAGATCCTAAGCAAAACCGGGATGCGCTGTACTACCTTGTCCAATATCACAATACTTTCCTGGTATTGGCCTGTTTTTTGCTCAGTCATCTCGGCCCTTACAAAAAGAGTGTAACCGTCAATCCAATGATCAAACTTTGCTGCAGAATTAGCCGGCATGATCTTAATTTGCGGCTGGGCTCTTGTACCATCTATTGTTTCCAGTTTGAATTGGAGTGTCTGGGATTTTGTAAATGGAGACAAGTTAAAAATGGCAAAAGAAGGACTGACTGCCAAATTAGCATCAACTGCCCGAGTAATGTTTAGCCTGCCGGCTCCACTAATCTCTTGCGGAAACAGGGTACCAAATGTATCTGAGACAGGATCTGCCGTACTGATTATGATTGCCTTGATCTGGCTTGGGGAAAGACCGGGATTTTTTTCCAGCAAAATAGCCGCAGCTCCGGAAACATGGGGGGCTGCAAAGCTAGTCCCACTGGTAAGGTTGTATCCTCCTTGGATGGATGTAGTGTTCACAAAGACTCCGGGCGCCACAAGATCCGGCTTGATGTAAAACGGTGATACCGGCCCACGAGAGCTAAAAAATGATACAAAATCAGGGTGGTAGAACATGTTGATTGTACCAGTTGTCTTGTTTTGAAGAATCGACAAAAGCGTATGTCCATCTTCTTTTGACATTGATACTGCAGGAATTCGTGGCTTGTATTCAGGACCCTCCAGTTTGTTATTCAGGTCTCCAAGAAAGATTCCAGGCTCGTTATTGTATACGATGATTGCTTTAGCACCGGCACTTGCGGCGTTTTTCTCCTTGACGGAAAAGTACAACAATTCGTCGTTTACATCACTTCCTCGCTCCACTAGCAAGATCTTGTCCTTGACATTAAGGACCGCCAAGTCCGACTCTTTACCATATTTTCCAAAAATAATCTCACTAGTCAGGGGCTCTGAGAGAGGAATTATTCCCACCATTGGCAAAACTTGAAATCGTTTTCCATCAATGTCAAGTGTAGCAACGAGGCTTGCCGTGATGTTATTGTATGTGGCACCAACTGTGATTGCGTGAGGATCTTTTCCAGGGCTTCCAATCGTTCTAAGGTCTGGGCCGCTGTTTCCAGCAGCTGCCACTACAACAATTCCTGCTTCTACTGCATCGTTTATTGCATCTTCTATCCTGTCGTTGGTCCTATTTACTCCAAGACTCAGATTGATAATATCCACATCATCCTCTATTGCTTTTTGAATTGCCTTCACTATGAGATCCGATGATACTGAGTTTCCAGTGTCAGATACGCGATAAGCCAAAATCTTTGCTTCTGGTGCAACACCGCGCATCTTACCGTTTGCAGCAATTATTCCGGCAACCTCGGTTCCATGTCCGTCTATATCTTGTACCGTATTTTCATTTTCAATAAAATCATAACCGCCAATTATTTTGTCTCTCAAATCTGGATGGCCAGAATCAACACCGGTATCAATTACCGCAATTTTGATGTCCTTACCATAAAATCCCAAACTGTGTGGATATTGCACTCCAACATGTTTTGTCGATCTATCCATGAGAACCTCTGATACGGGTTCTGTCTGGACTTTGGCAGAAAAAAGAAACACGCTAACTAGAACCAAAGAAAAGTAAAACGCCAGCAGTCTTGTTTTTTTCATCTTGTCTACTGATACTGCTGAATTGATGTCTGTTTTATTTTTGGTGCCGTCCAAAAATCCGACAAAACTTGCATCTTGGGGGACAAATCATTAAATTAGAAAACGAAGCGACGGTATTATGGGAAAATTTACACTTCCTGAAGTACCATATGCATACGATGCATTAGAGCCAAATGTTGATGCAAAAACGATGGAAATTCATCATTCAAAGCATCACCAAGCATACACAAATGGCCTAAACGACAACTGGGAAAAACTTCCAGCAGACATGCAAAGTAAAGACCTACTAGATGTCTTGGCTAACATATCTGCAGTTCCAGAAGCAGTACGTGGAGCAATAAACTTCCACGGAGGCGGATACGACAATCATAGATTGTTTTGGAACAACATGAAGCCAAACGGCGGGGGGGCACCAGGCGGCTCGATTTCAGATGCAATCCAAAAGGCATTTGGAGACTTCAACGCATTCAAAGAACAGTTTTCCACAAAAACCACAGCAATCCAAGGAAGCGGTTGGGGCTGGCTGGTATTCAACCCAAAAACAAAGAACGTTGAATACAAATCAATGCCGAACCAAACAAGCCCAAGAACAGAGGGACTTGTACCGCTGCTAGGTCTTGATGTTTGGGAACATGCATACTATCTCAAATACCAAAACAAAAGAGCAGACTATGTTGGTGCTTGGTGGAACGTTGTAAACTGGGATGAAGTAGAACAGCGCTACTCTAAAGCAAAATAATCTTACTCTTCTTTTTTAATTTTCCATCCACATCTTGTTGATCTTTTTGTTGTTACCTATCGCAAACGAGATTCCCCCATGGTGCAGAAAACATGTTGTAGAATCGATGTGGTACTTTGAGCGGAATGAACATCATTATCTTTGGCGAAATCGTCCTTGTTGTATTTCTAAGGTAACAAGACATTTTCCCTTTGGTTAATACACCAAGACGTATCCATTTCATATATTGTGATTGATCACGCTGCCTAGCTCTATTCTTACCTCAAATCCAACAATTCTGCTTCCATTAATTTTCTCATCAAGGAGCAATTTGATTTCGATCTAGACTGTTGGATGTTCTTTTTTGTATGGGAAAACCCATTCTGATTTTCGCCTGGGAACTTTCCAATTTTTGAACGATACTCAAACTAAATTTTTAATGAATGCATTTATTAGCCAACTGGCAGGCTTTTTGTACATGAGTGAAGAGCAAGCCCAACAATTTCTTTATCGAATGCAAATGCTGGAATCAATAGTGGCAAGCTTGGATCAAAAAGAAGGATTAATTGTGAACTTTCTGCGAGAGGCAATGGCGTCAGTCGAGTCCATTAGGAATCTTTCGGGCGACAAGGAGGTAGAATCACTCGTGCCTCTTGGCCTCGGTGCATATGCCAAGGCAAGAATTCCCACAAATTCCAAAGTAATTGTGGATATTGGAGCGGGAATCGCAGTGGAGCGAGACCATACATCTGCCATGAATTATCTAGAATCCAGAATCAAAGAATTCCAAGTGGCACTTAATGAAACCTCTGCACAAAAACATCAAGCAATGATGCAGTTAGACGGCCTAAAAGAGCAAATGAACCAGCTAATGCAGGCTGAAACTCCTAAACAGTAAGTGATAATAGTTATTCACTTTTGCAACTATAATACAACTTTGGTTTAGACTAGAGTGAATTTGACAGATAAGGTGACTCTTACGGATATAGTTCCTAGTTCAAAGAATTCTATGACTTCAAGATGTATTGTCTTGTTTGAGAGTGCGTGTAAATCAAAAACCACGTTCAGAATCTATTACTATAATCTTAAACGATTTATGTTATTTTGTAAGGTATCTGACTTTGAAGATTTACTAAAGATTGAACCAAGAATACTGAACGAAAAAATTGAAGATTGGTTGCTCTTTTTACGAGGTAAAATAAATCCAAATTCTATTCCTACAATGTATTATGGCGTAGAATTATTTTTTGCGATGAACAATGTTTTGATTAATACAATAAAGCTAAGGCATATGTTTCCAGCAAAAATAAAAAAGTCCGGAGCTAATCCGTGGAAAACTGATGATATAAGAAAAATGTTATCTCATGCAAGATATACGAGAGATAAGGCAATAGTTTTGTTCTTGGCTTCCACAGGAGGCAGGATTGGATCTATTGAGGGTCTGAAAGTTAAGAATCTTGTTGATATGCCATTAAACTGTAAGGCGGTTTTGATTTATGGTGACGATAAAGAGGAATATTGGGCATTTTTAACACCTGAAGCCTCAAAGTGTTTGCAAGACTATTTCGCAGAAAGACGACAAGATGGCGAGTTCATTAATTCCGAGTCGCCAGTATTCAGAACCATTTACAATAGGAACAGAATCACAAGCAGGAATTATGCCAGAATGTCACCCAAAATGATAGCTACGAGTTCTGCAAGGTCATCAATTTACAGAATGATAGAACAAGCAAGAATTGTCCGTGAAAAACAGGGTTTTGCTTATGATATTCAGATGGATCATGGATTCAGAAAGCGGTTCAATACTATTTTGAAAATAAATTCAGGGATAAACTCCAATATCGCTGAAAAGTTAATGGGCCATAAGCGAGGCTTAGACGGTGTATATTTTACTCCAACTAGAGAGCAATGCTTCGAGGAGTTCAAAAAAGCAATACCTGAGCTAACAATAGATGAATCTTTGAGGCTAAAGTCTGAGTTGGATAGTGTAGTCAAAAAGTTAGACGTATCTGAATCAGAAAAAGACTTGAGGATTTTACAACTAGAAGAACAGGCAAGAAAAACACAAGAGATTCTCTCAAAATTACTTCTTAGGCTTGACGGTTCTTGATTTCTTGGTGTATGGGTATTCCCTACCGTTTATGACAAATTTTATGTCTCTGAACTCAATTCTTTTTTTCTGACTAGGCTTTTCACCAACTGCTCCAGATTCAGTAATATCGTAAGTGTAGAGTCTAGGCATGGTTAAGATGTGATTGTTTTTTGTTGGGTCAAACCCATGTCTTCTTTTACCATCATTAATGACCTTAGAATATAGTTTTCTATGTGCCGTGTTAGGACAGAATTTTTGTTTAGAAAGTGTAAGTAGTTTGCCGCACCATTTACATTTGAAACCTGTTTCTTTGTCAAGTATTTTCCAACCAATGTGAACATATTGCCAATATCCATATTTTCGTTCATATCGGCTCCAGTTTTTCCCTCGAGTTGTTACCCATGTATTTTTTCCAGTAGATATAATTGGTTTATTCCATTTTTTTTCTTTCTGATCATAATGCAAGTTATTTCTAATTTTAAATAATTCCCATTTAGTCTCGAAGGGAATATGTTTTTCAAATTCCTCCTTCCCATGTTTTTTCTCTAGTGAGTTTACTAGTGATAGAATTTGACTTCTAGTCATATTTCCCATGAGATAAGGTGACACTTGCTTATAGTTAAGAGAATCGCTATAATCGATATGAAGTCTGAAAGAAAAGACGAGGTCACTTGTGTCCAATTAACAAAGGACACCAAGGCAAGACTCGATGAATTAGGCACGAAGAACCAGACCTATGACGCCATCGTTAGGGATCTTCTGGACTCCTCATGTGCCAAAAACACTGACGAAAACGAGGTAGAATCTTCGTGAGTAGTCAACAAGATTTTTTTCCAGAAATAGACCCTTGGGGAAAACCCTCCAGACCTGAAAGAACTCCAGATGACCACGAAAACTATTCTGATGAAGAATGTGTGTCATGTGGTATCGAATACCGATTGCACACATACAGCGATTTTGTAAAGTGCGCATTAAACGAGTTAAGAGGTGAACAAAAAAACTAGGAGTTTTTGCTCCCAATTTTTTTGATAGAGGTGTATTTTCTAAAACGGCCATCTTTCCTAAAAAGATATTGCGAACACCTATGGACACCAAAGTATCCACAGGGAACAAAAAAGAAGTTTCTTTATTGTAGAAAGTGTTCTCTCAGAGTTGAGTTAGAAGACAGAGAATGATCCGTTGTTGTTCTGATCATACTCGGCAGGAATTGTTATTCGTAGAAGAACAGCAAGAAATCAAGCCTAATCGGTATATCACACTACAAGAGCAAAAAGAATTCTGTGATTTTCTTTCTAACTTTCCAGTAAACCCTCAAAAATTGGAAAAGCTGAGATGGTGTGCTAGTGAGTGGGAAAAGTATCATTGTTCCTCTGATCATACTCACGCTGTCAAGAGAAAATATCTCAACTGTGGCAAAAGAGGCGAGTGTCCAAGATGCTCAACGAGTTATGCAAGACAGAGAGCCGAGATAATGTACCAATGGATTAAGAGAAATCTGGCAGACCAGCTATCTTTTGACCTCAAATTGAATCAGATTGTGCTGACTTTGCCAGAGTTCTTGCATGATTTGGACGACAAGAAATTTGCTAAAATGATTAGACACTTTATGTTAAAGACCGGGATTGAGGCTTTTGGCTACGCCATACAAACAAGACATTCCAGCAATCCTCTAGGCGACAAGTATGTCCATGCTCACGTTCTGACGTTAAACGTCAAGTCCGAGAGTGGAAAACTCGTCAAAGGTGAGTATTACTTTGATGTGGATAAGATGAGACTAGACTGGAAGAACACGATAGAGAAATTTACGGGTAATGCCATAGATGGCAACGTCAATCTCAATACAGAATATGCCAGTATTCTACATAACAAAGACAAAGTAATGCACATTCTGGCTTATGTCTACCGCTATCCAGTTCAAGACTTGTTTGAAGTTCAGATTCGCAACAAGTCCATTAATTATGTTCAATCCGCGCAATTCGATGGCAGCTATCCAGGCCAACCTAATACTATACTGCAAATCGACAAGATCATGGAATTACTATACGAGAAGAAAAGAAACCTTGTTTGGTGTGGTCTATTGACCTCGACTAAGAGGGAATTGCTCAAGAGTATGGTCTCAGATGGCTTTGCACAGTATGATTTGGAGGGAAATATGCTCAATGAGAGATTTTACGAGTGGATTTCGCTAGAAAAAATCAAAAAAGAGATTCTAGAACGAGCTAGAAC
>Ga0194112_10001901_pt1 | contig 30280 bp, 29 predicted proteins | sample TA2MahC400mmetaG_FD_146191 | JGI IMG/M metagenome (GOLD analysis project Ga0194112, IMG submission 146191) | Freshwater microbial communities from Lake Tanganyika, Tanzania - TA2015016 Mahale Deep Cast 400m | ecosystem: Environmental > Aquatic > Freshwater > Lake | place: Tanzania: Lake... | reverse complement strand
TTGGCCACTGGGCTGCCTACCACCTTTTGTTGTGATGTAACAGCTGCAGTCACAGCCACTGGAAGAAAATCCAAATCTGCCGGGAAGAGGGCCTGATGGAGCTCAAATACCGACAGCGCCAACCGTTCCGCCATGGGCACAGCCACCAGCAGCAGCACCATCCACCAACGCTGGGCGGTGCGCTACCGGGGTTTCGTGCTCATCCCCCAGAACGACCTCACCTGGCTGGTGCGCCCGGAACGCAGCCCCATGCAACAGCTGCCCTTCCGGGCGCCCGCCAGCTCCGTGGACGATGTGAAAGCCCTGATCGACTGGCGCCTGAACCGCTCCGCCTAGCTGACGCAGCCGAAGCTCAGGCCGCCTGGGGCGGCGGCGTGGGGGAACCGCCACCGGCCTGGAGGGGAATCACCAGGGTGGCCCAATGCTCCGGACGGGCGGGGCGGGTGCGCTGCGGACGACGCACACCAAAAGGGACACGCACCACGTTGGTACCCTCCACCCGCAGGGTCTGGCCTTCGGGAAGGCTGGGCAACTGCGGTGTGGCCTTGCGGGCATCCATCGAGCCCGCGTCAAGCGCGCCGGCGTCGATCAAGCCCAGGGTGTCGTCACTCATCGTGGTTGGCCGGGCTGCAGTGATGCCTGCAGTTGGAGCAGATCTTGCTGGAGATGCAAGGGAGCGAGCCGAAAGAAATTCAGCAAATTCCCTGAGCGCATGAAATATAGGCGGGCTGATCTTCAGCGCAAGTGATCAACCAAGGGCGCCGTTGAACGTGCTCACGCGGCCGTGGGCAGGGCCAACTCCTCCACCGAAGGGCAGGTGCACACCAGGTTGCGATCGCCGTAGGCGTTATCGATGCGGGCCACGGCGGGCCAGAGCTTGCTCGCCAGCTGCTCCTCCCCGGCGGGGAAACCCGCCTGCTGGCGGCTGTAGGGCCGATCCCAGCCGTCGGCGGTGACGGCGGCGAGGGTGTGGGGGGCCCGCTTGAGCGGATTGTTCAGGGGATCGGTGCGACCGGCCTCGATGGCCGCAGCTTCGGCGCGAATGGCCACCATCGCCGCCACGAAGCGCTCCAGCTCCGGCAGGGCTTCGCTCTCGGTGGGCTCCACCATCACGGTGCCGGCCACGGGCCAGCTCACCGTGGGGGCGTGGAAGCCGTAATCCATCAGGCGCTTGGCCAGGTCGTCCACCTCCAGGCCGGCGCTGCGGCGCAGGGGCCGCAGGTCGAGGATGCATTCGTGGGCCACCCGGCCGTTGCCGCCGCGGTAGAGCACGGGGAAATGGGGCTCCAGCTGCTCCGCCAGCCAGTTGGCCGCCAACAGGGCCACGGCACTGGCCTGGCGCAGGCCGGCACCACCCATCATGCGGATGTACATCCAGCTGATCGGCAGGATGCTGGCGCTGCCCCAGGGGGCCGCCGACACGGGCCCGATGGGCTGAGCGCCGCCGCACGCCTCGTCCAGGGGATGGCCCGGCAAAAAGGGCCGCAGATGCTCCGCCACGGCAATCGGCCCCACCCCAGGGCCGCCGCCGCCGTGGGGAATGCAAAAGGTTTTGTGCAGGTTGAGGTGGCACACGTCCGCCCCGTAGAGCCCGGGCTTGGCGAGGCCCACCTGGGCATTGAGGTTGGCCCCATCGAGATACACCTGCCCGCCGCAGCGGTGCACCAGGGCGCAGATCTCCTGGATGCCCTCCTCAAACACCCCATGGGTGGAGGGGTAGGTCACCATCAGGGCCGCCAGGTTGGCGGCGTGGGCCTCCGCCTTGGCCGCCAGGTCGGCGCGGTCGATGTTGCCCTGGTCGTCGCAGGCCACCGGCACCACCTGCATGCCGGCCATCACGGCGCTGGCGGGATTGGTGCCATGGGCGCTGGTGGGGATCAGGCAGATGCGGCGGTGGTGGTCACCGCGGCTGCGGTGCCAGGCGCGGATCACCAGCAGGCCCGCATACTCCCCCTGGGAGCCGGCGTTGGGCTGCAGCGACACCGCCGCAAACCCCGTGAGCGCCGCCAACCACTGCTCCAGGTCGTCCACCAGGCGGCGGTAGCCGGCGGCCTGGGATGGGGGGGCGAAGGGGTGCAGCTGGGCGAAGGTGGGCCAGCTCACCGGCTGCAGTTCCGCCGCCGCATTGAGCTTCATGGTGCAGCTGCCCAGGGGGATCATCCCGTGCACCAGCGAGAAATCCCGGGACACCAGCCGCTGGATGTAGCGCAGGAGTTCGGTTTCGCTGCGGTAGTGGTGAAACACCGGCTGCTGCAGCCAGGGGGCCTGGCGCTGCGGCACCTCTGCCCCCCAGAGCAGGGCCTCGGGAGCGGCACTGGCACCGACCGCCGCGAGTTGGCCCTGCAGCTGCCCCAGGAGGCCCTCGAGATCGGGCGTGGCCGCCCCCGGCGGCGTCAGGGCCGCCAACAGCCGTTGCAGCTCCTCGAGGCTGCTGCACTCATCCAGGCTGATGGCCAGCCCCTGGGGCTCCAGCCGCAGGTTGAAGCCGGCCGCCTCAGCCCGCTCCAGCAAGGCCGGGGCCGACGCCGTGAGCAGCCGCAGGCTGTCGAAGCCAGGGCCCGCCACCGGCTCCAGCCCGAGCTGCTCCAGCCCGCGGCTGAGCACGGTGCGCAGCAGCAGGATCCGCCGGGCGATGCCGGCCAGCCCCTCCGGGCCGTGGTGCACGGCGTAGAAGCCCGCCATTACCGCCAGCAACACTTGGGCGGTGCAGATGTTGCTGGTGGCCTTGTCGCGGCGGATGTGCTGCTCGCGGGTCTGCAGCGCCAGCCGCAGCGCCGGACGACCCTCCGCATCCACGGATTGCCCCACCAGTCGGCCAGGGATCCGCCGCTGCTGGGCGGTGGTGGTGGCAAAGAAGGCCGCATGGGGCCCGCCGAAGCCCATGGGCACCCCAAAGCGCTGGGTGCTGCCCACCGCGATCTCCACCCCCAGGGCCCCCACCGGCTCCATCAGCACCTGGGCCAGGGGATCAACGGCTGCGGTGACCATCACACCGGCGGCCCGGGCGGCCACCACCACGGGGGCGGGGTCCCACAGCAGGCCGTCGGCGCCGGGCAACTGCAGCAACAGGCCAAAGGCCCCCTCCAGCAGGTCGGGCCGCTGGGGCAGCTGCCGGGGATCCACCCGCACCAGGTCGATCTCCAGGGGCTCGGCGCGGGTTTGGAGCACCGCCCAGGTCTGGGGGAACACCGCGTCGTCCACCAGGAAGCAGCGGGCCTCGGCCCGGGGGCAGGCGGCGGCGCTCAGGGCCATCGCCTCCGCCGCGGCGGTGGCCTCATCCAGCAGCGACGCGTTGGCGATCGGCAGGCCCGTGAGCTCGCTGATCAGGGTCTGGAAGTTGAGCAGGGCCTCCAGGCGCCCCTGGCTCAGCTCCGCCTGGTAGGGGGTGTAGGCGGTGTACCAGGCGGGGTTTTCGAACACATGGCGCTGCAGCAGCGCCGGGGTGATGCAGCCGTAGTACCCCAGGCCGATCAGGCTGCGGCGCACCTGGTTGTCGGCGGCGATCGCCTGCAGCTCCGCCAGGGCCTGGGCCTCATCGCAACCGATGGGCAACCCCTGCTCCGCCTGCTCCGGCGCCAGCAGGATCGCCTCGGGCACCACCTGGGCCACCAGGGCGTCGAGATTGGGGAGGTCCAGATCCGCCAGCATGCGGGCCCGCTGGGGGCCATCCGGGCCGATGTGGCGGGCGACGAACGGGCTGAGGGCGGGGCTGAACGCCGGGGAAAACTCAGTGGCCATCCACCTTGCCGCTGTAGGTGGCGGCATCCATCAGGCCCTCGATCTGGCTGGGGTCGCTGGGGCGCACCAGCAGCAACCAACCCTCGCCATGGGGGTCGTTCTGGAGCTCCTCGGGGCTGGCCAGCACCGCCTCGTTGCGGGCCTCCACGGTGCCGCTGATGGGGGCCAGCAGATCCTCCACCGCCTTCACCGATTCCACCGAGCCGAAGCCAGTGCCCTGGCTGATGGCGACACCGGGGTCGGGCAGCTCCACAAACACGATGTCCCCCAGCTGCTCCACGGCGAAGGCGGTGATGCCCACCCGCACCAGGTCGCCTTCCAGCCGCACATATTCATGGCTGTCGGCATAGCGGCAGTCCTGGGGGTAGCTGGGGGCCATCAACGCTGGGTAACGCGTTGGCGCAGTCTGCCGGAAATTCAGGGGTTCAGCGCCCGCAGGGCTAGCTCGAGGGCCAGCTGGGCATGGGCCAGGTGGGTGCCCCCCTGGGCGTACAGCACGTAGGGCTCCCGCAGCGGGCCATCGGCGGAGAACTCACTGGTGCTGCCGTCGATGAAAGTGCCCCCCGCCATCACCAGCTCGCTGGCGTAGCCGGGCATGGGGGCGGGCACCGGATCGAGGTAGGAGCCCACCGGAGAGCAGGCCTGGAAGGCCCGGCACACGGCCTTGAGTGGCTCAGGGCTGCCGAGGCGCACCGCCTGAATCACATCGCTGCGCACCCCCCCCACCAGGGGGTTCACCGCATAGCCGAGCCCCGCGAACACCGCCGCCGTGAGCTCGGCGCACAGCAGCGCCTCGCTCACCATCTGCGGCGCCAGAAACAGCCCCTGGAACAGCAGGCGGTGCAGATCAAAACCGGTGCCCCCCTCCCGGCCGATGCCGGGGGCGGTGAGCCGGCAGCAGGCCTGCTCCACCAGCTCCTCCCGGCCGGCCACGTAGCCGCCGGTGGGGGCGATGGTGCCCCCCAGGTTCTTGATCAGCGAACCGGCCATCAGGTCCGCGCCGACGGCGGTGGGTTCCTGCAGCTCCACCAGCTCGCCGTAGCAGTTGTCCACGAACACCAGGCAGTCGGGCTGGAGCGCCTTCACCCGCTCCACCAGGACCCCGATCTGGGCCACCGTGAGCGAAGGGCGCCAGCTGTAGCCGCAGCTGCGCTGGATCAACACCAAACGGGTCGTGGGCTCCAGGGCCGCGGCCATGCCCGCCCCATCCACCGTGCCGTCGGCCAGCAGGGGCAGCTCGTCGTAGGCGACGCCGAACTCCGCCAGGGAGCCCTGGCCGCTGCCCCGGATGCCGATCACCTCCTCCAGGGTGTCGTAGGGGCGGCCGGTGAGGGCCAGCAGACGGTCGCCGGGGCGCAGCACCCCGAACAGGGCGGCGGCGATGGCGTGGGTGCCGCTCACAAACTGCAGCCGCACCGCAGCGGATTCCGCCTGCAACACCCGCGCAAACACCCGATCGAGCACCTCCCGGCCCAGGTCACCGTGGCCGTAGCCGCTGACGGAGGCGAAATGGTGCACCCCCAGCCGTTCCGCCGCGAAGGCCTCCAGCACCCGCTGCAGCCGGGGCTGCACCCCGGCCCGGCGTTCCTGCACCAGCGGCGCGATGCGCTCCAGGGCGGCGGCCACCTGGTCAGAGGCCCAGGCCTGGCTTGGAGGGGTCATGGCGGTGGCGGTCCTGGGGCCATGCTGCCGGTCGGCGGGGGGCGCGCCGGCGGGAGTCAGCCGTCTAGATTTTCTTCATCTGTTGGTTTGGCTACAGCTCCACCGCTGCGGTCAGCCATCCAGGCCAGTGGTGCGCAGGCCCCGTTCCGCCGGGGCCATCGAGCGAATCCGAAGCCTGCGCATCCCTCAGGAGTTCACTTTGGTCTTAGCCCCAGACGCCGCCGGTTCGGCCCGTCCTGCTCGCATCAGCGTGGATCTGGGTGATGGCGCCAACGGTGAGGCCGGCAACGGCTACAGCGCCGCCCAGGACGCCCGCATGCGCGCCGCCCTGGTGGTGCCGCGTGCGCCCCTGCCCCGCAGCCAGAAGGTCTTCAAGACGGGCACCACCGGCTTCATGCTGGCCATCCACGTGGGGGCCGTGTTCGCCCTGCTGCCGCAGTACTGGAGCTGGCAGGGGCTGGTGGTGCTCGCGGTTCTGTACTGGACCACGGTGCTGGGGGTGACCCTGGGGTTGCACCGGCTGGTGGCCCACCGCAGCTTCGTGGCGCCGAAATGGCTCGAGCGGCTGCTGGTGCTGATGGGCTCCCTGGCCTGCCAGAGCGGACCGATCGAGTGGGTGGGCCTGCACCGCCACCACCACAAATTTTCGGACCAGCCCAACGACCACCACGACGCCGCCCGGGGTCTGTGGTGGGCCCACAGCGAGTGGATGCTGCACGACATCCCTGCCCTGCGGGAACTGCACCGCTTCACCGGCGACCTGCAGCAGGACCCCTTCTACCGCTGGCTGGACCGCTGGTTCCTGCTGCTGCAGATCCCCCTGGGGGCGGCCCTCTATTGGTATGGCAATGCCGCCCAGGTGCACGGCGGCGGGCTGGGGCTGGTGCTGTGGGCGATCCCGCTGCGGCTCGTGCTCGTCTATCACGTGACCTGGCTGGTGAATTCAGCCACCCACGCCTTCGGCTACCGCAACTTCGATTGCCCCGACCTCTCCCGCAACTGCTGGTGGGTGGCGATCCTCAGCTTTGGCGAGGGCTGGCACAACAACCACCACGCCCACCCCTCCAGCGCCCGCCACGGCCTGCGCTGGTTTGAGTTCGACATCACCTGGCAGCACATCAAGCTGCTGCGGCAACTGGGCTGGGCGCGGCGCATCCGCGAAGCCCGCTACCCCGCCTGAGCCTCAGGCCAGCAGCTGCCGGCGGATCGCCTCCCCGAGGCCCTCAGGGGCCTCAGCCCCACTGGGGTCACTCCACAACCGGGCCCGGCTGCGCAACAGCTCCAGGAACTGATCGGCGCTGAGCTCCCGCTCAGGCAGGGCCCCCAGGGCCGCCAGGGTGCGGCGCAGATCCGGCAGTTCCGCATCCAACTCCTCGGCGCTGTAATCCCGCTGGCCCGCCATCACCGCCGCAAACCGCTCCCGGCGCTGGCGCTTCTGCGGCGGGTAGGCCTCCAACAACTGATCCCGGCAGAGGCGCCAGGGGCGGCCGGCGGTGAACAGCTCCGCCAGGGCGGCGCTGAGGCCGCCGGCCTCGGGCCCCGCGATGCGCCAATCAAAGGCGGCGGGCAGCTGCCGCAGGCCCACAAAGATCTCAAACAACTGGGCCGGGCCCAGGGGCATGCCGTCGTCCCCCAGCAGTGGCAGGGCCGACTGCCGCAGGGCCAGCAGCAGGTCGGGAACGGCCTGCAGCCGCTGCTCCAGGGCGGGATCAAGGCCGGCTGCCGGCTGGGCCGCCAGCACCTGGTTGATGCGCCCCAGGGCCACGAACAGCTCCGGACCCGGGGAGGCCAGCTTGCGGTTGCGCAGGTTGGAGAGCTGGGAGTTGTGCACCCGGCCCAGCTCCAGGCACTCCGCCAGGGCCGGCAGCACCCGCTGGCTCCAGCCGTTGCGCTCATGCCACACCCGCACCAGGTGCCCAAAGGCATCCCGACCTGACTCGAGCTCGTCCCGCAACCCCACGCGATACGAATCCGTACTGCTACGATTTTAAATCATTCCTGGACCACGGCCCATGCCGGTCGCCGCCCCCAGCGCTTCCACCCCCCAACGGGCCACCATCTCGCCCGCCAGCCGGGTGGCCCACCTGCACCGCACCCGCGGAGGGGTGGCCGCTCCCCAACAGAGCGGTTCGCAGCGGAGCGAGCCCCATCGGCGCGCCAACTGGGCCGTCCTTGGCTTCATGGCCGCCCTGCACGCCCTGGCCCTGGTGGCCCTGCTGCCGCAGTTCTGGAGCCTGCCCGCCCTGGCCGCGCTGCTGGTGCTCTATTGGGTCACCGCCTGCCTGGGGGTCACCCTGGGCTACCACCGGCTGCTGAGCCATCGGGCCCTGCGGGTGCCCCGCTGGCTCGAGCGGTGTCTCGCCACCTGCGGCGCCCTGAGCTGCCAGCACGGCCCGATCGACTGGGTGGGGCTGCACCGCCACCACCACAAATTTTCTGATACGGATCCAGATCATCACAACAGCCACCGCGGCTTCTGGTGGAGCCACCTGGGCTGGATGCTGGAAACCGTGCCCGCCCAGGGGGCCGTGCCCCGGCTCACCGGCGACCTGGCCCAGGACCCCTACTACCGCTGGCTGAACCGCTGGTTCCTGGCGCTGCAACTGCCCCTGGCGGCCCTGCTGTTCTGGATCGGCAGCAGCACCGGCGCCGGCGGCTGGGCCCTGGTGCTGTGGGGCATTCCCCTGAGGCTGGTGCTCGTGTACCACTGCACCTGGCTGGTGAACTCCGCCACCCACCGCTGGGGCTATGTGCTGCACGACAGCGGTGACGGCTCCCGCAACAACCCCTGGGTGGCGGCCCTCACCTTCGGCGAGGGCTGGCACAACACCCACCACGCCTACCCCCATTCGGCCCGCCACGGCTGGGGCTGGCGCGAACCCGACCTCACCTGGCTGCACATCCGGCTGCTGCAGCGGCTGGGCCTGGCCCACCAGGTGCGCCTGCCACAGCCCCTGCAGCGGTTGGCATCAAGCCGTGGCGTACGCTGATCGATCGCTTCAGCGTTGATCGTTCGTTCGTCGTTTCCCATGGCCAAGCGCGTTTCCGTGGTCCTCAGCGAGGACGTTTACAGCCTGGGTAAGGACGGCGATCTGGTGGAGGTGGCCCCCGGCTACGCCCGCAACTTCCTGCTGCCCCAGGGCAAGGCGGTGCCGGTGACCCCCGCCGTGCTGCGCCAGGTGGAGCACCGCCGCGCCAAGGAACTGGAGCGCCAGGCCGCCCTCAAGGCGGAGGCCGTGGCCTTCCGCACCGCCCTCGACACCATCGGCCGCTTCACCGTGAAGAAACAGACCGGTGGGGATGACGTGCTGTTCGGCACGGTGACCAACGCCGATGTGGCCGAGGCCATCGAAGCCGCCACCAAGAAAGAGGTGGATCGCCGCGACATCACCGTGCCTGAAATCCACCGCACCGGCAGCTACAAGGTGCAGGTGAAGCTGCACAGCGAAGTCACCGCCGAGATCAACCTGGAAGTGGTCAGCCACTGAGCCAAATCAGCCACTGATCACGGGAGCTGGGCGCTTCCGGCCACAGGCTGCACAATGAATCTCCCCCGGCCGTCAGCCCCCCAGGGGCCTGACGGCTTTTTCATCGCCTAACCCCGCGGCCCCCATGGTGAGCGTGCCCCTCAGCAACCTGGCGCCCCAGCAGGACGGCAGCGACGACGGCCCGGCGGGAGCAGGGCCCGGGGCCGTCAACCGCGGGCGCCGCGGCAACGACGGCCTGGGGTTTGAGGCCACCCCCGATGGGGTGCCCCCCCAGAACCTGGAGGCGGAGGAGGCGGTGCTGGGGGGCATCCTGCTGGACCCGGACGCCATTGGCCGCGTAGCCGATGTGCTGCAGCCGGAGGCCTTCTATCTGACGGCCCACCGCGAGATTTACCGCACCGCCCTGATGCTCCACAGCCAGGGCAAACCCACCGACCTCACCGCCATGTCCGCCTGGTTGGCGGACACCGGCAACCTGGAGAAGGTGGGCGGCAGTGGCCGGCTGGTGGAGCTGGTGGAGCGCACCCTCTCCACCGCCTCCATCGACCAGGTGGCCCGCCTGGTGATGGACAAGTACCTGCGGCGGCAGCTGATCCGCTCCGGCAATGAGGTGATCCGCCTCGGCTTCGACCAGAGCAAGCCCATGGAGCAGGTGCTCGATGAGGCGGAGCAGCGCATCTTCGCCATCAGCCAGGAGAAACCCAGCACCGGGCTCACCCCCACCGCAGAGATCCTCACCGCCACCTTCAACGAAATCGAAAGCCGCTCCCTGGGCACGGCCGTGGCGGGCATCCCGGTGAACTTCTACGACCTGGACGCCATGACCCAGGGGCTGCAGCGCAGCGACCTGATCATCGTGGCCGGCCGCCCCGCCATGGGCAAAACGGCCATCACGCTCAACCTGGCCAAAAACGTGGCCCAGCTCCACAACCTGCCGGTGTGCGTGTTCTCCCTGGAGATGAGCAAGGAGCAGCTCACCTACCGCCTGCTGGCCATGGAGGTGGGCATCGAAAGCGGCCGCCTGCGCACCGGGCGCCTCAACCCCGATGAGTGGCCGCTGCTGGGGCAGGGCATCAGCACCCTGGGGCAGATGCCGATCTTCATCGACGACAAGCCCAACGCGGGCGTGCTGGAAATGCGCTCCCTCTGCCGGCGGCTGATGGCCGAAAGCGGCAAGGAGCTGGGGCTGGTGGTGATCGACTACCTGCAGCTGATGGAGGGGGGCGGCTCCGACAACCGCGTGCAGGAGCTCTCCCGCATCACCCGGGGCCTCAAGCAGATGGCCCGCGAACTGAATGTGCCGGTGATCGCCCTCTCCCAGCTGAGCCGAGGCGTGGAGGCCCGCACCAACAAGCGCCCCATGCTCTCCGACCTGCGGGAATCGGGCTCGATCGAGCAGGACGCCGACCTGGTGCTGATGATTTACCGCGACGAGTACTACAACCCAGACACGCCCGACCGCGGCATCACCGAGATCATCGTGACCAAGCACCGCAACGGACCCGTGGGCACCGTGAAGCTGCTGTTCGAGCCCCAGTTCACCCGCTTCCGCAACCTCGCGGCCTAACAGCCTCGCGGCCTAACCGCCTGGCCGCCTGATCGGGCCGGGGCCGTAGCGTCAACCCATGCCTGAGCGCAGCCCCACCAGCCCCGTGAGCGAGCACTTCGATGTGATCGTGGTGGGGGGCGGCCATGCGGGCTGCGAAGCGGCACTCACGGCGGCGCGGCTGGGCTGCTCCACGGCCCTCTTTTCCCTCAACCTCGACCGCATCGCCTGGCAGCCCTGCAACCCGGCGGTGGGGGGTCCGGCCAAGAGCCAGCTGGTGCATGAGGTGGACGCCCTCGGCGGGGTGATCGGCCGCCTGGCGGACGCCACCGCCCTGCAGAAACGGGTGCTCAACGCCAGCCGCGGCCCGGCGGTGTGGGCCCTGCGCGCCCAGACCGACAAACGCCAGTACGCCCGGCAGATGCTGCAGCTGCTGCAGCACACCCCCAACCTGGCCCTGCGGGAGGCGATGGTGACCGGGCTGGAGGTGGAGGACGGGCGCGTCCAGGGCGTGTGCACCTACTTCGGCAGCCGCTACGGGGCCGGCGCCGTGATCCTCACCGCCGGCACCTTCCTCGGGGGCCAGATCTGGGTGGGCAACCAATCGATGGCCGCCGGCCGCGCCGGCGAGCAGGCGGCGGAGGGGCTCACCGAAGCGCTGCAGGCGCTCGGCTTCCAGATGGGGCGCCTGAAAACCGGCACCCCGGCCCGGGTGGATCGCCGCAGCATCGCCCTCGACCGCCTCGAGGAGCAGCCCAGCGACGCCCACGACCGCTACTTCTCCTTCGACCCCAGCAGCTGGGTGAGCGGCGAGCCGATGAGCTGCCACATCACCCGCACCACCGCAGCCACCCACCAGCTGATCCGCGACAACCTGCACCTCACGCCGATCTACGGCGGCTTCATCGACAGCAAGGGCCCGCGCTACTGCCCCTCGATCGAAGACAAGATCGTGCGCTTCGCCGACAAGGACTCCCACCAGATCTTCCTGGAGCCGGAGGGACGCGACACCCCCGAGGTCTATGTGCAGGGGTTCTCCACGGGGCTGCCGGAGCGGCTGCAGCTGGAGCTGCTGCGCACCCTGCCGGGCCTGGAGCAGTGCGTGATGCTGCGGCCCGCCTATGCGGTGGATTACGACTACCTGCCCGCCACCCAGCTCAAGGCCTCCCTGGAAACCAAGCGGGTGGAGGGGCTCTATTCCGCCGGCCAGCTCAACGGCACCACCGGCTATGAGGAGGCCGCCGCCCAGGGGCTGGTGGCGGGGCTGAACGCGGTGCGCCAGCTGCGGAGCCAGCCGCCGGTGCATTTCCCGCGGGAGGGCAGCTACATCGGCACGATGATCGACGACTTGATCACCAAGGACCTGCGGGAGCCCTACCGGGTGCTCACCAGCCGCAGCGAGTACCGCCTGGTGCTGCGGGGCGACAACGCCGACCGGCGCCTCACCCCCCTGGGGCGGGAGCTGGGGCTGATCGACGACCGCCGCTGGCAGCTCTACCAACGCAAGCAGGAGGCGATTGCCGAGGAGAAGCAGCGGCTGGAGACGGTGCGGCTCAAGGTGAGCGACCCGGCGGCGGCGGCGGTGGAGGCCCAGACGGGCGCCCCCATCAAGGGCTCGATCACCCTGGCGGACCTGCTGCGCCGCCCCGGCTTCCACAGCAGCGATCTGGTGCGCCACGGCCTGGCCTCGGCGGAGCTGCCCCAGGACGTGCGCGAGGGGGCCGAGATCGACATCAAATACAGCGGCTACCTGTCGCGGCAGCAGCAGCAGATCGACCAGGTGAAACAACAGGAGCAGCGGCCCATCCCCTCGGGCATCGACTACGCCGCCATCGGCACCCTCTCCCGGGAGGCCCGCGAAAAGCTGGCCGCCATTCAGCCCCACACCCTGGGGCAGGCGTCACGGGTGCCGGGCGTCAGCCCGGCGGATGTCACCGCCTTGATGCTGTGGCTGGAGCTGGAGCGGCGGCGCCAAAGCCTCGCCAAGCCTGCCACCCACCGATAGGGTGCGGCCACGCCGTTGCCCGCCCCCACTCCAACGGTGAACACGGTGAGCCCCGCCCCCTCCAGCACCACCTCCAGCACCACCTCACGGGCCTACTGGGAGCTGAAGGCCGAGCAGGTGATGGACCGGGTGTTCCTCAACGCCGCCGATGGGCCACGGGAACCCAGCGCCCCGGCCTCCCCCAGCCCAGCGGCAGCAGCCCCCATCGAGGTGGCCGTGCGGGAGGAGCCGGCGGCCCCGGCGGTGGCGCCATGGCCCCACCCCTGGCGCTGGCCCATCGCCAGGCCATCCATCGCCGTGGCCTGCGGCCTGGCGGCCCTCAGCCTGGTGACCTGCCTGGGGCTCTGGCGGGGCTGGAGCGAAGCCCAGCACGACCTGCGCCAGGAACGCAACCTGCGGCTACTGGAGGGGATCCGCGGCCTGGCGGTGCCCCAGGGCGACGGCGGGCCCCTGGCCGCAGCGGCGGGCAGCGATGGGCTGCCGCCACCACCCCCCACGGAACCCTGGATCGAGGAGCTGCAGCAGCTGGAGGCCCGGCCGGGGGCCCTGGCGCCACTGCAGGTGCCCCTGAGCGGCACCCTGCGGGCCCCGGCGCCACCCCTGAGCAGCGCCCCGGTCGGTTCCACTCCCCTCGCCGGCGGCAACGGCGGGATGCCGGAACTGCTGGGGGTGGTGCAGATTCCGGGCCGCTCCGGATCCGCCATCTTCCAGGTGGGGGGCAGCTCCAGCAATGCCCTGGTGGGCGACAGCATCGGCAACAGCGGCTGGCGGCTGGTGAGCACCAGTGGTGATGGCGCCGTGATCGAACGCGGTGGCGTCAGCCGACGCGTCAGCATCAGCGCAGGTTTCTGATCGCCGTTGCCCCCCTCCCCTGAGCCCACCGGGCTGTGGCCGTCGCCGCAACCGCTCTGGCAGGCCTCCGCTGAAGAGGTGGTGTCGGCCGTGAGCCCACGGCTCAGCGGCGCCTGGCGGCTGTTGCTGCTGGGGGATGGCAGCCCCACCCGGCACCTGCAATCGCTCACGGGCCTGGAGGTGGAGGTGGAGGTGATTGCCATGGCCCCCGATCCCCAGCCCGGCGGCGAAGCCCCCCCGGAGATCGGCGAATTGGATCCACCGCTGCTGCGGCGCCAGGTGTGGCTGCGCTGCGGCCCCCACACCCTGGCCTGGGCGGAGAGCTGGTGGAACCAGGAGGAGGCGGAGCGGCACCTGCAGGAGCGCAATCTGCCGATCTGGCGCAGCCTCACCGCGAAGCGGGCGGAGCTCTACCGGGAAGTGGACGGGCTGGCGTGGGTCAAAGCGCCGCTGCTGGAGGCGGGGTTCGGACAGCCCGGCCCCTACTGGAGCCGGCACTACCGCTTCTTCCGCGGCGGCCGCGAATTCACCGTGATCCGGGAGGTGTTCGCACCGGCCCTGGAGCGCTGGCTGGGGCCGGCTGCACACACTCCGTCATGACAATTTGCAACAGAGGTGACGAGTGGCTACAGGTCTGACTTGACAGGTTGAAGTTCCTCATGCTTGCGCCAGCATGGAAGGACACCGGATCCCACAGCCATGGCCAGCCATCCCTCCCGGGGCGGACCCCCCGGACGCCATAACCCCCTGGTTTCCCAGTGGGCTGAATTGCTGAGCGCCCTCGATGAGGGCTCCCCCTCCATCAGCACCAGCGCCGACCAGATGGCCGAAGACCTACCCGGCGACCTGGTGGAGCCGGTGAATGCCGAACTGCGCCAACGGGGCTGCAGCTACCAGGTGACCCGCCCGGGCCGGCCGGGTCACGACGGATCGTCGAAACGGCGCCGGGAAGAGCGGGGCAGGGCGCGGCCCAGCGGCCGCGACGCCGCCTGATCCGACGCCACGGGCGGCCGCTGGGGTGCCGAGCTGCGGCTCCAGCGGTTCACGGTGAAGCTGTCCGCGTCGGGCCAATCCTGCGGCTGGGCTGGATCAGCCTGGGGCGCGACATCCCGGGGAACAGCGCGGCGCGAGATCGCCTGCAGGGGCTGGCGCCTGGGCCGGCTGGCCTGGTCGGCGCCCCGGGGCTCCAGCTGACGCCGGGGTGCCTGGGGCTCCTCCCATGACTCCCGCCAACCCTCGTCGTCCTCCAGCAGCCAATCCAGCTTGGTTTCCACCCAGCGGCCCACCTGGTTGAGCCGCAGGCCACCGGCGGCACGGCCCTCACCGCCGGAGCGGGAGCCGGGGCGTGTGCCGGCCACCCCGTCCACCAACTGACGGCCTGCGCTCATCCATTGGTCGAGCCGTTGCTCCAGGCGGGGCTCAGCGCGGCCCTGACCCTCAGAACGGCCCTCCGGGCGCCCGCCTGAGCGAGGGCGGCGACGGGGCTCCCAGCGATCGTCGAACTCGGGCATCGGCTCAGGCTACGGAGCTCAGCGGCCCAGCCGGCGCAGCCGCAGCCAGCGGTCACGCCCCAGGCCCAGCAGGGCAATGGTGACCCCACTCCATTGCAGGGCCCACAGGGCAGTGCTCAAGGCCGTTGTGGCGAATGCGCCGCAAGCTAAGCGACGGCAGCGGGCTCGAACACCAACTGATAGCGGGCATTCCAACGCCCCCCGTGGAACCGTTCACAGCAAAGGCGGCAGGCCACCCCATCGCGGCGGCGGCGGTAGGGGGACACCAGCCCGCACCCGGGGCAGCGGGCCTGCCAGCGGGGGGGCTCCGTCGGCACCGGAAAGCGGTGGCGCACGCTCAACACAAACTCCGTCTGGGCCAGGTTGATGCGGGCCATGCGGGCCCGGAACTGGGGGCCGTGCACCTCCTCCACACCCACCACCCGGTGCACCCAGGCGTGGATCATTTCGTGGCAGAGGGTGCTGGCGGTGGCCTCCAGGGGCAGCGGCTCCAACAGGGGGCGCGACAGCACGATCTCACTGATGGCGGAGCCGCTGCGGTCGTGGCCGTAGCGGTAGAGGCCAGCGCTGCGGCGCATGCGGCCATCGCTCCAGCGCACGCTCACCAGGCTGAGGCCATCGGGGCCGCTGAGGGAACCCTCGAAATGCTCCCGGTTGAACCGATGGAACAGGGGCAGCAGCGGAGCGAGGGGCACGCCGGCGGGGCGGTTCGACGAGCACAGTCTGCCGGCTGCTCCTGCAGAATCACCCGCAACAGATGCGTGCGTCCATGGACTGGCAACTGGTGCAGACCTTTGGCACCAAGGCGTTGATGGCCGGTGCCGGCGCCCTGCTGCTCTATTGGACGATCAGCGCCGTGAAGCTGGTGCTGAACGCCCGGGGCATCAACCCGGTGATCAAGCAGTTCTTCACCCAGGTGGCTTCGGGCCGCATCGACGCGGCCTATCTGCTCACCACCAAGAATTACCGCTCCCATGTGAACCGCCAGCAGTTCATCCGCTTCCTGGCGGGGCTGGAGCTCAACAAGTACCGCAACCTCAAGTCCGGGCGGCCACGCATCCAGGAGGACCAGATCATCCTCACGGTGAAACTGAAGTCCGAAGCCAACGACGAGCTGCCCCTCGATTTCACCTTCGTGAAGGTGGAGGAGGACTGGAAGGTGGACCGGATCCAACGCATGGCGGCGGCCTGAGGCCGTCCCTCGCATCACCCGTGAGCAGCCCCGAGCCCGGGACCCCAGCCCGCCAGCACGCCCTGGAACTGCGGCGGCTCCTGAACGCGGCCGCCCACGCCTACTACGTGCTCGATGCCCCCCTGATGGAGGATCCGGTCTACGACCGGCTCTACCGGGAGCTGCTCGAGCTCGAATCCGCCGAGCCGGCCCTGCGCAGCCCCGACAGCCCCACCCAACGGGTGGGCGGCCCGCCGGCGGAGGGGTTCCGGAGCGTGCGCCACCGCATCGGCCTGCTCAGCCTCGATAACGCCTTCAACACCACGGAGCTCGAGGCCTGGTACGCCCGCCTGCTGAAGGTGCTCGACCGGGAGCCGGGCACCGCCCTGCCGATGGTGGGGGAGCTGAAAATCGATGGCAACGCCCTGGCCCTGAGCTACGAGCACGGGCTGCTGGTGCGGGCTGCCACCCGTGGAGATGGGGAACAGGGGGAGGAGATCACCGCCAACGTGCGCACCATCGGCGCGGTGCCGCTGCGGCTGCAGCTAGAGCCGGCACCGGCCTGGGTGGAGGTGCGCGGTGAAGCCTTGATTCCCGACACCACCTTTGCCGCCATCAATGGCGAACGGGCCGCGCGGGGCGAAGCCCTGTTTGCCAACCCCCGCAACGCCTGCGCCGGCACCCTGCGCCAGCTGGATCCGAAGGTGGTGGCGGCCCGGCGGCTCGATTTCTTCGCTTACACCCTGCACCTGCCCGAGGGTGAAGCCCCCCCCAGCCAGTGGGCGGCGCTGGAGTGGCTGCGCCGGGCCGGTTTCAAGGTGAACCCCAACGCCGAACTGCTGCCGGATCTGCAGGCGGTGGAGGGGTTTTTCCAGCGTTGGGATGGGGGCCGCCGCCAACTCCCCTACGCCACCGATGGCGTGGTGGTGAAGCTCAACGACTTGGCCCTGCAGGATGCGGCCGGGTTCACCCAGAAGGCCCCCCGCTGGGCCATCGCCCTCAAATACCCCGCCGAGGAGGCCCCGAGCCGCCTGCTGCGGCTCACCTGCCAGGTGGGCCGCACGGGGGTGGTGACACCCGTGGCCGAATTCGAGCCGGTGGCCCTGGCGGGCACCAGCGTCAGCCGGGCCACCCTGCACAACGCCGACCGGCTGGCGGAACTCGACCTGCATGCCGGCGACACGGTGGTGGTGCGCAAGGCCGGCGAAATCATCCCCGAGGTGGTGCGGGTGCTGGCGGAGCTGCGGCCGGCGGGGGCCCGGCCCCTGGAGCTGCCCCATCAATGCCCGGAATGCGGTTCGGAGCTGGTGCGGGAGGCCGGGGAAGCCGCCACCCGCTGCGTCAACAGCAGCTGCCCCGCGATCCTGCGGGGGGCCCTGCGCCACTGGGTGAGCAAGGGGGCCCTGGATGTGGATGGGCTGGGCAGCAAATTGATCGAGCAGCTGGTGGACCGCGGCCTGGTGGGCTCCATCGCCGACCTCTACCGCCTGGATGGGGCGGTGCTGGCCAGCCTGGAGCGCATGGGCAGCCGGAGCGCCGACAACCTGGTGGCCGCCCTGCAGGCCTCCAAGACCCAGCCCTGGCATCGCCAGCTCTATGGCCTGGGCATCCACCACGTGGGGGAGGTGAATGCCAAGGCCCTGGCCGCCGCGTTCGCCAGCGCGGCGGAGCTGGCCACGGCGGCGCTGGACTCCCCGGACGTGATCACGGCGGTGTTCGGCATCGGCGCCGAAATTGCCCAGAGCCTGCAGCAGTGGTTCGGCACCGGCGCCAACCAGCGGTTGCTCACCGAGCTGGAGCGCCTGGGCTTCACCCTGGCGCTCAGCGGCGAAGAGCTGGAGGCCCAGGCGCAGCGCAGCGCGGCGGGCAGCGGCCCCCTCAGCGGCCAGACCCTCGTGCTCACCGGCACCCTGCCCTCCCTGAGCCGCAGCCAGGCCCAGGCCCTGATCGAGGCGGCCGGGGGCAAGGTGAGCGGCTCGGTGAGCAAGAAAACCAGCTACGTGGTGGCGGGCGCCGAAGCGGGCAGCAAACTGAGCAAGGCCGAAAGCCTGGGGGTGCCGGTGCTCAGCGAAGCGCAGCTGCGGGATCTGGTGGGGGCGCTGGATGGCTGAACCGGTGCTGCACCGCTGGATCAAGACCCCCTGCGGCCGCGCCAAGCTCGCCGAACTGACGGGCCGACGGGGAGCGCTGGCGGCCCTACGGCTGGGCTGGTTTGTGCTGATCGCCGCCCTGCGGGATTGGCCCCTGCCCAACCCGGATCACTCCGGCAGCTCCACCCCCTGAAGGGCCCGCTGGGCCGCCCGGCCCACCAGCACCACCACCGCCACGGTGGCCAGCACCCCCACCACCCGCAGGCCCCAGGTGCCGGCATCCGCCTGGCCCGCCAGCACGCTGCCGAAGCGGGCCACATCCCCCGCCAGGGCCCCCAGGCCGCAGAACAGCACCGTGCCCGGCAGGATGCCGATCAACCCCAGGCTGTAATCCCGCAGGCTCACAGCGCTGAGGCCGTAGGCCAGGTTGAGCAGGGAGAAGGGAAAGGCCGGCGAGAGTCGGGTGAGCAGCACCAACTTGAGCCCTTCGCGGCTCACGGCCTGCTCCACCGCCCGCAGCCGCGGCAGGGCCTGCAGGCGCCGTTGGGTCCACTCCCGCAGCCAGTGGCGGCCGATCAGGAAGGCCGCCTCCGCCCCCAGGCAGGCGCCGATGAACACCAACACGCTGCCCCACAGCGGGCCATAGAGGGCGCCCGCCAGCATCGAGGCCCACACCCCCGGCAGCAGCAACGTCACCCAGAGGGCGTAGAGGGGCACGAAGGCCAAGGCCCCGGCCGGGGAGCGCAGGGCCGCCAACACCGCCGTCAGCCGCTCCGGGGTGATCAGCTCCGGAGCCATCAGGGCAGCGGGATCCATGCGGGCCGTCCCGGGTCGGGCCAAGGTAGCGGGGAGCGCTCTGCCCGGGATCCCCGCCATGGACGTTGAAGCCAACCAGCTGCGCCGCAGCCTGGGGCCGGTGGCCATTGGCGCCCAGGCGGTGGGCACCGTGGGCCTCACCCTCACCGCGGTGATCAACATCCCCGCCGCCGCCGCCCAGGCGGGCCGGGCCACCTGGATCGCCTACGCCATCGCCCTGGTGGCCATCGCCCTGGTGAGCGAAACCCTGGTGCTGTTTCGCCATCAACCGGCCGGCGCCGCGGGCATCGCCGGCTACGTGGAGCAGGGGCTTGGTGGGGCCATGGGCCGGCTGGCCTGCTGGGCCCTGCTGCTGGGCTATGGCGCCACCCTGCTGGCCTGCCTGGCCTTCCTGGGCTTCTACCTGGAGGCGCTGCTGTCGCGGCTGGGGCTGGCGGGCATGCCGGAGCTCAGCTTTCTGATGGGCGCCGTGGCCTGCTGGGCCATGGTGCGACGGGATGTGGGGCTGTCCACCCACACCATGCTGGTCACCGAAACCATCTCAGCCCTGATCGTGCTGGGGCTCTGCGCCCTGGTGCTGCGCCATGGGGGCGCCGCGGCCGACCTGAGCGCCATCAACCCGATGGGCGACTCGGGCACCCAGGTGCGCGCCGGCCTGATGATCGCGGTGCTCAGCTTCATCGGCTTTGAGAGCGCCGCCAACCTGGGTGCCGAAGCGGTGGAGCCGGAGCGCAGCGTGCCCCAGGCCCTGCGCACCGCGGTGCTGGTGGCCGGCGGCCTGTTCCTGGTGTGGTCCGTGGTGCTCACCGAGGGGCTGGGCTGGCTGCCGGCGGCGGCCCGGCAGGGGCTGGATCCCATCAGCGCCCTCGCCGATCAGCTGGGGCGGCCCGGGGCGGGCGCCTGGATCCGCATCGGCGCCCTGCTCTGCCTGTTCGGCAGCAGCCTGGGCTGCCTCACAGCCCTCAGCCGGGTCACCTACCGACTGGCCCAGGAGCGGGTGTTCCCGGCCGCCCTGCAGGCCCTGCACCCCCGCTGGGGCACGCCGGCGGCGGCCCTCAATGCCAGCTGCTGGCCCCTGGTGGCCCTGGGGCTGGCACTGCTGCACCAGCGCCTCAGCGCCAGCCGCATCTACGACCTGCTGGGGGACTTCGGGGTGCTGGCCTTTCTGCTGGTGTACGGGCTGGTGGCGGTGGCCGCCCTGGGTCGCCCGCTGCAGGGGGTCGGCAGCCTGCGGCGCCGCGGGGTGGCCGGCGCCGCCTTGGTGGCGGTGGTGGCCGTGGCGGCCGCCTTCGGCAGCAGCCTCTGGAACGGCCAGGCCGGCGTGCTGCTCGATTTCACGGCCCTGCTGGCCCTGGGGGCCCTGCTGGTGCTGCGGCGCCCCTGACTAACCCAAGTCCGCCAGCCGCTTGCGGGCCAGGGCCGCCTGGGCCTCCGCCTCCGCCAGGTTGGCCTTGCACTCGGCCACCACCTCCGGCGGGGCCTTGCCGGCGAAGTTGGGGTTGGCCAGGCGGCCGGCCAGCCCTTGGATCTCCTTGTCCGCCTTGGCGATGTCCTTCTGCAGGCGGGCCCGCAGGGCCTCCAGATCCACCAGGCCTTCGATCGGCAGCAGCACCTGCAACTCACCGCTCACCCCCGCCAGGGCCTTGGCGGCGGGGTTGGCCTCGGCGGCCGCCGGATCCAGCACCTGCACGGATTCGGCCCGGGTGAGGGCGGTGATGTCGGCGGTGGCGGCCTGCAGCACCGCCGCCAGGGGGCCTCGGCCGGTGACAAAGCGCACCGGCACCCCCTGGCTGGGCTTGAGGCCGGCCACGGCCCGCAGGTTGCGCACCACCCGGATCGCCTCAATCAGGTCGCTGAAGGAGGCCTCCAGGCCGTCATCGAGGGCGGCGGCATCCAGGGCGGGCCAGGGCTGCAGCGCCAGGAAGGTGGTGTCAGACGCACCGGTGAGCCCATGCCAGAGCTCCTCGCTGAGGTGCGGCATCAAGGGGTGCAGCATCACCAGCAGCTCACTGAGCACTCGGGCCAGCACCTGGCGGGCGGTGCGCTGCTGGGCGGGATCCTGCAGGCGCCGCTTGATCAGCTCCACATACCAGTCGCACACCTCATTCCAGGCGAACTCGTAGAGCCCCTTGGCGGCTTCGCCGAGGCCGTAGCTGCCGTAGCGCTCTGCGGTTTCCCGGTTGACGCGGGCCAGGCGCGAGAGGATCCAGCGATCCGCCAGCTGCAGCTGCGCCGGGTCGGGTGACCCCAGGGAGGCGGGGGTTTCGCCCCCCAGGTTCATCAGCGCAAAACGGGTGACGTTCCAGAGCTTGTTGGCGAAGTTGCGCGAGGCCTCCACGGTGGCGGAGGTGTCGGAAGCGCGGTCGTAATCGAGGCGGATGTCCTGGCCGGCACCGGCCACCTCGCGCACCAGGGCGAAGCGCAGGGCATCGGCGCCGTAGCGGTCGATCAGCAGCAGCGGGTCGATGCCGTTGCCCGCCGATTTGCTCATCTTGCGGTTGTGCTCATCCCGCACCAGGCCGTGGATGTACACATCCCGGAAGGGCATCTGCCCGGTGAAGGCGCCGGCCATCATCGTCATCCGGGCCACCCAGAAAAAGATGATGTCGAAGCCCGTCACCAGCACGCTGGTGGGGTACCAGCGGGCCAGATCCGGGGCATCGGCCTCGGGCCATCCCAGGGTGGAGAAGGGCCAGAGGCCGCTGGAGAACCAGGTGTCGAGGGCGTCGGGGTCCTGCTCCAGCACCAGGGGATGCCCGTGGGTGCCACCGCTGAACTGGGCCTCGGCCTTGGCACGGGCTTCCGCCTCATCGCGGGCCACCAGATAGGGGGTGCTGTCGGTGATCACGCCGCCGGTCTCGCTCACCACAAACCAGGCGGGGATGCGATGGCCCCACCAGAGCTGGCGGGAGATGCACCAGTCGCGGATGTCAGTGAGCCAGTCGCGATACACCTTGCTCCAGCGCTCCGGCACGAACCGGGGATCGGCCTGGGCCAGGGCCTCGCGGCATCGGGCCGCCAGGGGCTCGGTTTTGACAAACCACTGGGTGGAGAGCAGCGGCTCCACCGGCACCTTGCCGCGGTCAGAGAAGGGCACGCTGTGGCGGTAGTCCTCCACCTTCACCAGGAACCCCTCCGCCGCCATGGCGGCCACCACCGCCTGGCGGGCCTCAAAGCGATCCAGGCCGGCAAAGCGGCCGGCGGCTTCATTCATGGAGCCGTCCTTGGCCATCACCGTGATCAGCGGCAGGTTGTGGCGCTGGCCGATGGCGAAGTCGTTGGGGTCGTGGGCGGGGGTCACCTTCACGCAGCCGGTGCCGAAGGCCGCATCCACGTGGTCGTCGGCCACGATCGGGATCGTGCGGCCCACCAGCGGCAGGGTGAGGGTCTGCCCCACCAGATCGGCGTAGCGGGGGTCCTTGGGGTTCACCGCCACCGCCGTATCCCCCAGCAGGGTTTCCGGGCGTGTCGTGGCCACCTCCAGGAAGCCGTTGCCCGCCGTGAGCGGATAGCGGAAGTGCCAGAGGTGGCCATCCACCTCCTTCATCTCCACCTCCAGGTCGCTCACCGCCGAACCGGAGGCGGGGCACCAGTTCACCAGGTATTCACCCCGGTAGATCAGCCCCTGCTCATGCAGGCGGTTGAAGGCCTCCACCACGGCGGCGCTGCAGCCGGCGTCGAGGGTGAAGCGCTCGCGCCGCCAGTCCACCGAATAGCCCAGGCGCCGCAGCTGGCCGACGATCGTGCCGCCGCTCTCGGTCTTCCAGGCCCAGGCCTTCTCCAGAAACGCCCCACGGCCCAGGTCTTCCTTGCGCTTGCCCTCCGCCTTCAACTGCTTCTCGAGGATCGTCTGCACCGCGATCGAGGCGTGGTCGGTGCCGGGCAGGCAGAGCACGTTTTTGCCCCGCAGGCGCTGAAAGCGCACGATCGTGTCGATCAGGGCCGTGTTGAAGGCGTGGCCCATGTGCAGGCTGCCGGTCACATTCGGCGGCGGGATGACGATGGAGAAGGGTTCACCCTCCGCCGCAGGGTCCGGATGAAAGGCGCCGCTGCTTTCCCAGGCCCGCTGCCAGCGTGCCTCGGTGCCCACCGGGTCGTAGGTCTTGGGCAGGGCCGTTTCAGCTGCTGGGGTGGCGGTCACGGCCTCGGACACGGCGGTTGTAACGGGCAATCGGGCCATGCTCGCAAAAGGCCTTGCCCCGCAAGATGATGCAGCGCATCCGGGGCAGTGCATGCGCCCGCCTGGGGGTCCAAACCTGTGCGTCTGAAGCGGTTGCTGCCGGCGATGGGCCTGGCGGCTGCCCTGCTCAGCGGCTGTGTGCCCAGCCGGCGCTCCATGCCGGTGATGCTCTATGTGGCGGTCGCCGTCCAGGAGGAATCCAGCCTCACCAGTGAAAACACCCTGGTGTTTCGCCAGCGCTGGAACCAGCTGGTGAGGGACTTCCGGCGCTTGCACCCCAACGTGCTGATGCAGTTCTCCCTCTACCCGGAGGTACAACTACGCCAGCGGTTACTGCTGCGCGATCGGGCGGGCCTCGGCCCTGATCTGATTGTCACCGGGGCCGACAGCGCCAACACCCTGCTGCGGGTGGGGTTGTCGGATCCCATCCCGGAGGATGCCCAACTGCGGGCTGCCAGCAGTCCGGTTCTGCTGCAACGGCTGCGCAACCGCCGCGGGCAACTGGCGGCCCAGCCCTTTGTGCTGTTCCCGCAACTGGCCTGTTACGACCGGCGCCGCCTACCAGCGCCCCCCACCAGCCTCAGCGGCCTCCTGGACTCCAGCGCCGCCGGCGTGCCGGTGGGGCTGCCGATCGATCTGAGCCAGCTGCTCTGGACCGCCGGCGGCTTTGGTGCCATCCCCGGCCTCACGCAGGCGGGGCTGGGGCAGCAACCCAGCCCGATCGAGCGATCGCAGATCCGCAATTGGTTGGCCTGGCTGCAGCAGGCCAGCGATCAACAGCGGGTCACCTTCATGCCCGACCAGACCGGGCTGCGCCAAAGCCTCAGCAATGGTGCTCTGGCTTGGGTGAGCTGCAACAGCGGCGAGCTCGAACTGCTGCGGCGCTCGCTGGGCCCCCACCTGGGGGTGAGTGCGCTGCCCAATGGGGCCGCGCATGTCGCCAGCCCGGTGAACCGGCTGCGGGTGCTGGCCCTGGGGCGCAACTCCAGCGCGGCGCAGCGTGAGATGGCTCTGGAGATGATCCGCTTCACCGTGGCTCCCCTGGTGCAGCGCGGCTTAACCCTGGACAGCCTGAGCTTTCTGCCCGCCAACCCCAACGTGAGCGTTCCGGTGCAGAGCTCCAGCGTGCTGCAGGCCATGGTGGAATCGCGCCAGCAGGCCCGCAGCGTGGACTACCTGTTGGCGGACATCCATCAGGAGGACCCCCGCCTCGACGCCCTGCAGAAGGAGGTGATCGTGCCGGTGCTGTTCGGCCTGGTGGGGCCCGATCAGGCCACCCAGCAGCTGATCACCATCCTGCGGAGGCAGCCATGAGGGATCTGTTCCGCGAAATCCTCGGCTGGCTGGGGTACCTGGAACGGGGCGATGTGCTGCTGCAGCTGCTCGCGTTTGCGGCGGCTGTGGTGCTAACGCGCCGGCTGGTGCGGCACCGCATCGCGGCGGCAGGGCTGCAGCGCCGCTGGCGCAACCTGCTCCTGGCCATCAGCGGCCCTGGCCTGGCCATGCTGCTGAGTCTCTCGTTGCCCTTAGCCCACCAAGCCTTTGGGCTGCTGCAGCTGCTGGGGGTCTTCTGGCTGGGCTGGAATCTGCTGGGACTCCTGGAGCTGCAGCTGCAGCGCTGGCTGCCCAAGGAACGGGTGCATCAACTGCTCAGCCGGCTGCTGCGGCCCCTCTACTTGCTGGGGGCCACGTGGGTGCTGATCGACAAGCTCGACAGCATCAGCGACCTGGCGGTGATCCAGGTGGGGCAGCTGTTCAACACGTCCATCGACCTGGGCAAGGTCTGCACCGCTCTGGTGGTGATCTACCTGCTGTTGCTGGGGTCAGCCCCCCCAGCGGCCGCCCTGGCCTGGCTGGCCCATCGGTTTCTGGGGATCAGCGAGGGCAGCCGCAAAGCCCTGGAGCTGATCCTGCGCTACGCGGTGGTGGGGGTGGGCCTCCTGGCGGTGGCCTTCCACGTGGGCTTCAACGGCACTGCTCTGCTGGCGATCGCCGGCGGCCTCTCGGTGGGCCTGGGCTTCGGCATCAAGGAGGTGTTCTCCAATTTCGTGAGCGGCCTCTGGCTGCTGTTTGAGGGCTCGGTACGCCCGGGGGAAGTGCTGATGATCGATGGCGACCCCTGCGAAGTGCGCAAGCTGGGGCTGCGGGCCACCCTGCTCTGGCGCGAACGCGACAACGCCGAGCTGCTGATCCCCAACCAGACCTTCTTCACCGAAGCGGCCACCACCTACACCGCCAGCGACCGCATGCGCCGCAGCCAGGTGAGCGTGGGGGCCGCCTATCACCACAACCCCGCCGAGGTGATCGCCCTGCTGGAGGCCACCGCCCTGGAGGTGCCCCGGGTGCTGAAGCACCCCGCGCCGAAGGGGCTGCTGCTCAGCTACGGCGATTCGGCCATCAACTACGCCCTCCGTTTCTGGATCGCCAACCCGATGGACAACGTGACCATCTGCAGTGAGGTGAACCAGGCCATCTGGAGCGCCTTCAAACGGCACAACATCGAAATCCCCTTCCCGCAGCAGGTGGAGTATTCGATGGTGTGGCCGCCCGAACGGCAGACCCCCAACACCGGCGCCTAGCCCTCGGCCAACCGCCGCAGGTAGGCCTCGCGGCTGCCGGCATTGATCCAGCCGGTGGCGATGGTCTTGCTGTGGTCCTGGCTGATGCGGCCCCGGTGGATGTGGGAGGGCCCCGCCGGGAAGATCACGAGCTTGCCCCGCTCCGCCTCCTCGTGGTGCTGCTGCCAGTGGAACTCCGTGCCGGCCTCCGGCACCGTGTCGCAATACAGGATCCAGGCCAGCACCCGGTGCACCGGTTCGGTGGCCTCGTCGCTGATGGTCCAGTCGCAGTGCCAGCGCTTGAAGCCCTCGCCGGGGGCGTAGCGCTGCAGGTTGAAGATCGGGTTCACGAACACCTGCTGCTCCGGGCAGCAGTCGCGGAACAGGGGCCGTTCCTTGAGGTACTGCTCCAGGCCCGCGGACACCCCCCGCAGGATCACCTCCGCCAGGGCGAAGGCCTCCGGGTCGCTGCGGTCGATGGCCACCAGGCTGATGTCGGTGGACACCTTGGCGGGTTCAGCCCCGTCGGGGCCGAAGGCCACCCCAGGCCGTTGCAGATCCGGCCGCTGCGCGAAGAAGGCCAGTACCCCATCGGCCAGGGCCTCAAAGCCGGCGTTGCGGTAGCGGGCGATCAGCTGCATGGCGCCCCCTCCCGCCAGGGGATGGCCACCAGCGCATCCAGGCGCTGCCAGCGGCCGCGGTCGTCCACCACCCGCTCGCTGAGGCCCACCCGTTCCAAGGCCTGGGCAATGGCCTCGGGTTGCAACACCAGATCGGCGGGCCCCTGGGGCAGCACCAGCAGCTGTTGCTCCGCCGGATCGCCCATCAGCTGCAGATCCAGATCCTCCAGCTCGCGCTCGAAAAACACCCGCCGCATGCGGCCGGTCTGCACGGAGCCCAGGGCCGACGCAAAGGTGTTCAGACCCGCCGCATCGCCGCTGCAGCCGCAGTTGAGCGCCAACCAGATCAGCAACTTGGCCCAGCTTTCGGCGCTCCACAGGGGTTGAAAGCTCTCCCGGTGCTGGCGCACCAGTTCCGCCAGGGCGAAATCCACCAGGGTGGCCTGCAGGGCCAGGGGGTCAGGGGTTGCCGTGCTCATGCTCACCATCCTCCCCACCAGCCGGCAGACTGCTGGCAGATGCGGCACCCGCAGCCATGGCCCTGGATTTCAACGATCCCGATCTGGAGTTCTCGGATCTGGTCTACGCCTACCAGAGCTGGGTGATGGCGGTGATCAACGACGAAAAGCTCGGCGGCGACAAGCTGCTCACCGATGAGATCGCCGATGACGCGCTCAGCGCCATGCGCTTCCTGCCCGGTGAGGTAACCGCCGCCATCGAAACCAGCCTGGCCCGCGTCTACGACGTGGACCCCGACGAACTGGCGACCCTGCTGTTCCCCGAAGACTGAGCCGCGCCGATGGGGGCCGACTACATCCTCGGCACCCACCGCGACGAGCTGGAGCGGCTGCGCTTTCAGCATGAGCTCTGGCGGCCGATCTGCCAGGCCGCCTGGGATCGCGCCGGCTTTGCTGCCGGCCAACGGGTGCTCGACCTGGGGGCCGGCCCCGGCTTCGCTGCGCTCGATCTGGCGCAGCTGGTGGGGCCCGAGGGGCGCGTGCTGGCCCTCGAGCGCAGCGGCGATTACGTGGCCTGGGGCCAAGGGCTGGCGGCAGCCGCAGGCCTCCAGCAGCTGGAGCTGCGCCAGCACGATCTGCTGCGGGACCCCTGGCCCAGGGGGCCCCGTGATCAGCCCGAGGCGGGCTTTGATCGCGCCTGGTGCCGCTGGCTGGTGATGTTCCTGCCGGAATTGGAGCCCTGGCTTGGGGGGCTGGAGCAGGCCATGCGCCCCGGTGGCCAGCTGCTGCTGCACGAGTACGTGCACTGGGACACCTTTGGCCTGCATCCCCATGGCCGGGCCATCGCCCGCTTCGGGGCCGCCTGCCAACACAGTTTTCGAACAGCGGGGGGCGATCCGGATGTGAACCGCCAGCTGCCCTCACGGCTGGCGGCGCTGGGCTGGCGCATCGACGCGCTGGAACCGCTGCCGGTGCTGGGGAGTGCGGGCTCGATGGCGGCGGCATGGATGGAGCGGTTTGTGGCGGTGTACGGCCCCCAGCTGATGGCCCTGGGGCTGTGGAGCACCTCCGACCAGGCGGAGGCCGAAGCGGAGATCAGCGCCAGCCGCAGCGACCCCGGCAGCTACTGGATGGGGCCCACACTGCTGGAGCTAAGGGCGACACGATGGGCGCCGTGATCGGCTGCCCCCATGGCCTGGACCTGCGCCCAAATTCCTCCGCTCCAGGGCCGCACCGCCCTGGTCACCGGCGCGAACAGCGGCCTGGGGCTGGAGACGGCCCGCGCCCTGGCGGCCCAGGGGGCCACGGTGCTGCTGGCCTGCCGCAGCCGCGCCAAGGCTGAACAGACTCGGGCCCAGCTGGCGGCGGAGGGGCTGGCCGGCCTGGAGACCCTGGAGCTCAACCTGGCGGATCTGGCCAGCGTGCGCAGCGCCGCGGCCCAGGTGACGGCCCGAGCGAACGGGCTGGATCTGCTGATCAACAACGCCGGCGTGATGGCGCCGCCACTGCAGCGCAGCGCCCAGGGATTAGAGCTGCAACTGGCGGTGAACCACCTGGGCCATTTCGCCCTCACCCAGGCATTACTGCCTCTGCTGGAGCAGCGCCCAGGGGCCCGGGTGGTGCATGTGAGTTCCGGGGCCGCCTACTTCGGGCGCATCGCCTTCGACGATCTGCAAGCGGAGCGGCGCTACGACCCCTGGGGCGCCTACGGGCAGAGCAAGCTGGCCAACGTGATGACCGCCTTGGAGCTGCAGCGGCGCCTGGAGCAACGGGGCAGCGCCGTCCAATCGCTGGTGGCCCACCCGGGCCTGGCCCGCACCAACCTGCAGCCCACCTCGGTGGCGGCCCGCGGCTCGCGCCTGGAGGCCCTGGCCTACCGGCTGATGGATCCGCTGTTCCAGAGCGCCGCCATGGGGGCCCTGCCGCAGTTGTTTGCCGCCACGGCGCCCGAGGCCCAGGCGGGCGTGTTCTACGGACCCGGCGGCCCGGCCAACCTCAAGGGCCACCCCAAGCCCTGCCGCATGCCCCCCGCCGCCCTGGATGCGGCGGCCTGCGCCCGGCTGTGGGAGATGAGCGCCGCCGCTGTCAATCTGCAGACATGACCGCAACCGCCCCACTGCGCCCAGGCCCCCGCTGGTTCGTGGCCGGTGACCTCGACGGCTTCCTGGGGCTGGGGCTCGACAACCTGATCCAGATCCTGCTGATCCTGGGGCTCTGCCGCGGCGTACTGGGCTACCCGGATGCCCTGCTGCTGGGCACGGTGCTGCCCGCCACCGGCATCAGCCTGCTGCTGGGCAACCTGGCCTACGCCTGGCAGGCCCACCGGCTGGCCCTGGCGGAGGGGCGCGACGACCGCACCGCCCTCCCCTACGGCATCAACACGGTGAGCCTGTTCGCCTACGTGTTCCTGGTGATGCTGCCGGTGAAGCTGGCGGCCCTGGGGGCGGGGCTGGAGCCGGCCGCCGCGGTGCGGCTCTCCTGGCAGGCGGGCATGGTGGCCTGCCTGGGCTCCGGGCTGATCGAAGCCTCCGGGGCCTTCGGCGCCCAGCTGCTGCGGCGCTGGCTGCCGCGGGCGGCCCTGCTCTCCACCCTGGCGGGCATTGCCCTGGGCTACATCGCCCTGGGGTTCCTGCTGCGCACCTACGCCCAACCGGTGGTGGGGCTCACGGTGCTGGCCCTGATCCTGGCCACCTATTACGGCCGGCTCAAGCTGCCGATCCCAGGGGGCCTGCTGGCGGTGCTGGTGGGCATGGCCCTGGCCTGGGGTTCGGGGTTGATCCGCTTCGATGCCGCGGCCTGGGCCAGCCAAAGCGGCCAGGTGGGGCTGCGCTGGCCCCATCTGGAGCTGGCGGCCCTCTGGGAGGCCCGCGGCCAGCTGCTGCCCTGGCTGGGGGTGATCGTGCCCATGGGACTGTTCAACCTGCTGGGCTCCCTGCAGAACATCGAAAGCGCCGAGGCCGCCGGCGACCGCTACCCGGTGCGCAGCTCCCTGCTGATCAACGGCATCGGCACCATCGCCGCCGCCGCCCTGGGGGGCTGCTTCCCCACCACCCTCTACATCGGCCATCCCGGCTGGAAAGCCATGGGGGCCCGCATCGGCTACTCCTGGCTCAATGGCCTGGTGATGGGCGGCGCCTGCCTACTGGGCCTGTTCGGGGTGATCGGCCTGCTGGTGCCGATCGAGGCGGGCATGGCGATCGTGCTCTACATCGGCCTGGTGATCGCCGCTCAGGCCTTTGAGGCCACGCCCCGGCAGCACGCCCCCGCCGTGGCCCTGGGGCTCTTGCCGGGTCTGGCGGGGTGGGGATCCCTGCTGCTCAAGGCGGGGCTACGGGCCGGTGGAGCGGGCTCCGCGGCCCAGCCGTTTTCCGCGGCCCTGCTCACCCCCCTGCAACAGGCGGACATCTGGGCCGCCGGCGCCTTTGCCCTGGAGCAGGGCCAGATCATCGCCGCGATGTTGTTGGCGGCGATGCTGGTGTACGTGATCGAGCAGCGCTTCCTGGCGGCCAGCCTGTGCATGGCGGTGGCCTCCGGCTGCGCCTGGCTGGGGGTGATCCACGCCTGGCGCTTCACCCAGGCGGACAC
>Ga0194112_10001898_pt1 | contig 30305 bp, 25 predicted proteins | sample TA2MahC400mmetaG_FD_146191 | JGI IMG/M metagenome (GOLD analysis project Ga0194112, IMG submission 146191) | Freshwater microbial communities from Lake Tanganyika, Tanzania - TA2015016 Mahale Deep Cast 400m | ecosystem: Environmental > Aquatic > Freshwater > Lake | place: Tanzania: Lake... | reverse complement strand
CGACATCTGGATTCCGTAGGTCATACGGAATCGTCGATCTAATCCCTTCTATCTATTGGAAATATCTCGACTTTTTCAGGCTAACTCGGTAAACTCGGGTTAGGAGCCCTTTTTCTTATAGTTCTCTCCGTTCCCCGCCGTTTTCATTCTCCTGGCTGAGTGTCAACGCCGGTGGACGTTCCTGGGGTCCTGATTCGCCCTTCCGGGCCGCGGTCATCGCCTCTTTCCAGGGAGATGCGGTCCGATCCATGACATTGGCCCGGTTCTTGAGGCTTTTCTCCTGCCATGGCGGGAGTCTATCGGCCTCGACATCCGGAGCGGACGGTCCTTTACCGGGTACTCTTCCATCATTTCGACAGGTTCCTGACGGAGTATGAGAGTCGTTTCGAGCGGGAGTACGGTTTCTTCCGGCCGGTCGTCAAGGAGGTGGTCGAGAAGTATCTTGACTGCGGCAATCCCCGCAGCGGGTTCGCCCGCATCCGGTGTCCCGACTGCGCCGAGGAGCGGCTCGTCATGTTCTCTTGCCGCACCAGGGGATTCTGCCCATCGTGTCATGCCAAGCGGATCGAGGAATGGGGGGAATGGATGCGGGAGACGCTTCTCTTGGATGTGCCGCATCGCCAGATCGTCTTCACCATCCCCAAGAGGCTGCGGGTCTTCTTCAAGTTCGATCGCCGCCTCCTCGGCGATCTCTGTCGCTCGGCCCTCCGGTCCCTGAGCCGTTACTTCGAAGTTGTGACCGGGAGCGCGCTTACGCCCGGGGTCATCGCCGCCCTCCAGACCTTCGGCGCCCGGATCAATCTGCACGTGCACCTCCATTTCCTGGTGACCGAGGGTGGCGTGGACGAAGCGGGCGTCTTCCATAAGATCCCGCGGATCGACGACTCGCGGCTGGCCGATATCTTCAGCCGCGAGGTCCTGGCGATGCTCGTCCGCAAGGAGCTGTTGAGCCCGGAATGGGCCGAGCGGATTCTCTCCTGGCGGCACAGCGGCTTCTCGGTCCACAGCCTGGTCCGGGCCAAGACGAAGCCGGAGGCGGAGCGGGTGGGAAAGTACATGATCCGGCCGGTGCTCGCCTTGGAGCGGCTGACGTTTCTGGAATCCGAGGGCAAGGTCGGTTATCGCTGGGGGCGGGACGGCGCGGAGCAGGAGACGATGGATTATCTGGAGTTCATCGCCCGGGTGACCTCCCACATCCCCGACAAGGGCCAGGTCACGGTGCGATATTACGGCCTCTACGCCAACGCCCACCGGGGGAAGGTCAAGAAGGCGGGCCTGAGTCCCGCGGCGCTCCGGGTCGTCGAGGAGGAGCTCCGGCGCCTTCCTGCCAAAGGCTGGGCGGCCATGATCCGGAAGGTCTATGAGGTGGACCCGATGGTCTGTCCTCGATGCGGCGGCGCGATGCGCGTCGTCGCCTTCCTCACGGAGCACGCTGTCGTCGATAGGATCATCGAGCACCTGAAGCTCGCCTTTGTAGCGGCAAAACCCCCGCCGCCTCAGGCCGCCTTCCAGGGGCTCCTTTGGGAGGCCGAACCTCCGGCCGGGTTCTTTCCCGATCCCCCGGCCGAATATGTATCGTGATCGTTGACCCGGTCGGCGAAGTGTGTCCGGATAATCGCCCCGCGGCGGCCGGAGCCGGCCGCTCTCGCCCGTCCGGACCGCTTTCCGGCGCACCGGGCCGCGCTTGACTTCGCCCGCGGGCCGGAATACCCTCGTTGGCGAAGTCAAGATGGGTATTCAAGCCGATTCCGGACGCGTCCCAAGCTCCGGGCGGAAAAGGAATTTCTTATACTTTAGCCCCACCCGAGTTCTGGAAGGGCGCCCAGAGGACCGCTCCGTCCCAAGCTCCGGGCGGAAAAGGAATTTCTTATACTTCCGTCGTCATCTCCCACGACCACGGCGACCACACGGGAGGGCTGGCCGCCGCCCTTCCGAAAATGAAGAATCCGCTCCTCCTTTTGCCGGTGCCGGCCGCGTCGGCCCGGTCGTTCTCTCTCCCTCAGGGCCAAAGATCGGAATGCCGGGACAAAGGCTCGGCGATCTGCGAAGGAGCCTGGCTGACGGGGATCATCGGCATGCAAATCCGGGAGCAAGGGCTGATCCTGGACGCGGGACCGAAAAGCGTATTGATCACGGGTTGCGCCCATCCGGGGATCGTCGAAATGGTCCAACAGGCCAATCTGACGCGCGGCCGCCCGATGGACGTCGTCCTGGGCGGATTTCATCTCATGAACCACACCGCGGCCCAAGTCGAGGCGATCATTTCCCGTTTCCGCGAGCTGGGGGTCAAGAAAGTCGGGGCCACCCACTGCACCGGCGAGACCTCCATCGCCCTTTTCCGGAAAGCCTTCGGCTCGGACTTCATCGAATTGGGGGCGGGCAGGACGATCGCCCTCGGCGGCCTGCTTCCCTGACCGATATTTCCCGTTCTTTTCGTCGCGGATTCAAGCTATAATCCCCCGCGAGGAGTTCATGATGAGCGCCAATGGAAACGGCTTCTTCGGCTACACGGGACGGATCGCTTACGTCGACCTCACGAATCGTTCGGTCCGGATCGAGGACGCGGACCCGGGTCTCTATCGGGATTTCGTCGGCGGGCGGGGCGTCCAGGCGAGGCTCCTCTTCGACCATCTGAAGCGCATCGGGACGCTCAAGGACCCGTTCGCTCCCGAGAACCGGATCATCCTCGGGACGGGAGCGCCCAACGACACGTTCATCCCCACGGCCGGGCGCGGCTCGTGCTCCTTCATCTCCCCGATGACCCGTTCCCCCGAGCCTGCTTCCTGGGTTCCCGGCCATCGGCCCGTCTACGGCTTGATCACCCACTCGAGCGCCGGGGGCCTTTTCCCCAACATGCTCAAGCGCGTCGGATTCGACCACCTCGTCATCGACGGCCAAGCCGACCGGCCCGTCCGGATCCAAGCCACGGAGGAAGGCGTCAGAATCCTCGACGCCGAGGAAGAGTTGTTCGAAACCGCGGGAGGCCGGAAAACGGTCCGGACGGCCTCGGCCATAACGGACTTCCTGACGGCCCTGCTCCCCGGCTCGTCGACGATGTGCCTCGGGCCGGCGGGCTGGAATAAGGTCGCTTTCGCCTGCCTGACCGGCGATTACCACCGCAACTTCGGCCGGGGCGGCGCAGGGGCCGTCTTCGGCTCCAAGAACCTCGTCGCCGTGACGGCGCTGGGCCGGCGGGCGACGACGCACGCCGACGCCGAAGCGTTCCGGCGGCTCTCCAAGGAGCTCGACGCCTCGGTCAAAGCCCACGTCGGCGACCCGAAGTGGACGGCCTCTTTCCGACCGACGACGGGCACGACCTGGTGGCTCGACCGGGCCTTCAACGGCAAGTACCTCGGCAAGGATGGCGGCTATCTCCCCTGGCACAACTTCGACGAAGGGACCTTCGCCGCCGACCTCCAGGCCAAGGTCGGAACGGACGCTTTCCTTCAAATCTCGGGCAAGCACCACGTCTGCAACCGCTGCCGTCACATCATGTGCACCCGGACGGCCAAGATCGAGGGCGGGCCTTACGCCGCCGAGGGAGTCCGCCCGGAGTTCGAGACGATCGCCCTGTGGATCAACTGCTGCCTCACCGACCGGGAAGCCATCTTCCACCTCAATCGAAGGTGCAATGAGCTGGGCGTCGACACGATGACTTTCGGAAACGTGACCTCCGGAGCCATGGACCTCGAGGAGAAGGGATTTCTCAAAGCTTTCGCCGATGCTCCGAGGTTCGGCGACGCGGCCGGGATGGTCCGGTTCCTCGAGGACGTCGCCCGGCAGGCGACCGATTTGGGGCGGCTTTTCGGACAGCCGTCGGACGCCGTCATCACGCGCGTGGCCTCTCGGAATGACGGCCCCTCGGTCGAAGACATCGCCCGGTGCGTCGTCACGGCCTACGGCGGGCTCGGCTATGCGGGCATCGGGCCGAAGGCTTTCCCCGGCATGCACACGGCCTACGGGACGTCGAACCGCGGCCGGGGCGACCATACCTACGCCTGGACGATTCAGGCCGAGGAAGGAGGGCTCGCCGGGGCCGGAAACCTGGCGGCCTACGTCGCCGGAGGCCAGGGCGGAAAAGCCCTCGTCGACTCCCTGGGCCTTTGCGACTTCTTCACCGAGGATATCACCTCGGACCTTTTCCTCGGATTGTACAAAGCCCTGACGGGAATCGAGTACACCGCCGAGACGCTGGGCGCCTGCGGGCGTCGCATCTATAACATTGAGCGCCGCGTCAACAACCGGCAGGGCCGGACGCGGGCTTACGACGCCTATGTCCCGCCGAAATTGACCGTTCCGCTGACCGCCGGCGCCCATAAGGGGAAGGCCGTCGACGTGAAATACTACAACGAGATCCTCGACGCCTATTACGCCCATTACGGCTGGACGGCCGACGGCCTCGTCCCCGACGCCGTCCTTAAGGCGCTTGGCATCGACTGAATTTTCTTTTCTATTTTATTTATTATCTATGTTTTATGGTAAATAACAGAAAAATATATACGAATGTAACATATTTAAACTATTTTCGTAAATAATAGTGAATATCGTTAACATGAAAACAATGCTCGACGCCAAAAGCAAGAAGGCCCGCCAGGTCGTCCAGGCGGCCCGGGACCTTTTCATGAGGCACGGCAGGAGGCGGATCTCCGTCGAGGAAATCTGCCGGAAAGCCGGCGTCAGCAAAGTGACGTTTTACAAATATTTCGAGAACAAGTCCGACGTTCTCAAGGCCGTCATGGGAGAGATCGTCCGAGAAGGCTTGGCGCGTTATCGGGCCATCATGGACTCCCCCGCCCCCTTCCGCGAGAAGGTCCTGGCCATCATCGAAATGAAGCTCGCGCAGAGTGAGGAGGCGGGAATGGAATTCATCCGCGATCTCGCCTCCCACCCCGACCCCGAGATCGCGTCCCATGTTTTCGGCCTCAAGGAGCGAAGCCTCCACGAATTCATGGACGACCTCAAAACGCTCCAGGCGAGCGGCGAAATCCGGCCCGACCTGAAACCCGAGTTCGTCTCGTATCTCTACGACCTGATCCTCGAATCCATCAAGAATGACCGGCTGCTCAACCTGTATCCCTCGTCCAAAGACCTCACCGCGGAATGGATCAACTTCCTGTTCTACGGGATCGTAGGACCTCGGAGCCGTTCCGGAGAAGGACCATGACCAAGACCTTCCGAGCGGCCAGCCTTCTCCTCGGCGCCGTCGCCGCCGTCGGGCTGGCGGTCCCCTCTCCGGCGGAGACGCGTCCCGTCTCCCTGGCGGGTCAAGTCTCGGGCTGGGCTTCGCTTCAATCGCGGGACGGCACGGAAGGAATCGCCGGCTTCCGCTACATCCCCACCTTATCGCTCGCCAAGTCTTTTCCCAAGTTCAGCCTCGACGCCGAGGCCTCGGTCAACGTCTTCGGAACGCTCGACCTCCTGTCCTCCGACGGCTCGCGGGCCGACGGCCGTCTGAAGCCCTATCGCATCTGGGGCCGATTCTCCACGAGCCGTTTCGAAGCCCGACTCGGCCTCCAGAAAGTCAACTTCGGCTCGGCGGCGCTTCTCAGGCCGCTCATGTGGTTCGCCCGGATCGACCCCAACGACCCCCTCCAGCTCACGGACGGCGTCACGGGACTCCTCCTCAAATACACGTTCCGAAACAACGCCAACGTCTGGCTTTGGGGCCTCTATGGGAACGACGAGACGAAAGGCTGGGAGGCTGTGCCTTCCCGCCGGACTTCGCCCGAGTTCGGCGGCCGCGTCCAGACGCCCGTTCCGGCAGGGGAAGTCGCGCTAACTTTCCATCACCGGAGGATGGACGCCGCCCGCAGCCTCATTCCCCTCCCCTACGGGGAAGACGGCCGCGTGCCCGAAGACCGTCTCGGCCTGGACGGAAAATGGGACATCGGTCCGGGCGTCTGGTTCGAGGCCGCGCTGATCCGGCAGGGATGGTCCTTTCATCCCCAGAAATATCAACGGATGATCAACGTCGGCGCCGATTTCACTTTCGGGTTGGGCCACGGCCTCCACGTCCTGGCCGAACATCTGGACTTCACCGCCTCGACCGGGCCCTGGCGCGGAGGGACATTCCGCCGCCTGACGGCTCTGCTCGCCGACTATCCTCTCGGCCTTCTCGACCGGGTTCGGGCGGTCGTCTTCCGGGATTGGACGGCGGGCGACTGGTACCGGATCCTGACCTGGCAGCGGACTTACGACCGCTGGAGCTTTTTTCTCATCGGATTCTGGAACCCGGAGACCTATCGCGTCTTCACGGCCTCGGGCGGGGGAACGAGCTTCGCGGGAAAAGGCCTTCAACTCATGGTGGTCTTCAACCACTGAAGCGAGGACACGATGGACAACGGCATCCTCATCCGGACGAAGGACCTGGTCAAGGTCTATCCCCTCGGCCAACAGTCGATCACGGCCCTGGCCGACGTCAACCTGACCTTCCGCCGGGGCGAATTCGCCGGCCTCGTCGGGCCGAGCGGCTCGGGGAAAACGACCCTGCTCAACATCCTCGGGTCGCTCGACGCTCCGACGCGCGGCAGCGCCGAGGTCCTGGGGGAGAAGGTCGAGACCTTGTCCCACCGGAAGGCGGCGGCTCTTCGGAACCGCCATATCGGCTTCATCTTCCAGACCTTCAACCTCCTCCCGGTCTATACGGTCTACGAAAACGTCGAGTTTCCCCTCCTTCTCCTGGGGATGCCTCCGGCGGAGCGGAGGCGGGCGGTGGCGGACGCCCTGTCCTGGGTCGGCCTCGCCGACAGGACGAAGTCGAAGCCGAGCCAGCTCTCGGGCGGCCAGTGCCAGAGGGTGGCCATCGCCCGGGCCGTGGTCAAAAAGCCGGAGCTCGTCCTGGCCGACGAGCCCACGGCCAACCTCGACGCCGAAAACTCCCATCACATCCTCGACACCATGGAAACCCTCAACCGCGACATGGGGACGACATTCCTCTTCGCCACCCACGACGAAAAGGTCATCCGGCACGTCCGCCGGAAGATCACCCTCATCGACGGCCGGGTGGCGAAGGACGAGGCCTTGGCCGGGAGCTAGGAGGCCGACATGACCATTCCCAAGCTCGCCGTCCGCAACCTCCTCGGAGGGGGGACCAAATTCTGGCTCAACGCCGTCGTCCTGTCCCTTTCCTTCGTCGCCATCATCTGGGCCCAGGGGCTGATGGAAGGCCTCGACGAAGAGGCCTCTCTGGCGACGATCGATGACGAAGCCGGAGGCGGCCATTACCGGGTCGAAAGCTACGACCCCCTCGACCCGTTCACCTACCAGGACGCGCACGGCCCCGTCCCTGCGCCGCTCCAAGCGAGAATCGACGAGGGGAAAGCCGCGGCCATCCTCCTCGTTCCCGCGACCATCTACCCCCAGGGTCGCGTCCAATCGGCCGTCCTGAAGGGGATCGAGCCGGGGCAGAAAATCCTTTCCCTGCCGACCTCGCGCCTGACGGCCGCCAGCGATGAGATCCCGGCCCTGATCGGCGCCCGGATGGCCGAGTCCGTCGGGCTGAAGGAAGGCGACATCCTGACCGTCCGCTGGCGCGACGCCAAGGGCGCGTTCGACGCCCTCGAGGCCGTCATCGCCGGGATCTTCGAAACGAAAGTCGCGACGGTCGATGCGGGCCAGATCTGGGTTCCTCTGGCCAGACTTCGCGATATGGCGGCGATGCCCGGCGAAGCGACGATCGTCGTCCTGGAACAAGGGGCGGCCGCCGCGGAATCCTTCTCGGGCTGGGCCTTCCGCGATCAAGCCGACCTTCTGGCGGACATCCGGGCGTTCGTCCGGATGAAAACGATCGGCTCCTCGATCTTCTACGTCCTTCTCCTCTCCCTGGCGGCCCTGGCCATCTTCAACACCCAGATCCTGTCGATCTGGAGGAGGCGGAAGGAGATCGGGACCCTCATGGCCATGGGGATGACCCGGGGCCGGGTCATCGGCCTCTTCACCCTCGAAGGCTCGCTCCTGGCCTTCCTCGCCGCCCTGGTCGGAGCCGTCTATGGGATCCCTCTCCTCGCCTATTTCGCCGTCAAGGGCTTCGCCATGCCCGGCGGCCAGGGCGATTCCTTCGGGCTCGCCGTCGGCCAATCCCTCTACCCGGTCTACAGCCTCGGCCTCGTCGCCGCCACCGCCGTCCTCGTCTTCGCCACGACGGCCGTCGTCTCCTACCTTCCGGCCCGGAAAATCGCCAAGCTCAAGCCGACCGACGCCCTCAAGGGGAAACGGACATGATCGCCTTCCTGTTCAAAGGCATCTTTCGCGACCGATCCCGGAGCTTTATTCCTTTCCTGACGGTGACGCTCGGCGTGTTCCTGACGGTCGGGATGTACTCCTACATCAAGGGCGGCGTGTTCACCATCACCCGCTTCAGCGCCAATCTCGGGACGGGTCACGTCAAGGTCACGACCCGGGCTTACGCCCAAGAGACCGGCGCCCCGGCGAACGACGCGGCCCTGACCGACGCCGCGGCCCTGGCCTCGAGACTGGCGGATGATTATCCCGACTTCGACTGGGCCCCCCGGATCCGCTTCGGCGGGCTTCTCGACGTCCCCGACGAGAACGGCAAAACGATAACGCAGGGCGCCGTGGCCGGATTCGCGGCCGACCTCCTCTCGTCGGAGAGCCGGGAGAAAGAGCGCCTTGACCTCGGCCGGGGACTCATCCGGGGACGCTTGCCCGAGCGTCCCGACGAAATCCTCATCGGGGACATCCTGGCCCGCCGCCTCGGCCTGGAGCCCGGACAAAAAGCCGCCCTTCTCAGCTCGACCCGCCGCGGGAGCATGGCCGCGGCCAATTTCACCCTCGCCGGAACGGTCGACTTCGGCGTCCGGTCCATGGACCGGACGGGGATCGTGGCCGACCTTCAGGGCGTCCGGGCCGCCCTCGACATGGAGGACGAGGCCGGCGAGATTCTCGGGTTCTTCAAGAATTCGCTCTTCGATAGAAACAAGGCCGAGGCCGTCAAGGCCGCTTTCAACGGAAGGGCGGGGGCTGATGCGAGCGACGACTTCGCCCCCGTCCTCCTCACCCTCCGCGACCAGAACGGACTGGGCGAGTCGCTCGATTACATGAACGCCGCGCAAGCGGTCATCATCGTCGTCTTCGTCATTCCGATGGCCCTGGTCCTCTGGAACGCGGGCCTCATCGGGAACCTCCGCCGGTACGGCGAAATCGGCATCCGCCTGGCCATGGGCGAGACCAAGGGGCATATCTACCGCTCCCTCCTCGCCGAGTCCCTCATGATCGGCTTTCTCGGGACGGTCGCCGGAACCGTCCTCGGCCTGGCGCTCGCCTATTATCTACAAGCCCACGGGATCAACATCAGAGTGCTGATGAAGAACGCCTCGATCATGATCCCCAATGTCCTCCACGCTCGGGTCACGACCCTGAGCTACGTCATCGGCTTGGCCCCCGGCCTCCTGGCGACGTTCGTCGGGACGGCCATCTCGGGCCGCGGGATTTACAAACGCCAAACGGCCCGGCTGCTCAAGGAGCTTGAAACATGAACCGCCTCATCGCCTGCGTCATGGCCTTGGGCCCCGTCCTCCTCCAGGCGCCCGCTCCGAGCGCGGACGAAATCCTCGACCGGGTGGACCGGAACGCCGTCGCCGGAAACAAGGTCATGGTCAGCGAGATGACCATCCACGGCCGCCGGGACAGCCGGACGCTCAAGTCCAAGTCCTGGATCATGGGCGACGAGAAGGCCTTCACCGAATACCTCGAGCCTCCCCGGGAGAAGGGCGTCAAGATGCTCAAGCTGGGCGACCAGCTCTGGATCTATTCCCCCGACGCCGACCGGACGATCGCCATCTCGGGCCACATGCTCCGTCAGTCGGTCATGGGCTCGGACCTCTCTTACGAGGACATGATGGAGGACCGCAAGCTCCGGACCGCCTACGAGGCCAAGGTCGCGGGCGAAGCGACCGTCCTCGACCGTCCGTGCTGGGTCCTCGAGCTCGTCTCGAGGAGCGGCCAGGCCGCCTATCACACCCGGAAGCTCTGGGTCGACCGGGAACGGTTTCTGGTCTTGAAGGAGGAGCGGTACGCCAAGAGCGGCCGGCTCCTCAAGACGCTCGAGGTCCGGGAGGTCGCCCGGATGGGAGGCCGCTGGGTGCCGGCCTCGGCCGTCTTCAAGGACGTCTTGAAGCAGGGCCGGGGGACGGAGTGGCGGATCGCGTCGATCGAGTTCGACGCCGCCATCCCCGAGGCCCTGTTCAGCAAGGCCTCGCTGCGGAAATAGCGCCCGGCCGTCCCTATCGGAACGAATAGCTGACGCCGACGACCGCCCCCCGCCGCGGCTCTTCCATGGCCTCCGGGTCGGGGCGGCCGAGATAGGTCTCGTTGAAAAGATTGCCGACGACGAGATAGACGTTGACCGGGTAGAGGAAGCAGTTCGCCTTGAGCTGGAAGACCTCGCAGGCCGGAATGGCGATTTCCGCCGGGCCGGGATTTTTCTTGGCCGCCTGCAGAATCCCGCTCAACTCGGCCGAGAACTTCCCCCAGAAGACGCGCGTCCCGACGACGGCCCGCAGCGGGGGGATGTCGTTGATGACGGCGCCGGTCGTGGCGCTTTTACCTTCCAGGACGGCCAACGTCCCGAAGAGCTTCCAGTTGGCGAGGGGGAAGTATTCGGCTTCGAGCTCGAGGCCCTTGATCCGCCCCTTGTCCACGTTGCCGTAGGTGTAGACGGACGGTGCGACCTGGTAGCGGTCGATGAGGCCGTCGACGGTGTAATGGAACCCGAAGACGGCGGCGTAGACGCGGGACGAGATCCACTTCAGGCCGGCGTCCCAGTTCAGGCTCCGCTCGTTGCGGAGATTCGGCTGGGCGATGATGAATCCCCGGCCGGTGATTCCCGAATAAAAACGCTCGCCCAGCCCCGGAGTCCGGTAGGCCCGGGCAGCGTTGGCGAAGAGCATGAGCGAGGGGGTGAAGCGGTAGGAGGCGGCGATGAAGCCGGTCACGGCGTCGTCCCGCTTGTCCATGGCCTCCGCCCCGCCCCCCGGGTGGGCGGATTGCGACAGGGCATCCCACCTCAGGCCGCCGACGAGGTCGAGATTGGGCAGGCCCTCGTAGTCCCCGCTGACGAAGACACCGGCGTCCGTGCTCCGGCCGCGGTTATAGGCTGTCTCGTCATAGATCTTGGTCAGGGCACCGGAGGCGTTGAACGATTTCTCGTGAAGGGTCGCCCGGACGCCCGACCGGCCGTAGAGGTCGGCCCCGCCCGTCAGCCTGAAGTCCTCTCCGATCATTTTGGCGTAAGAGACTTGGACGCCGTACTCCGTGCTTTCGGTCCGGCTGAACGCATCCTTCGTCATGGCCCCGCCCGAAAGCGTCTGGGTTCTCGTCTCGATGAAGTTGGGGTTGGCGTAGGCGTGGACGTTCACTTGGCCTCCGGCCAGGGATTTTTCGGTCCAGGCGAGCTGGGCCAGATTGTTGTTCTCCCGCGGATACCAGGTCGGCTTGACGGCGCTCGTCTGGTTCGGCTTGCCGATATCCTTCCCTCTCGACCCGAGAAAGCTCAGGCTCACCCGGCGGGCATCCGTTTCGTAGACGACCTTGCCGAGGATGCCGGACTGGGCGTACTGGGACTGGAGGACCTCGGCCGCGGGAGACCGGTAATTTCCGGCCTCGAGGCCGTGATAGGAAAGGTAAAACCCCCAGGCCTCTTTCCGTCCGGCCAGGCACAGGCCGTAGGTTTTCTCGAAGTTAACCGTCCCGTATCCGGCGTGGAGGCGGCCGGATAGGCCGTCCTCGGCGGGCGGATTTTTGGTGAAGAGGCTGACGACCCCGCCGATGGCGTCCGAGCCGTAGAACATCGAGGAAGGGCTTCGGAGGACTTCGATACGCCCGATGTCTTCCGGGTTGACGAACGAGGCGTTGGGCCCGGTCCGCCGGTCGCTCGTGATCCGGGCGTTGTCGACGAGGACGAGGATCCGCCGGCGGGCCAGCCCCCGGATCGAGGGGACGAGCGAAAACCCGCCCGAGCCCAAGGGCGCGACCCCGGGCGTCATGGCCAAGGCGTCGGTGATGTTCGGAGCCATGCGCTCCTGGAGGAGCTCGGTCGGGATGACCGTCTGGGCGGCCGGGATCTTGGTCGCCGGCTCGGGATAGCGGAGGGCCGTCACGGAGACCTCGGCCGTCTGGCGGATGAGGGGGATGAGCCGGACGAGCAGGCCGGTTGAGGCCTCCTTGGCCGAGGGAGTCGAGTCCTCGGAGAAATAATCCGGATGGGAGACGGTCAGCCGGATCCGGTTTCCGTCCGGAACGGCCAGGGCGAAAGCGCCTTCGGCGTCGGTCGTGGCCGAGGCCCCCGAGGAACGCTCCGTGACGACCGCCCCGGCGACGGGTTTGCCGTCGAGGGAGACGACCTTGCCCTTGACGTCGAGCGCCTCGGCGCCCAGAGCGAAGGAAGTCAGCGGCCATGAAGCGGCCAGAAAGAGAACTAGAACGGATCTCCTCATGAAGACACAGGCCTCCAGGATGATAAATCGGTCCCATGATAGACCGAAAGGAGCCGCGAGGGCAAACGCGGCGCCTCTCCCCGATCGGCCGCCCGGTCCGGCCGCGGATGGCACGAGGTCAATCCCGTCCTGAACATCGCCTGCGCCTTGGCTCTGAAGGCCGAGGTGGTCGTGACGGGATACAAGGCACTCAAGGCCATCGGCTCCGGCGGCGGCATCAGGATTCTGACCCCCGCGCGTCTTCTCGAGGAATCGGCCGCAAAGACATAAAGAAGGCGGCTCTCCGGGGATGAGTTCAAGCGTCGCGCATGATAAAATAGGATCGATCACGAGCTCCAGGCCTATGGATAGAAACGCCGTCGACCGTTGGCGCCGGGGACAAGCCGCCGTGATCACCGTCCTCGGTCTTCTGCTCGGCCTCCTCCCTATTTCCGCCAATCCGCAAATAATCGAAAATCCGGCCAAGCCTCCGGCCGCGAACGACGGCCGGGTCGTGACCGTCCGGGAAGAAATGCGGATCGAGGACGCCGGCAAGGATTTCACTTTTGCGTCGGTCTGGGACATTAAGGTTTCCCCGGACGGGACAATCTTCGTCAAGGACGGAAATCAGCCGGTTCTCCAGTTCGATCCCGGCGGAAAATTCGTCCGAAACCTCATGAAAAAGGGGCAGGGCCCGGGTGAATTGAATTCCGTCGATTCGATTCTTCTGACCGAGAGGAGAATCTTGCTCCAAGGAATTCCCCCCAAGATCCTGGCCTTCGATTTCCATGGAAAACTCCTTGAGGAAACGAATCTTGCTTCGGCAGGGGGAAGAAATCGGCTGCTCGTCGGCGCTGGACCGACGGATTTCTACCTAAGCCGGAGAGGCCTCTTCGATCCTGGCCAAGGGACGGGATGGATCGACGTCCCCGAGGAAATCGTCGAATTTACTCCGAAAAAGGATTCCGTCATAGTCGTCGGCGTTTTCCCCATCAAGTCCTACGTAAAAGCCGTTTCTTCGGGCCGGGGCGGAGTCGCCGGCGGGATGACATTCCATAGCTTGATCATCGTCCCCTTCGGCGAAAGCAAGTTCGTCGTGAACCGGACGCATTCATTAGGTTCTTTTTCGCCAACGGCTTCGTCTATTTCTCCGACACGACCGAGGACGAATTCATCGTCATCAAGAAAGGCGCCCTCGTCGGGTTGAAATAGGGGGCGTCTCGTGTTGGAAGATTCGAAGAAGAAGAAGGGGATATTTCATGGCCAAGAAAAACATCAACTCATCCTCGGGTTTGAATCCGCATAAGAAGGCGGGCCGGGGTTTAGAAAATCCTCTCGATAAACTGGTCCGCCTTGCCGAGAAACCCACGCTCGAGAACCTGGTCTTGGAATTGACCTGCGGGAATCCTTCTCTCTATCGCCGTAGCTTGGATTATCTCCGTAACGCCATAACGCTGACGGGAGAGGATTCTTCGGCGGCCGAAGTCGAAAGCCTGACGGCATTATGGGACGAGTTGGAAGGCGATCTCGCGGAGATTGACGAATTGGGAGGAGGTGACGACGACACGGTGGATCGCGTCGGTGAACTCCTTTCCGACCTAGCCGAGAATCTGAAAAAAGCGAAAATTCCCCGTGACGATCGCCGTTTGTTTCTCGAAAAAGCCTTGCCCTATATCCGGAGCGCAAACGCCGGCATGGACGATCAACTTTACGAATTGGCCTTTGCCGCTTGCCGGGACGCGGAAGACCGCCGACATTTCGCCGGAAGGCTCGAGGACATCGGCAGCCGTTGGGCCCTCATCAACGCGATGCGGATCTACCGCGAGCTTAACGATCGGGATCATTATCTCAATTTACGACTTCAGGATCTCAATTATGGGGACGATTATTACGACTTGGCGGATTTCTATTGGAAACACGGAGAACGGGAAAAGGCCTTGGTCACGGCCCGCGACGGTCTGGCCAAAGGCCAAGGCCGCCTGACCGAATTGCGCAAGTTCCTCGCCAAACGGGCAAATTCTTCCGGAAACAGAGAGGGCTTCCTCGACCTCCATTATCAAGAAACCGCGGACGGACTGACGTCCGAAGGGTACCGCCAATTTCGAGCGCTCTGCAACGACGAGGAATGGGGTCGCTATGAACCAAAATTGATGGCCAACCTCCAAAAGGCCTGGCCCTCCGAGCAGGTGAAGATCCGCCTCCTGCGCGGCGAGGACGCCTTGGCCGCGGAGATCATATCCCGCCAACGGCTTGAGCGATACTCGGGATTCGAATTTTTATCCCAGGCCAAACGGCTTGAGAAAACCCAGCCTGAGAAAATTCTTAAATTCTATCTCACCGGCGTTGGCTCTCTTCGCCATCCCATGCCCCGGAAACAATACGCCCGCATCGCGAAGGCGTTGGAAATGATCCGGCGGGTCCTGGTGGACGTCCTGAACGACGCCGGCCGGTGGAATCAATACAAGGCAGAACTCCTCCGGAAGACGAAACACTGGCCCGCGTTCCACGAGGAGGCGGCCGAACGGATAGCCGATTGGAAACCGGAATGAATGCCCCGAAGTCCGAATCACGGAAAACCAAAACGGCCCGCCCGCGCCGTATCTCCCGATCTCGAATCGAGGCCATGATTGCCGAAGCCACGGTAGACGGCGACGATGACAGCGAACAGTCCGGGGGCTTGCTCAATATGATGGAAGAGAACCTCGTCCTCCCTTTCACGACTTCAGTGCTCGGCGTCGAGGTCACCGTCGAAAAGCTGGAGATCACGGCCGCGGACGAGATCGTGGCCGTATGTCGCCGGGGCCATCAACGGCTGCGGATTCCCATCCTGGACCTTCCGTTGCCTCAGAAACGGCCGGGCGGGGCGGAATGGATTGATGCTTACAGATAGGGGAGACGGTAATGGCCTGGAAAGCAATGCTTCAAAGATACGACATGACAACGAACGGCGTGACTGACGGATTCACGCCGAATTCGATCACGTCCTCGGGGACTTCGCCCTGATATCGGTCGGGGACATCAAAGCGGATTGAAAGAAGACATCTCTTTACCCTACAAAAATTCCGCAATTCCATTTTGTAGGGTAATCAGAATAATTCCCCCTCCAGGTGCCGGATGAAGCTTTCCTCGAGAGGGACAATATCAAGAGCCAGTCGCAGCGCGTCTTTCACTCTCTTCTTCCAAGGACGTGGGAACGACGCCCAAAGGCGCAAGAGCCTTCGTTTTTCGAGAGGATCCGTCAAGACGTACTTCCCCGTATAGATCGCCTGCCGGATGTCTTTATCCTTCTTGTCGCGGCGCTTGAAGCGGGTCGCGATGACGAGCTTGTGAAGAGTGAAGGCGGACGGAGAAGGCACTTTGGCTTTGATCCCGCGGGCAACCTTCAGGACGGCCGGCTCGGCAAAGAGAATGTCCACGAACCGGAGCAGCTGCGGCGTGATGGAGATCTCTTTGATGAAATCCGCCGGTTTACGGCCCGATCCTCGTTCCCGGGATATGAACTCGACCTTCATCCTAGGCCCGGAGAAATACGTCGACCCGTCGGCATTGAAGCCTTGGACAAATCCCAACCCCTTCAAATAGCCGCCCAAATCGAACGCCGGTCCCTTGTACGGAAAAGGAATGAGAAGGTCCAGGTCGTCGGTTTTCAACGGATATTTCTCGACCGGCAAGTGCTTCTGATAGAGGAGGAAACACCACGTGCCGATGATTTCCAAGCCGGAATCCCAGAGTTTTTTCTCGGTGAAGGTGGAGAGGATGGACCTCAATGGTTCCATGAGATCCGTCTCCATTCGGCGCTTCGACCTCAAAAGCCGCAATCCCTCTCGAACCCGGCGGAGTTCTTTCTCGAGGCGCGACCTCTCGGCCAGCCTTTCCCGAAGGTCCCCGGGAACGGTTTTACCGAGATAATCCGTTCTGACGGACGGGCCTTTCCTATAATGCAGATAATAATAGATTTCCCCGCCGATTCTTTTTTGTCTAATCTTTCCCTTTGGCAGAATAGTCAATCGAGCGGAGATCTGTCTCTCCTGCTCATGGTAGAAAGCAAGGCTTTCTTCGAGAGTGTTCCGCAAGTCTTTCATAAGGGATTATCTTACCCTACAAAATATATCCGGTCAACAAAATGTGGGGTAAAGCGAAGAATTCCCCGGCGGCGCGGAACGCAGGCCGCCGAGTTTCCCGCTGCGCCCTTCTTCTGATAAGATAGCCGGCTCATGCCGCAGAACCCGGTCATCAATATCGTCGGCCGGACGGGCGGGGCCATGGTCCTCCTGGCGTATTTCCTCGTCTCGACGGGGAAGGTCAAGGGCGATTCCGTCTTCTACCGGCTCCTCAACCTCCTCTTGAGCGCCCTCATCATCGTCAACTCCTTCCACTTCGGCGCCTTCCCCTCGGTCGCCGTCAACGGCGTCTGGATCGCCATCGCCGCCTTCGCCCTCCTCCGCCCCCGCCCTAGGGAGATGGCGCCGCGCCGCGTCGAGCGGATGGCCTTGAGGCTTTCGAGGACGGCCAGACGTTGGGTTTCGATCCGTTGACGGGGATCCATGGTTCCTCCAGACAATGTCGCAATATGGAGTTGTCAGCCGTCGAATTCGGTATTATAATCGGAAAAGTCGAATTTCATCGCATCGTTCGAAAGGAGGTCTCGGATGAAACGATTTGGATGGACGTTGGCGGTCGTCGCGGTCGTCGTTTTGGCCGCCGGAAGCCTGGCCCAGCAAGCCCCTCGGAAGCCGGCCAGCCCGGCCGGTACGGCGGCCGCCCAGGTCGGCGGCAAATACGTCGCCGTTCAGGGCGGACAACGGTATCAGGACGGCAAGTGGATCGAAGTCACCTACGGCCGGCCGATCCTCCGCGGACGCCAGAATATCTTCGGCTCGGGCGAGGAATACGGCAAGACGGTGAGCGGCGGCGCGCCTGTCTGGCGGACGGGCGCGAACCAGACGACCCGCCTCCGGACCGAAGTCGCGCTCGTCTTCGACGGGAAAACCCTCCCGGCCGGCGAGTACAGCGTCTTCGTCGAGCTCAAAGAAAACGCCTGGACGCTCATCTTCTCCAACTGGCCGGCCCAGGAGAAGTACGACCCGAAAAATAAAGAAGCGCTGTGGGGGTCTTACGGCTACACGCCCGACAAGGACGTTCTCCGGGTCCCGATGAAAGTCGGCGCTCTGCCCTTCCTGATGGACCAGTTCACCATCGCCTTCATCGACATGGCCGGCGACTCCGGGCAGCTGGCGATGATGTGGGAGAAGACGATCGCCACGGCCTCATTCAAGGCCGAAAGCTAAACGACTTCGGCTCATCTCGGGGGATAGATCATTCGGGTGCCGGTCTATGCCGGCCTGGAAGAAGGACGAATGTCATGAAAACGGCGGCGAAGGTCATCGGGCCGCTGCTCTTGTTTCCGCTTCTCGCGGCCGCTCAGCAGCGCGGCATTCCCGACGCGGCGGATTTGGAGATCGCCCTCCAGAAGCTCAATGTCCTGGGGAGCGTCCTCTATGTCGGCGCCCACCCCGATGACGAGAACACGGCCCTCCTGGCCTTGTTCTCGAAAGGCCGGAAATACCGGACGGCCTATCTCTCCGTCACGCGCGGCGAAGGCGGCCAGAACCTGGTCGGCCCCGAACAGGGGGCGGATCTCGGCCTCCTCAGGACCCAGGAGCTTCTGGCCGCACGCCGGATCGACGGGGCCGAACAGCACTTCACCCGGGCGGTGGATTTCGGCTACTCGAAGACGGCCGAGGAGACCCTCGAAATCTGGGGGAAGGAGAGCGTTCTCGGGGACCTTGTCTGGGTGATCCGGAAATTTCGTCCCGACGTCATCATCACCCGGTTCGCCGCCGAGGGCGCCGGAGGCCACGGCCACCACACGGCCTCCGGGATGCTGATCAAGGAAGCCTTCGACGCGGCCGCCGACCCGAGCCGGTTTCCCGAGCAGCTGAAATACGCCCCGGCCTGGAAGGCGACCCGGATCCTCCTGAACCGGGGCCGCTTTCGTCCCGAAGAGGCGACGCCGGCGCCGGCCCTGCGGATCGATGTCGGCGCGTACGACCCGATCCTCGGAAAATCTTTCTCCGAGATCGCCGGCGAGAGCCGGTCCCAGCACAAGAGCCAGGGCTTCGGCTCGGGCGGACGGCGGGGAACGCAATTCGATCATTTCGAGCTTTGGGCCGGCGAGCCGGCCGCCCAAGACGTCTTCGACGGGATCGACGCGACCTGGAGCCGCGTCCCCGGCGGGCAAAAAGTCAGCCTTCTTCTGTCGGAATGCCTGCGCGCCTTCGACCCCAGGCGGCCGTCCCGGTCGATCCCGGCCCTCCTCGGCGTCCACGCCGAGCTGGCCAAGCTTCCGGATTCGGATTGGGTTCGGCTCAAGAAGGCCGAACTGGCCCGGGCCATCCAGGGCTGCGCGGGGATGTGGATGGAGGCGATCGCCGACGATTACGCCGCCGCTCCGGGAGACGCCATCCTCGTCCGGACGACGCTCGTCAACCGGTCCGAAGGGGCCTTCACCCTTCAGCGCCTCGCCATTCCGGGCCTCATCCCCGAAACCATCCTCGACCGCCCGCTCAAGAACAACGAAGCCGCGACCATCGAGAGCCAAGTCCTCATCCCCAAGGACTATCGCCTCTCCCAGCCCTATTGGCTCGAGCCCTCGCCCTCGAACGCCCCATCTACGGCCGGCGACCGGAATCTCATGGGGGAAGCCGAAAATCCGCCCGTCCTCGCCGTCCGGATCGTCCTCGGCGCGGAAGGACAGAGCCTCGAATATGCTCTCCCCGTTCTCTTCCGCTGGACGGACCAGGTCCAGGGCGAGCTCTACCGGCCGCTCGAGGTCCGTCCGCGGGTGACGCTCGGCGCCGAGGACGGGGTCAAAATTTTCGCCGGGGAGGGCCCCCAGCCGGTGAAAATCAAGCTGAAGAGCCATTCCAGGAACGTCGCCGGCACGGTCCGCCTTCGGGGGTCGAACGGGTGGCGGGTCGTCCCGGACGCCCGGCCCTTCTCCCTCGCCGCCAAATACGAGGAAGGCGAGGTGGTCTTCGAGATCACCCCGCCGAAAGACGCCCAAGAGGCCGTCCTCACGGCGGTCGCCGACCTCGGCGGCGAAACGACGGACCGGGCGATCGTCGAGATCACCTATCCCCACATCCATCGCCAGGTCCATTTCCCCGTCGCTCAAATCAAGGTCGTCAAGCTCGATGTCCAAACCCGTGGAAAACGGCTGGGCTACATCATGGGGGCGGGAGACGAGGTCGCCGACGCCCTTCGCCGTCTCGGATACGAGGTGACGATGCTCGGCGACGAGACCCTCGAATCCGGAGACCTGTCCTCTTTCGACGCCGTCGTCGCCGGCGTCCGGGCGTACAACACCCGCGACCGCCTCAAGAAGGCCAGGGCCCGGCTCCTCGAGTATGTCGAGCGCGGCGGCACGCTCGTCGTCCAATACAACGTCGCCTCAGGGGCGCTCGGAGACCGGATCGGCCCGTATCCCTTCACGGTCGGGCGCGAGCGGGTGACCGTCGAAGACGCTCCGGTGACGTATTCCCTCCCCGGCCATCCCCTCCTCACCTTCCCCAACACCATCACGGCCGAGGATTTCGAGGGATGGATTCAGGAAAGAGGCCTGTATTTCGCCTCGTCCTGGGACGATAGGTATGAAGCCGTTCTTTCCTGCCACGACCCCGGAGAGCCCGAACGCAAGGGCGGCCTCCTCTACGCCCGGCACGGGAAAGGCGTGTTCATCTACACGGCTTACGCCTGGTTCCGGCAATTGCCGGCCGGGGTGCCGGGAGCATTCCGGCTCTTCGCCAACCTCATCTCCGCCGGGAAGGGCTGACGGATGACGCGCCTCGCCGACGATTACCTCCGCGACTTCGGCAAAGTCTCGGATTTCTTCGAAGGCGATTTCCGAGACGAGGCCGCCTACGCCCGCCAGACCGCCCGGGTGCTGGCCCGCCCGCTCCCCCGGCCCGAGCTGGCCGGGGTCCTCAGGGAGCAGAACGAAGGATACGGATGCGGGCCGCGAACCCTCCAAAACATCGAGGCCGTCGAGAAGGAGAGGGCCTGCGCCGTCGTCACGGGACAACAGGCGGGGCTTTTTTCCGGGCCTCTCTACACGATTTACAAGGCCTTGACCGCGGTCAGGCTCGCCGACCGCCTGACCCGGAAGGGAACGGGAAAATTCGTCCCCGTCTTCTGGATCGCTTCGGATGACCACGACCTGGCCGAGGTCGATCATGTCGTCCTCTTGGACAAAGACAACCGGATCGAAGAGATCCGCTGCCCGATGCCTTCCGCCGATTCCAAAATCCCCCTCTCCCGGCTCTCGTTGCCGCCGGAGGTCTCGGACTGCCTTCGACAACTCGCCGAACTCACTCCGGAATCCGAATTCAAGGCGGATGTTCTCGCCGCCCTGGGAGAAGCCTATCGGCCCGGACGGGGATGGGTCGAGGCCTTCGGCCGGTGGATGGCGCTCCTCTTCGCCTCGCGCGGCCTGATTCTCGTCGACGCCGCGGACCCGCGCCTCAAGGAGCTGGGCGGAGGCGTTTTTTACCATGAGATCGCCCAAGAGTCCGCGGCGACCCCGCCGGCCCTGACCGCATCGCGGAGACTGGCGGAGGCCGGATATGAAAGCCAAATCCGTCTCCACGAGGGGACCCTCCATCTCTTCTATGCCGAGCGGGAGCGCCGGTCGATTCGCTGGGACGGGCGCGCCTTCGAAATCAAGGACCCGCCGGAGACTCGGTCCAAGGACGACCTCCTCGGCCTGGCGAAAGACAAGCCGTTCCTCTTCAGCCCCAACGTCCTGCTCCGGCCCCTCTATCAGGACGCCATCCTGCCCACGGTCGCCGCTGTCGGCGGCCCGGCGGAAATCTCCTATCTCGCCCAGATGAAAGACGTCTACGGGAGCTTCGGCCTTCCGATGCCGGTCGTTTATCCGCGAAAAAGCCTGACGGTCGTCGAAAACAAGATCGCCCTGATCCTGGAGAAATACGACCTCGTTGTCTCCGACCTCCGGGGCGGAGCGGACGAAATCCTTCGGAGGATCGGCCGAAACGGAGTCCCGAAATCCCTGGCCGAGACATTGAGCGCCGCCGCCTCCCACGTCGAACAGGACTTCGAGCCGCTCGTGCGGGACATCGAAACTTTCGAGCCGACCTTGAAGGAATCGGCCTATCTCGCCCGGGGAAGGATCGTCCGGCAGCTCCAATTTTTGGAAAAGAAAATCGTCCAAGCGGCGGCGAAACGGGACGACATCGCCGTCGGGCAGATCCGCAAGGCGGCCGATCATCTTTACCCCGGCGGCCGGCCGCAGGAGCGGGTTTTCAACATCGTCCCCTTTCTTCTCAAATACGGCCCGGCCTATATCGACTGGCTTGACGAGGGGATCGACCTCGACGTCCATGAGCATCGGATTTTAAGGAGGCGGGCATGAGCCTCGATGCGTTGGCTTTCGGAGCGCACGCCGACGACGTCGAAATGGTCTGCGGCGGGACGCTGATCAAGCTGGCGGCGATGGGATACAGGACCGGAGTCGTCGCCTTGACCCGGGGCGAAACGGGCACCCGCGGGAGCGCCGAAATTCGGGCCCGGGAGTTCGACGCCGCGGCCGAGGTCATGGGCCTCGCCGTCCACAAAATGCTCGACATCCCCGACGGCCGGATCGAGGTCACCTGGGAGAACAAGCTCAAGGTCATCGCCGAGATCCGGGCCCACCGTCCCCGCCTGGTCTTCGCTCCCTATTGGACCGACCGCCATCCGGATCACGAAAACGCCTCCCAGCTCGTCCGGGCGGCGGCCTATCTCGCCGGCCTCCAAAAAATCGAGACCGGCCGGGAGGCCTTCAGGCCGGTCAAGGTCATCTTCTGCCAGGGCCGGTTCGAATTCGCCCCCTCCTTCGTTGTCGACATCTCGGAGGTCCACGACCGGAAATTGGCCGCGATCCGGGCTTACGCCTCTCAATTCCACGGGCCGGACGAGCCTGTGCCCGAACCCGGCCCCGGGGAAACACTCATCGGCCGGCCCGGATTCCTGGGCCGGATCGAGGCCCGGGACCGCCGGTTCGGAGCCCAGATCGGCGTGGAATTCGGAGAGCCGTTCCTCGTCCGGGAGGCCCTGCGGGTCGATGACCCCGCGGCCTTCTTCGGACCGGAATACCGCTGGACGATCCCCTGAGGCCGGCGATGAACATCGGCATCATCTGCTACCCGACCCACGGCGGGAGCGGGGTCGTCGCCTCCGAGCTGGCCATCGGCCTGGCCCGGAAGGGCCACGAACTCCACGTCCTGAGCTACGCCCCGCCGTTCCGCCTGCGGGTTTTCCACCAGAACATCTTTCTCCACGAAGTCGACGTCGCCTCGTATCCGCTGTTCAAGTACCCGCCCTACGAGCTGGGTCTGGCGACCACGCTCGTCGAGCTCGCCGAGACGCGCCGCCTGGACATCATCCACGCCCACTACGCCCTCCCTCACGCGGCCAGCGCCTACTTGGCCAAGAATATCCTCGAGGCCAAGCGTCTCAAGACGGTCACGACGCTCCACGGCACGGACATCACTCTCGTCGGGGCCGACCCCTCCTTCCGCCGGGTCATCAAGTTCGCCATCGAGCAATCGGACGGCGTGACGGCCGTTTCAGAGTATCTGCGGCGCCGGACCATCGAGGAATTCGACGTCCGGCGCGAAATCCGGGTCATCCACAATTTCGTCGAGCTCGACCGGCCCGTCCGGCACCGCGACGCCTGCTCGAGGAGCGCTTTCGCCCCGGAGGGAGAGACCATCCTGATGCACGCCTCGAACTTCCGGCCGGTCAAGAGGGTCGGCGACGTCGTCCGGATTTTCGCCAAGGTCCGGGAGCGGCTCCCGGCCAAGCTTCTCTTCATCGGCGACGGACCCGAGCAGCCCCGGATCCGGCAGATCGTCCGGGAGACGGGCCTCGCCGGCGACGTCCATTTCCTCGGGGAGCAGGACCAGCTCGAACCCCTCTTTTTCTGCACGGATGTGTTCCTTCTTCCGAGCCAGGAGGAAAGCTTCGGCCTGACGGCCCTGGAGGCCATGAACTGCGGCGTCCCGGTCGTCGCCGCCGACGTCGGCGGCCTGCCGGAAGTCATCATCGACGGGGAAACGGGGCATCTCCTGCCGGTCGGCGACGTCGAAGGCATGGCCGCCAAGGCCGTGGAGCTTCTGAGCGACCCGGCCCGTCTGGAGCGTTTTCGCGCCCGGGCCAGGCGGCGGGCCGAAGAGCATTTCGACGCCGAGCGGATCATCCCCCGATACGAGGCCTTCTACGAGGAGCTGCTGAGCCGTTAGCCCATGCGGACCATCGACTGGCTCGTCCTCGGCGCCTTCCTCGCCTTCGTCGCCGCCTACGGGGTCTGGAAGACGCGGGGCAAGAAGGACATCCAAGACTACTTCCTGGCGAACAAATCGACGCCCTGGTACTTCGTCACGATTTCGATCATGGCCACCCAGGCGAGCGCGATCACGTTTCTCTCCACGCCGGGACAGGCCTACGTCGACGGGATGCGGTTCGTCCAGTTCTATTTCGGGCTGCCGGTCGCCATGGTCATCCTGTCCATCACGGCCGTCCCCATTTATCACCGGCTCAAGGTCTACACGGCCTACGAATACCTCGAGGAACGCTTCGACCTCAAGAACCGCGCCTTGGGAAGCATCCTCTTCCTCATCCAGCGCGGTCTGGCCGCGGGTTTCACCATCCTCGCCCCGGCCCTGATCATCTCCGTCATCCTCGGCTGGGATTTCCGGCTGACGATTCTCCTGACCGGGGGCCTGGTCATCCTCTACACGGCCTCCGGCGGAACGGACGCCGTCAGCAAGACCCATCTTCTTCAGATGATGATCATTACCGCGGGGATGGGGACGGCCTTCTACATGATTTTCCGCCGTCTTCCCGAAGACATCTCCTTTTCGAACGCCGTCTCCGTCGCCGGAAAGCTCGGCCGGCTGAACATCATCAACTTCGCCTTCGACTGGAAGGACCGCTACAATTTCTGGTCGGGCCTCATCGGCGGGGCGTTCCTCGCCCTGTCCTATTTCGGAACGGACCAGTCGCAAGTCCAGCGCTACCTGACCGGCCGGTCGATCGCCGAGAGCCGGAAAGGGCTCCTGGCCAACGGCGTCCTCAAGGTCCCGATGCAGTTCGTCATCCTGTTCATCGGGGCCATGATCTTCGTCTTCTACCAGTTCGTGACGCCGCCCCTGTTTTTCAATCCGGTCGAGACCGCGGCCGTGAAGGCGAGCCCTTACGGCCAGGCCTATGCGGCCCTGGAAAACGACTATGCCCGCCTGAACGCGGAAAAACAGGACGAGCTCCGAAAGATGCTCTCGGCGATCGAGGCGAAGGAGGAGGCCGAGGTTGAAGAGACCTTAATCCATCTGCGGAAAACCCGGGAATCCGAGCTCGGCCTTCGCCGGGAGGCCGTCAAGCTCATCAAGCAAAGGAATCCCCTGGCCGAGACCAACGACACGAATTACATCTTCCTGAGCTTCGTGACCAGGTATCTGCCGGCGGGACTCCTCGGCCTGATACTGGCGGCGATCCTCTCGGCCTCGATGTCCGCCTCGTCGGCCGAGCTCAACGCCCTGGCCTCGGTCACGGTCGTCGACGTCTACAGGAGGGTTTTCCGCAAGAACGGTTCGGAACGCCACTACCTCCGGGCTTCCAAGGCGGCGACCGTTTTTTGGGGAATCTACGCCATCGCCTTCGCCCAGTTCGCCAGCCATCTCGGCTCCCTAATCGAGGCGGTCAACATCCTCGGTTCGCTGTTCTACGGCACGATCCTGGGGATGTTCCTCGTCGCCTTTTATTTCAAGAGGATCGGCGGCCACGCGACCTTCGCCGCGGCCCTCGTCGCCGAGGCCGTCGTCCTGGCTTGTTTTTTCTTCACGCCGATCCCGTTTCTTTGGTTCAACGTCATCGGGGCGGTGATCCTCATCGTCCTGGCCCACATCCTGAACCCTCTTTTTCGGGGGCGAGCGGCGGCCAGGGGTTGACCGTATAACACGTTCGCCGTTTCGCCCGAAAAGCCATGGCCCGGCCGTCTCCCTTAAAGCGAAATGGGACCTCGTCAGGGTGACGGAGCGAGGAGGGAAGGCGACAAGCCGAGACAGGATCCCTGCCCTCATCGATTCTACGGGGCGTTCATCGGGCCCACTGTGGCCCGCGTTGATTCGAGGGGGACGCTATGATAAAACGATAAGGCCATGGCGGACGAAATCTCCAAGCTCTACGAGCCGAAGGCCCACGAGAAGCGGGTCTACGACCGCTGGCTCGCGGCCGACGCCTTCGCCGCCGTCCCCGACGGCCGGGGATGGGACCGGCGCTACGTCATCATGATGCCCCTCCCCAACGTCACCGGCGCCCTCCACATGGGCCACGCCATGGACAACGTCATGCAGGACCTCCTGACCCGCTGGCGACGGATGGCGGGCGACAACACCCTGTGGATGCCGGGCACGGACCACGCCGGGATCGGGACGCAGGCCGTCATCGAGAAGCGCCTCTTCGAGCTCGAGGGCAAGACGCGGCACGACCTCGGCCGCGAGGCCCTCGTCGCCCGGATCTGGGCCTGGAAGGACGAGTACCAGCAGAGGATCATCCGCCAGCAGCAGGCCATGGGCTGTTCCTGCGACTGGGGCCGGCAGCGCTTCACCATGGATGCCGTCTGCAGCCGGGCCGTCCGCGAGGCCTTCTTCCGCCTCTTCCGCGACGGCCTGATCTACCGCGGCGACCGCCTCGTCAACTGGGACTGCCAGCTCCAGACGGCCGTCTCCGACGACGAAATCGTCTACGAAAAGGTCCAGGGCCACTTCTGGCACATCCGCTATCCGGTCATCGACCCCAAGCCCGGGGAGCCGGAATACGTCGTCGTGGCCACGACCCGGCCCGAGACGATGCTCGGCGACACGGCCGTGGCCGTCCATCCCGACCCCGCCGGGGCCCTCGACCGCCAGGTCGCCGCTTTCAAGGAGCGATTGAAGGACGCGGGGAAAAAAGAACGGGCCGAACTCGAAGCCGAGGTCAAGGCTCTCGAAGAGCGGCGCTCGACGCACGTTCCCCTCCTTCTCAAGCTCTGGGATATGGCCGAAGAAGGCCGGAGCGTGCTCCTCCCGCTCCTCGACAAGCCGATTCCGCTCATCCGGGACGAGTGGGCCGACCCGGCCCTGGGGACGGGCTGCGTCAAGATCACTCCGGGCCACGACCCCAACGACTACGACGTCTGGGAGCGGCACCGGGGAAAAATCGGCATCGTCAACATCCTTAACGCCGACGGCTCGCTGGCCGCCGTGACGGGTCCATACGCCGGCGTGGACAGGTTCGAAGCCAGGAAACGAGTCGTCCGCGACTTGAAAACGCGAACCTTCCCGACGGCGGAGGGGCCTCTCCCCTACCTGGAAAAGACCGAGGACCGGGAAATCGAAATCGGCCATTCCGACCGGTCGAAGACGCCCATCGAGCCGCTCGTGTCCAAGCAGTGGTTCGTCCGGATGGGCGACGTCCCGAAAGGCATCATCTGCGGGCGGGGGACGAAAAACGAATTCCAGGCCGCGGGATTGGCCCAGGCGGCCATCGAGGCCGTCGATTCGGCCTACCGGTCTCCGAGCGGCCGGAGGCTCGAGTTCGCCCCCGACCATGCCCGTTACGGGGGGACGTACAAGGCCTGGCTGGCCGAAAAGCGCGATTGGTGCATCAGCCGCCAACTCTGGTGGGGCCATCGCCTTCCCATCTGGCACGCGTTCTTCTCCGAAAACGAATTTCCGAAGGTCGTGGCCGGCTTGCCTAAAGAAGACGAAGCCAAGGTCTGCGTCCGCGTCGCCGATGAATCGGGCCGGAAAGCCGTCCTCGTCTGCCTCCGCGACGAGGCCGCCGAGTTGAAATACGCCTCCGCGCTCGAGGCCGCCGGACTGTCCCAGGATCCGGACGTCCTGGACACGTGGTTCAGCTCGGCCCTTTGGCCGATGAGTACGCTCGGTTGGCCCGACCCGGCCACGGCCAGGGTCGACCCGGGCCAGCGTCCGCTCGGCCCGGAGGAAGGGCGGGAGGACGCCCTGGGCTATTATTATCCTGGCTCCTGCCTGGTCACCGGACGGGACATCATCACCCTCTGGGTCGCCCGGATGGTCGTCGCCGGGCTCTACCTCCTCGGCGACGTTCCCTTCACGGCGAGCTTCATCCACGCCAACATCCAGGACGGCAAGGGCGAGCGGATGTCCAAGAGCAAGGGCAACGGCATCGACCCCGAGGACATCATCGAAAAGTACGGTGCCGACGCCATGCGCTACGTCCTCTGCGACATGCAGACGGGGACCCAGGACATCCGGCTGCCCGTCCAGGCCGTCTCCCCCTACACGGGAGAGCTCGTCGACCTGGCCACGGCCAAGCACGGAAGGTCGATCTTCACCTACATCGACCCCAAGACGGGGAAGGAATTCGACGTCCTGGGGACGATGGCCGACATTCCGGCGGCCAAGATCATCAGCGAGCGGTTCGAGATCGGCCGGGCCTTCTCGACCAAGCTCTGGAACGCGGCCCGGTTCATGCTGGCCAACCTGGGCAAGCATGAGTTCACGCCGCTTTCGCGGAGCGCCCTCACTCCCGAAGACCGGTGGATCCTGTCGCGGCTCGCGCGGACCGTGCGGAAGGTCACGGACGAACTCGAGGCCTACAATCCCTCGGCCTCCCTGGGCGCCGCCAGGGAATTCTTCTGGGGCGAACTGTGCGACTGGTACCTCGAGATCATCAAGCCCCGGATGAAGGACGAAACCGCGGCTCCCGTCGCCCGGTCCGTCCTGGCCTTGGCCTTCGACCAGACGCTGCGCCTCTTCCATCCCTTCGTCCCCTTCATCACCGAAGTCCTCTGGGAAAAGCTCGGGGAGCGATGTCCGACCCGGGGCCTGGCCGACCCTCTGCCTGGAGCCGATCTCCTCATCTACGCCGCCTGGCCCGTCGCGGTCGCGGGATGGGAAGACGAAGCCGTCGAGGCGGATTTCGCCGTCGTCGAGGGGGTCGTTCGCGGCATCCGCGAGATCCGGTCCCTCCACAACCTGCCGCCGGGCCGCAAGGTCCCGGCCGTCGTCAAGGCCGGAGGGGCGTCGGCCGCGGTCCTCGACCGGATGAGGCCTCTCGTCGTCCACATGGCCGCCCTCGAGTCGCTGGCCGTGGCCTCCGACGCCGTCCGGCCCCCGACGGCCGCCTCCCTCGTCATCGGAGACATGGAGGTTTACGTCCCGGGCCTCATCGACCCGGCCAAGGAGCGCGAGCGGATCGAGGGGAAACGGGCCAAGCTCCTCGAGGACCTGAAGAAGGCGGAGACGCGCCTGGCGAACGAAGGCTTCATCGGACGGGCCCCGGCCGAAGTCGTCGACCGCGAGCGCCTGCGGCTGAAGGAGCTCCAGGGACAGCTCGCCGCCCTCGAAGCCGCCCTGAAAGCTCTGTCCTAAATCGCTTTTTCCTCCGCCTTCTGCGATATAATATCCTCGAGAGAAACGCTATGAAAAGGATCGTCCATATCGCCCGCGATTTCAAGGACACCGAACTCTGGGATATCGAACAGAACATTTCCATGACTCCCGCCCAGAGGCTCAAAGCCGCCTGGCAGCTCAAAACGAGAATATTCCCGCGGCCCAAGGACGTTCGGGCGTCGCACCCCCGATGACGGCCACCTCAAAGACGGCGAAGATCTAAAATATTTTAGGGGGGCATAAGCCAGACGACGAAGGATACCCCGATAAACCTCTTGAGAATGCGGCCGGCGCCTTACAGGGGGACGATGTTTCTGACTTGCTCGGCGAGGAAAGCCTTCAGATCCGGCCAAGAGAGTTCGGTCAACATCAGGGGATCGGGATCGGCCTCGGCGTCGACAAAATACGTCAAGCTCTTCAAGATGTGAAAAAGGTTGATCCGGTCGCGTCCGTATTTTTGCCGGAAGAGGTCGAGGAGAGTCTTGAGGTCCATCGCTGCCCGGGAAAGGATGAAAAAGAGGTCGATGAAATCGCGCTTCCGACCGCGGGCGGCGATCGCCTCGACCTTCATGCAGCCGATGTCTTCGAGAGAGGCGACGGCGATACCCTGATACGGTCGGGCGGGCCGAAGCAAGGGATAGGCATAGGCGATAAAGCTCATCTTCGTTGTCCCAAAATTCCCCACCCAGGTCCCCGCGTCGGTGTAGTCGGGAGAGGCTTCGCCGAGCCTCCGAAGCTCCCGTTGAATATCCAGGGGTTCAAACGCTTCGGGAGAGAAAAAATCCAGATCACGCGACGTCCGATGCCCGAGTTGAAGGGCGCATCCGGTTCCCCCGGCCAGATAAAAATGCCGCCGAGATGTCAGGGCCGCGAGCTGTTCGAGAGCCCCCCGCGTCTCGGGGGCGAGGACGTTTTCATCCATCGGATGCGTTCCCGAGGACGAGGGTCCAGAAGCCGTGGCTTTTGGGCGAAAGGGATCGGGCGTCCCGCAGGACGCGGAGGATGTCCAGACGGGAGTACGTCGCGAGGAGCTGACGGACGGCCGCTTCGTCCCCCAGCTCAAGGATCCGCTCGATGACGAAGGTTTTATGCCGTTCGAGATCCAGTTTGGCGAGGTCCGCGTCCCAGAAAAACCGCTCGAATCCCTTGGCCCACATCGAGAATATTATACCATGCCGGGACGACTTAGAGGGGATAGCCCGGAGGCCGGCATGGTCCCGGCCGAAGCGACCGTCTTCAGCCATTTCCCAAAGGATGACTTCAGGCCGCCCGGCCTTCGCCTTAGGATTCGCGATAGATGACACCCCGCTCCCGGAGTCCGGCGAGCACGAATTCCACGACGCCTGGATCCTGGCCCAAATACTCGGGAGGACAAATCCCCGGACGTTTGAACAACCCG
>Ga0194112_10001890_pt1 | contig 30366 bp, 27 predicted proteins | sample TA2MahC400mmetaG_FD_146191 | JGI IMG/M metagenome (GOLD analysis project Ga0194112, IMG submission 146191) | Freshwater microbial communities from Lake Tanganyika, Tanzania - TA2015016 Mahale Deep Cast 400m | ecosystem: Environmental > Aquatic > Freshwater > Lake | place: Tanzania: Lake... | reverse complement strand
GAAAATGGAGGTGACATCTTTTTAAATTCGGAAAATGACGTAAAGGTCGCCGTATATGCCGGGGATTCACCTTTAAGCTATCACGTTAATATCCTCGGGAGAAAAGAAAAAATGCCGATGGGAATCTGCACTTCATCGGGAACGGTCGGTCACTCGCTTAGTTTCGGCAGGGCAGATGCAGTGTGTGTCGTTTCGCAGTCGGCAATCATTGCCGACGCATCCGCAACAGCAATTGGAAACCTCGTAAAGCGCAAAAGCGACATTGCATTTGCTCTGAAAAGAGGATTAAACATTGAAGGAGTCAGGGGGGTTTTAATCATCATGGGGGAAAAATTTGGTGCAGCAGGTGAAATTGAGTTGCTGTGATATGTGTTACTTGAAAAAAAGAGGAATAATCACTTCATCGTAAAAATTAGTATACATAATATATCTTATAGGACACATATAAACCTTACATCTTTACAGACCTTCTTCGGCAAGCTTTTTCACGAGCTGCATTTGTCTCTCATTCAATTTTTTCGGAACGTTAATAGAAATTTTCACGTATTGGTCACCTTTCACGGAACCTTTCAGTCCGGGGACACCATACCCCTTCATCCTGATTTTCGTATTATTCTGAGTTCCGGGAGGAATTTTAATCCTCTTCGTCGAACCGTCGAGAATTGGTACATCAATTGACGTTCCCAGAGCCGCCTGGGAAAAACTGATCGATTCTTCGACGTAAATATCATTACCATCCCTCGCGAAAATAGGATGGGGAAGTATGTTAATATTCAGGTAAAGATCCCCCGGGGGATCACCTCTCATACCGGGAGCACCCTTGCCGGCGAGCCTTAATTTTTTCCCAGAATTGATGCCTGCGGGAACCTTGAAATTGATTTCTTCAATGCGATCCTCTTTTTGCAGGGCTATTTTTTTATCAGCACCAAAAACGGATTCTTCCAATGTTATTGATAAGTTATATTGCAGATCCTGTCCCCTTGAGGGCATCCGGGAATATCTCTCTTCCCGTCCCGACCCGAAAAGTTCCGCAAAGGGATCATCATGCGTGTGCGTATAGGTAAATCCCCCTCCCCTGCCGGTTCGGAATGTTCTCGTACCTGTACCTCCAAAGTCCCCAAAGCCGAAACTTCTCAATATATCGTTAAGATCGAAGCCTCTAAAAATATCTTCCTGAGAATACCTCTGCCTGAACTGGTCGGCAGAACCGAACATATCATATTCTTTACGTTTCTCGGGATCACTGAGCACAGCGTACGCTTCGCTTATCTTTTTGAATCTTTCTTCGGCAGATTTATTGTTGGGGTTTTTGTCGGGATGCCATTTGAGGGCGAGTTTTCGATATGCTTTCTTGATGTCATCCCCACTTGAAGACTTTTCAACGCCAAGAATATTATAATAATCTTCAGCCATATTTAGACATAAATTAAAGTATTACATTAACAAAAAGAGTCTGATCCCCATCGCTTCTCGTTTTAAAGTAGACACTCATTTTTCAATTGTCAAGGAAGTTCCTGAATACCACCAAAAGTCATTATTCTCTACCGGATCATGGTATCTGTACCTGTCACCTGCTTTTATCACGGAGGCAAAATCAGTTTCATCACTCTCATGAAGGAGCCTGTCCACTGTCATCATCCAACCCATAAGAAATCCGTGTTTCCCAATGGCCTGACGCGCATACGCAACGCACGTGGGATACATCTGACACCTCTCACCGTCCACAGGCGAGATATATTCACTGAATATACGAAGCGTACCGATGAGTAGCGCCGCAGGAAACGAAGGAGCGCCATGGTAAGTCAAGAGGGCGTCTTTGCGAACCGGATGATTGAAATTCCAGGGATCGAAACCAATTTCCTCACAATAACAGGGATTTACAGACAAAGCGCATAACAGGATGAGGATGAGACTTACGTTAAGATGCAATGCAATATTCCGGCGATACATAGCGTACACTCGTTAATTATCTCTGAAATGATCAAAATGACGAAGAAAATTGTATACAGGGAAATCCCCCGACCTTTTCCCAGGAGAATGAAATGGATATATTCTCCTTCAAACGATCTATGAATTCTTCTTTCATCCTTTTGTTATATTTATGTGCACTGTTCACTGCACTGTAGATGTTGCCGGTATACCAGCCGAGTTCGATAAAGGTGACAATGCCACCTGCAACATAATGGTCATGGTGATAAAGCTCGATTGCCGCCGCGATAAAGGAAGCGTTCAGGAGAAAGGAAACGAGGGCATCCCGGGGTCTCTCTGCATAGAGATGGCCCGCTCCCGGGAGGATTGCCGCCAAAACTCCTGCTGTCTCGGGGGATTTCTGAGGAATTTCATTTATGTATTTAAGTCCCTCCGATATATTCTGTGCCGAGCTGTGGAAAGGGCTTGCCTTGGGAACAAGAAGAAATGAAGAGCGTGCCTGATTCCAATCTTCTTTTTCAAGGAAGATCAGGGCAATTTGATAAATTGCCTTATCGTACCAGCCATCTGCGGGCGATCTGATTATCTCGTTGAAGACGGAAATTGCCTCATCGTAGCGTTTCAAACTTTTCTCGGCGAGACCCTTCAGGTAAAGTGCTTCGGTTCGCAGCGTGCTTAAAGGATACGCATCGATGAATTTATTGACAGCCGTGATGCACTCATTCCACCTCTTCGCACCGAAAAAACTCTTCGCGATACCGAGGTGGGACATTTCGACATTCTTATCATCGGGGAAGAAATAAATATGACGCTTATATTCGGTGATGGCACGGTAGAAATCGCCCTCTGCATACAATGTCTCGGCAAATCCAAACTGTTTATCTGCGTCTTTTTCCTGAGCCGCCGTGACCCGGGAACACGGGAGCATGATACTTAAGATTATCACTATGAGTGCGCATGGAATTTGGGAAGATCGTGTGATCGAGATGATTGGCATACGCATATACTGTGAAAAAAAATTGGGGACTGCGACGCAATCGCGCTTATCTATTGCGAAGCCTGTTCCTGCGATGCCCTTCCCAGATGGAATGCCTCAAGATTCGTTTCAACGAATTTCGGGGGGAAAGACTCGCAAATCACCTTCAGCCAGAGGGGAACTTCCAAACGTAAATAAGCAGAAAGAACCCCCAGTAAAATCGTATTTTCCGCCCGGACATCTCCTGCCTCTTTCGCAAGACGTCCCGCATCGACAACTTTGACTGCACTGAAAATGCTGCTCACCGTGCCTACTATGTCATGAGGGTAATCGGATATACCGAGGTTGACCGACGGAGGACATATCTCTCTCTCGTTGATTATCACCAGGCCCTCCGGCTTCATATAGTCCATGTACCTTAACGTTTCCAGTTTTTCAAAAGAAACAAGAATATCGACATCCCCCTTTCTCGCAATCGGTGAATATACTTTCTGACCGTATCTCACATGGCTCGTCACACACCCTCCTCTCTGGGCCATGCCGTGGACCTCACTTTTCTTCACATCCAGGCCTGATTCCATCGCGACCATGGATAATATGTCGCTGGCCCTGAGAATCCCCTGCCCTCCCACGCCGGACATCAGTATGTTCTTCACGTTCTTTTTCATCATTCCGCATTCACCTCAATAATCGCACCGGTCTTGCAAACCTGCTGGCACAGTGTACAGCCGATGCACAGCTCTTGATCTATCTTTGCCACACCCTCCTGTTTTTTTCTTTTCCCTTTTCCTTTCTTCGCTGTCATACCATCCTTGACCCACGAGATAGGAGGACACCCCAGACCAAGGCACAGTTTGCATCCGATGCATGTTTCCGGGTTCACCCTCATGGGCACGCGCAACTCTTTTTCACGCCTCTTGAACAAAACACAGGATCTCCGTGAAATGATGAGAGACGGTCCCGGTTTCGAGAGTTCTTCTTTCATCACGGTTCTTGTGGATTTTAAATCGTAAGGGTCGATGATTCTTATATTTTCCACCCCGAGCGCCGATGCGAGTGCAGAAAAATCCAGTTCCTTCGTTCTTTCCCCTGACAGGGTGAAGCCTGTGGCGGGGTGTTCCTGCATCCCTGTCATCGCCGTCGTACGATTATCACATATCACGATCACGATATCACTCTTGTTGTATACCGAGTTGAGAAGCGATGTAATTCCCGAGTGAATGAAAGTTGAATCACCGATGACACCGACGACCCGGCCCCTCCCCTTCTCCCCGAGGGCCTTGCTCATTCCATGTGCCATCCCGATACTCGCTCCCATACAGATACAGGAATGGAGTCCTTCCAGAGGTTTCATGTACGACAGGGTATAACAACCGATATCGCCGCTGACGAATACATTTAATTTCCCCAGCACATAAAAGAGCCCCCTGTGGGGACAGCCCGGACAGAGATTGGGAGGTCGCGGAGGGATGGAAATGTCCGGCAAAGATGCAGGAACCGGCTGCTTTGATCCTCCCATGGAAGCAGCTATCACCCCGGGGTCAAATTCGCCCGTATAAGGAAAAACCTCTTTACCGATGACCTTGATCCCCATTGCCATTACCTGTTCTTCAATATAGGGGTCAAGTTCCTCAACCACATAGAGCTTGCGAACCTCAGAGGCGAATTTCTTTATCATTTTCACAGGTAATGGGTAAACCATACCGAGCTTCAGATAGGAGAGATCGGGGAAGGCATCTTTTGCGTAATTGTAAGACATTCCGGAAGTGATGATGCCGGTTTCAGTGTTATTAAGTTCCATTTTGTTTTCGGAAAATGTCTCTGCAAAGTCTTTCAGCCTCTGTATTCGTTTTTCGACCTCTTCTCTCCTGTGACGGGCATTTATGGGCACCATTACATATTTCCCAGGATTGACCTCCAGTCTGAGAGCATCTTCCCGCGACAGGGGAGCTTCAGGGTACACTATCGATTTGGAGTGAGATACACGTGTCGTAGTCCTGAGAAATACGGGGGTATCAAACATCTCGCTCATTTCAAATGCAATTTTTATATATCTCCTGGCTTCTTCACTGTCTGATGGCTCCAGCATCGGTATTTTTGCGAACTTGGCATAGTTGCGGTTATCCTGCTCATTCTGCGAGCTGTGCAGGGAAGGATCATCGGCGGTAATGATGACTAAGGCACCGTTGGTACCGGTATAGCTTACCGTGAAGAGGGGATCCGCCGCTACGTTTACACCGACATGTTTCATGACTACCGTTGCCCGGGCACCTGCCAATGCAGCACCGATACCGGATTCAAGGGCCACTTTTTCATTGGGGGACCATTCCGCATAGACATCCTGATACTGCGCGAACGTTTCAACGATTTCGGTACTGGGTGTCCCCGGATAACCCGCTACAAACCGCACACCGCATTCATATGCCCCTCTCGCGATGGCCTCATTTCCCGACATTAACACTTTCATACGCACGCATCCCCCGATATTATTCATGACCGAGCGGTGAACCGAATCGTAATTCCCTGTGAATGCTCAACCGAGAAACGATATCTTTCTTTTTATAAGTTGAACAGTTGATGGATCGGAAGTTGTATTGAGCGCTTTATGATAATATTCCAAAGCTTTTGTCTTGTCGTTCATTTCTTCGTAGATTCTCGCAATATCTCTGTATATGATACCTTCGAACGCAACAGAGGTTCTGGTACTGACGGCATTCTGAAAGGTCTTAAGAGCTCCATCGAAGTCTTTTTTTGCTTCATAACAGTACCCCACTCCTATTTGTGCGAGGGTTCTTAAATCGCTGTTATCCGTGAAATCCTTTAAAAATTCCTGATAGGCACGAAGAGAAGCGTCATAATCGCCCAGATTGAAAAAAAGATTTCCCAGTTGGTAATGTGCCGACATCGCCGCTTTGGTTCCCGGATACTGGGTGACCACATCCTGATACATCTTGAGGACGTTTTGATCCGGGTTGATCCCCTGCATGGCACTTTGCAGAATGGCTATATACGCTTTTGCGTACAACTTCTGGGCGTTTGCCTCATAATTCTGGCGATAGAGATACCAGCCCGTTGCGACCAGGATCACTGAGGCAAAGATGCCCAAAGCAACGTACAGCCTGAACTTGTATCTGGAGATGAATATCGATAGTTTTTCCGATGTTGCCTGAAAAAAATCAGGCTGTTCTATTTCCTTTTTTGTGACTTTTTTCGCCATAGAGTGATCCCGTTATGAAGTCAGTTCGGTTATCTCATTAAGTTTATTTAAGACCAAAGAAGGAATTCTCACTATTTTCCCTGAATTGTTTGTGCACGCATGAATCGTGTAGCCCTCAGCGAGAATTTTTTCTTCATGCTCGTCCCGGATTACGTAGTTGAACTTGATGCTCGCCCTTCTCGAATATTCTATTTCTGTTTCAATTACCAATACCTGATCATACCTCGCAGGCTGCAGGTAGTGGCAATACACTTCCGTGAGGGGCAGATTATATCCCTGCGCTTCAATCTGAGCGTAGACAAGTCCCACCCCGCGCAGAAGCTCCGTACGTCCGATCTCGAACCACTTGATATAATTGGTGTGGTAGACGATACCCATCGCGTCCGTATCGGCGTAGATAACCCGTACCTTAGTGCGATTTTTCCTCAATGAACCTCCTCCAGTCCCCGATGAAACCGTCCATGAGAAGATATCCGGGCGAGACGGTAATCATGCTCTTTTTCGCTGATTGTTCACAAAACGAAAGACTGCTACGGATGTTCTCGCCTTCAAGAGAAGAAAGCACGGCAAATGGACTGGGATCCGATGAATGGGTCCTGATACTGATAGGTGTGGGATGGTCACTGAGGACCATAAGCCTGAACGGGGAGAGTTGATGTCTCTCCTCCATAATGGTACCGACGACCTTTTTATCAAAGTCTTCGATCGCTTTTACCTTGCCTTCGATGTCACCTTCATGACCCATTTCATCAGGTGCCTCGACATGAACAAAGATGAAGTCGCGTTCCTTCAGGGCTTCCAACGCTCCTTGAGCCTTTCCCAGATAATTTGTGTCCGTATAGCCCGTTGCCCCCTCAATACGGATAACTTCAAGCCCGGCATAGATGCCTATCCCATTCAAGAGATCGACTGCTGATATCATACCTCCTCGTATGCCATAGCGCTCGGCGAGCTTCACAAAGTTCGGCGCCCTCCCCTGCCCCCATAACCATATGGAACTTGCCGGCTTCTCCCCTTGAGAAAGCCGTTTCTTGTTTACGGGATGATCCTTCAATATTTCCCGAGAAAGTTCCATGAGCAGCCTCAGTTGATCTGCGCCATCTCCCTCGGGCAGATAATCCTTTATTGCCTCGCCCGTAATGTCATGAGGAGGCGTCGTTTTCATGGACGATTTCCCCTCTTTCCATACAAAGAGATTCCTGTAACTTACTCCGGGATAAAATCGAAATTGCTCCGTGCCTATCGCTTTCTGCAAATCATTCACCATTAATCGCGATTCTTGAGATGTGATATGTCCCGATGTAAAGTCTTCCATGAATACTCTTTCTGTCCCGGAAAACGTAACAAGGTTGCAACGAAATGCCACATCGTCCTTTTCCAGAGACACTCCCATGCTCGCGGCTTCCAGAGGCCCCCTCCCGGTGTAATATTTTCGGGGATCATAACCCATGAGGGACATGATTGCCACATCACTCCCAGGGGGAAATCCATACGGAACAGTGTCAACCATTCCCAATGTACCCTCCCGGGCAATTCTGTCCATGTGAGGGGTATCGGCGTACTCTAACGGTGTTTTCCCGTCCAGCACATCCAGGGGATAGTCCGCCATCCCATCGCCGAGCAATATGATATACTTCATTACAATTTTTCGTCTTCGATTCTAATGACTATTGTTTTTCCGAGAATGATATTAAGCTGATCAATTACTTTAATCGCCCTCTGCACGTCCATTTCTTTAGATTTATGTGTGGTCATGACAATCGGTACCGGACCAGCCTGTCTCCTCCCCTTCTGGATCACCGCGGCGATGCTTATATTGTTTTCGCCCAACACTCCCGATATTTTTGAGAGGACGCCCGGCCGATCAATTGCAGAAAATCTGAAATAATAGTTGGTGACAATATAATCCATGGGGAGCAGCATGATCTCGTGGATAACATTTTCACTCTGCGAGCGCGCCGGTACCCGGCCCGATACACCTTTTAATATGTTTCTCGAAATGTCTATGATATCGCTGAGCACTGCACTTGCTGTCGGCATCATCCCGGCTCCCTGACCATACAGAAACACGGAACCTGAGGCATCACCCACGATATGAAACGCATTGAAATTGCCGTTTACGTTCGCCAGGAGATGATCGAGAGGGATCATGGTCGGGTGAATCCTTGCTTCGACAAATTCGTCTCTCTGGATCGCGATTGCAAGCAATTTGATCCGATACCCCAGTTCTCCCGCGAACTCGATATCCTGTTGACTGATTCCCGCTATCCCCTCCCTGTACACATCTTCAAGTTTCACTCTCTTCCCATACGCTAATGACAGCGTGATGGCAAGCTTATGCGCGGTGTCAATACCTTCGATATCAAAGGTAGGATCGGCCTCCGCAAAACCGAGTTCCTGCGCTTCCCTGAGTACGTCATCAAAGGATTTTCCCTCATCGCTCATTTTCGTGAGAATGTAATTGGACGTCCCGTTTATGATTCCAAAAATTGACCTGAGCCTGTTCGCGACTAAACTCTCCTTTAACGATTTTATGATGGGTATTGTACCACCCACGCTCGCTTCAAAACCTATGTCAACCCCTAACTCCTCTGATGCCTTAAAAATTTCATTACCATAAGTTGCGAGGAGCGCCTTGTTTGCAGTCACCACATGCTTCCTGTTTCTCATCGCGTCCAGAATAAAGGTTCGCGCCGGCTCGTACCCTCCGATAAGTTCGATCACGACCGATATTTCAGGATCATTGATAATTTCCCTCGCATCGGTGGTAAGCATATCTTTCGAAACCGAAACTTTCCTCGGCGATGTGATGTCGAGATCGGCAATTTTTTTCAAATTCAACCGGGCACCAAGGCGGTTTTCGATGAGGTCTCTATTCTCCTGAATGAGACTGACCACTCCGGTACCAATTGTTCCGAATCCTATCAAACCAAGGTGTATTGTCTTCATAGATTCACAGCCCTCTACATTCTTCCCTGGAGATCCCCGAAAACCTCACGAGTATCATGTTCGAACTATTATATTACTCAACGCAGATGCTTCTATAACAGGAGATGCAAAAATGTCAAAACAAATAAGATAACGTATCAGCCTGTTCTGGCAAGATCGAGCCTTTGTCCCCACTTATGGAGCAGTACTTCTCTCAAGATTGCATGCTCACTTTTTCCAAGATGCGGATCGTTCTCAATGACCGAAAATGCGTCCGCTCTCGCTTCATACAATAATTTCACATCCCTGAGTATGTGGGCAATCCGAAAATCGGGTATTCCTGATTGCCTCGTACCCAGAAATTCACCCGGGCCCCGTATTGCCAGATCTTCTTCGGCAATTTTAAAGCCGTCATTTGTTTTCTCCATGACACAGAGTCTTTTTTTCGCCTCTTCCGATGAGTCTGAAGAGGAAATCAAAATGCAGGAGGAGGGAATATCACCCCTTCCCACCCTTCCCCTCAGCTGGTGCAACTGCGAGAGACCGAATCTTTCTGCATGCTCGATTATCATTAAGGAAGCATCCGGAATATCAATGCCCACTTCAATCACGGTCGTGGAGACAAGAATATGCACCTCTTTACCCAGGAAACCTGCCATGATCCTATCCTTTTCTTTGCCTCTCATCCGGCCGTGAATTAATCCTACCCTGTACGACGGGAATATTTCTCTCTGCAGGTGTTCTGCCATTTCCGTGGCATTCTTGAGATCGAGATTCTCCGATTCCTCAACCAGTGGATACACAATAAAAACCTGGTTTCCTTTATCAAGCTCTCTCTGAATTGTGTTGTACACACTGCTTCTCTGTTCCTCATAAAATATTTTCGTGAATATTTCTTTCCTCCCGGGAGGGTATTCATCGATGATCGATATATCCAAATCGCCGTACACCGTCATGGCAAGGGTCCTGGGAATGGGAGTCGCCGTCATCACCAATACATCAGGGTTCACCCCTTTTTTGCGGAGCGTTGCTCTCTGTATCACACCAAACCGGTGCTGTTCATCGATAATAACCAATCCGAGATTTCCAAACGCCACATCTTCCTGAATCAACGAATGTGTGCCGACAACGATACATACCGTGCCGTCGTTTATTTTTTTGACAATACACCTTCTCTCTCTATATTTTGTGTTGCCCGTAAGGAGCACCACTTCCAAACCGAGCTCGGCGGCCCACCCTTTGATACGATGGTAATGTTGTTCCGCCAGAATTTCCGTGGGAGCCATTATGGCGGCCTGACGGCCATTTTCACAGGCCGTTATCATTGCACCCATGGAAACAACCGTTTTCCCACAACCAACATCACCCTGCAGGAGTCTATTCATACTGCTTCGCTTCCTCATATCCGCTTCAATTTCCCGGATTACCCTTTCCTGTGCGGCCGTGAGTCGAAATGGAAGTATATTGTAAAATTTCCCGAGAAGCTGCCCGCCGGTCTGAAATGCGATCCCCACATCGACCAGGTTGGCCTTCTTTTTCAACGCGATACCCAGTTGAAAAAAGAAAAGCTCATCATAGATAAGTCTCCTCTGTGATTCCGATCTCATTTCATTCAATTCAATTACATTCTCATCCATTCCCGGGAAGTGAACACTCTGAATCGCTGCACGCATGTAGCCAAGCCGGCGATTCCGGCATATATCTTCAGGTATGGGGCTTATGACGTACTTTGCATACTCCTGAAGGGCATGGAAGAGTATTCTCCTCAAGTATTTCTGGTGGAGACCTTCAGTTTCCGAATAAATGGGGATAATCCTCTTGAAATGAAGCAGGTCGCCCATGTCCTCGTCATCATCGAGAATCTCAAAATCAGGGTGGATCATCTCTTTATCTGAGTAAAAGCTGCGGAGATCACCGGTCATTATGACCCGCCTCCCTTTTTTGAAAATCTTTTTAAGGTATTCGTGCCTTCCCTTGAACCACTTTGCCTTCAGTGATCCTTTCGTGTCACCGACAGTCACCTCAAAGACCCTTTTGCGTCCGTAATATTTTGTTTCCGCCTCCCTTACTTCTCCCATGACCGTTTCCCTGAACCCCGGTTTCGCCGAGTAAATGTCTTTAATAAATCGTCTGTCCTCGTACCGCCTCGGCACAAAAAAAAGGAGGTCTTCGACGGTGGAAATACTTTTTTTACTGAGCAATCGCGCAATTTTTTGTCCGACACCCCTGACCGATCCCACAGCGAGCATAAGCTTTGCATTGCAATCCCTGACGAAATCCATCCGGATTGACTCTTTCCCGGTATATGCAAGAAGAGAGTGTGAGATAAGCCCGTTCATTTCATCCAATAACGCAAACGCCTTCTCGATACGACCTCTTTTGTCAGTCAACGGGAGATGATCAAAACCCGAAAATGCACTTTCTAATTCCGAGATGACACTTTCGCAGGAAATCCGTGAACACTCATTTTTTTCAAATGCCTTCATCGCACCTCTCAAAGAGAGTATAAGGCTCCTCATCAGCGGCTCTATGTCTCTAATGAGCGAAAGATTCTTATATGAATCACGAGACGCAAACACTAAGGGAGCTTCGATTCTTTTAAAAATTTCTGCAATCGATTCCAATGATTAACCTCAACTGATACACTGATCAGGAAAGTATGTGTGCCGATCCTCACCATTTACGACGCATGATGTCTCACTAATTATTTTTTTAAACCATAATAATTTCAAATATAAAGGCTTCCTGCTGTTAACAGAAATCGGTGTTCTTCGCAAGGAAAGAATTGACAACAAAAATGAATTACGTTAAATTAAAAAACTCACACACACACAACATCTCTTCAGACCAACCGATATGAAAGAAAAACATACGTACAGAAACGCGGGCGTAGACATCGATACGGCGAATATCTTCGTTGACAGAATCAGACCGCTCGTAAAATCAACGTTCAGAAAAGAGGTAATGAGCTCCATCGGTGGTTTTAGCGGGCTTTTCCATGTTGATCTCGGAAAGATCAAAGACCCCGTGTTAGTCTCTTCTACTGACGGAGTCGGTACGAAATTAAAAATCGCAATGATGATGGACAAACATGACACCGTGGGTATCGATCTTGTCGCCATGTCTGTCAACGATGTAGTGCTACAGGGAGCGGAACCCATATTCTTTTTGGATTATATCGCAACGGGAAAACTGAATGTAGAAAGAAACGTGAAAATTATTGAAGGTATTGTAAATGGCTGTCAGGAGGCAGGCTGTGCGCTTATCGGCGGAGAAACGGCGGAGATGCCGGATTTCTATAAAGATGATGAATACGATCTTGCCGGCTTCTGCGTTGGCATAGTCGAGGCAGACAGGTTAATTGACGGTTCTGAAATACGTGTGGGTGACAGGATCATTGGAATTGCTTCAAGCGGTATGCATAGCAACGGCTTTTCTCTGGCGAGGAAAGTCCTTTTTGAAGAAGGCAAGCTGAGTGTATACGAAAGTGTGAGTGGTCTTGAGGGTATGCTGGGTCTGGAGTTGCTGCGGCCAACAAAAATTTACGCAAAATCAGTACTGAATTTAATAAAGAACTTTACTATTAAAGGTATCATCCATATCACCGGCGGGGGGTTCATCGAAAATATTCCCCGAATTTTACCTCTTCCCTGCCGCGCGGTCATTCTTAAGAACAGCTGGGAGATCCAGCCAATTTTCTCCGTATTGCAGAAGATGGGAAACATCGACGAAATGGAAATGTTTCGGGTCTTCAACATGGGAATCGGGTTAATGGTCATAGTGCCTGAAAAGGAGGCTGCAGATGTAATTGAACGCCTCGAAAATTTAGGTGAATCTGTATATTCCATCGGTTTCATAGAGAAAAGAGGTAAAAACCAACCTCCCCTTTCGTTTATCTAGAGGAAAAACAAAACTACTATTGGACGTCCTTTGATCGGGGGTGGTCAAAACCTCCAGCCTTTCAAGGAACCCGCGCAGGAAAAGAACCATAGAATTCGGTCTGCATTATTTCGGACGTTCGGGCCATTTCCCCGATGAGGGGATGATACGGAATATATCCCCGGGATATTAAATTCTTCACAGAGAGAAGAATCCCGAGACACCATCCCGAGATCACTCTATAACGTTATTTACGACCCTCATAGTACACCTATGGAGAAACGATACCATCGGGATTTCATCCATGTATGATGTCATTGTCATAGGTAATGATTTAAGTTCACTGACCGCAGCCACCCTGTCTTCCCATCACGGCAGGAAGACCCTCTATCTCACGGAATATGACATTCCCGAAAGCAATGAAGAATCAGGTTATTCATTTGATGACTACCCGGCACCGCTGACCGGTTTCGGACCTGCGCAGACATGCATGCGTCTCTTCGACGAGATCAAAGTACCCGACTACGAAAGGACCCGCATCCGATTATTGAATCCCGGCCTTCAGATTATCCTGCCCGAACACAGAGTAGAACTGTTCTTTGATACCAATCAGCTTTTCAATGAAATGACGAGAGAATTCAAAGGAAAGGATGAAGAAATAAGGAAATACAGTGCATCGGTATCGAAAATGAGTTCCCTTTTTGACGGATTCATAAGGGAAAGTCAGTACCTGTTCCCGATACGCTTTAAACTGTTCGCACATTACATTCCCGCCCTGATCAGAGAAAAAATCACATTGTCGAAGGCATTACGTTCACTCTGCAGCATCTCTCCCCTGAGCAGAGTGTTCGAGGCACAGGTCGCACTTCTTTCCAACCATCACCACGAACACGCGGGATCTTATCCGTTGATGACATCATACGTCCTCAATTATCCGGCAAGAGGATTGTATTATTTTGCCGGTGGCACGAACCGATTCATACAGATACTCCGGGACAGATTCAAGGCATACGGGGGCATCTCTTTCAACAGCGTCGACATTAGAAAAGTAAGTGTAAAAAGATACGTCGATATAGAGATTGACTCACAGGGCACATCGTTAAAATTGAGAGGAAAAAATCTCATTGTGAGTGTACAATGGGGAAAATTAAGAAATCTGCTTTTTCTCAATAAAAAATTAAAAGGTTTGGAGCGACGTCTCACGCGTGTCGGTATCGCCCGTTATCCTTTTACGGTACATCTCGGTGTCCTTGAGAAAGGACTCCCGGAGAGGATGTCACCGTATAGCGTCGTCATCGCTGATCAGAACAGGCCCGTATCCGAGAATAATAATATGATATACCTGAAAACAAGCGAATCGGGAGATACAGCAAGCGCCCCTGAGGGCAGAAGAACATTATGTGCATCTGTTTTCATAAAAGAAAACCCGCTATTTTTAAATGATGGGGAACTGGTAAAAATATGCAAAGAAACGATAGAGGGTGTCGAAACATTCCTTCCTTTCTTGCGAGAAAACATCGACTATATTAATATCGGAAATTCGATAGAACGTTCGCGGAAATATCAGGAAGCTGTGAATCAGAAATACCTTATGAGAGCTGATCCCATTCTAGGTATCGCCGCTCTCTCACACAGGACCCCCATGCGCAATGTATTTTTATCGGGAGGGATGTTACTCGCAAGCCTTGGTTTCGAAGGAGAAATAGTTTCAGGAATAAATGCAGTGAATTTATTAATAGCGAAAAAGGAGAGAGACGATGACTAACATACAATATGACTTTACCATCTGCGACCTGGGAGAAAGAAACATACCATCTCCGGTATCTGTGAGTTACTATACTCCTGACAGTAAAAGAATCCTTTTTAACAGCTATCTTGAGCACTACAGTAGCTTTGTAACTCCCGATGGGACACCATTATCCATTGAAGTGGCGGGCCCCCGCGAGTATATATTTTTTAATCCCTCCCAGACGAAAGCGGCAATTGTCACCTGCGGGGGCCTCTGCCCCGGGATAAATGACGTAATCAGGGCAATTTTCATGGAGCTTTTCTACAGGTACGGTGTGAAGAATATTGTCGGGATCAGATATGGTTTCCGGGGCTTGATCTCGCGATACGGGCACCCGGTCATAGAATTGACCCCGGACATTGTAAAAGACATTCATACGTTTGGCGGAAGCATGTTGTCTTCATCCAGAGGAAATCAGGATTCGGTTGAACTGGTGAATTCATTGAAAAGGATGAACATCGATATTCTCTTCTGCATAGGAGGGGATGGTACGACGAGAGCTGCGGGATCTATCACGGAAGAGATTACACGGAGAAATCTCAACATCAGTGTAATCGGGATACCCAAAACGATCGACAATGATCTGAATTTCATACAGAAGACTTTCGGGTACGATACCGCTATTGCTGAAGCGGTCAAGGCTATTGAATGTGCACATGCCGAAGCAAGAGGAGCCCCTATGGGTATCGGTCTGGTAAAGATCATGGGGCGCCAGTCAGGCCACATCGCTGCCGGTGCCTCCCTGGCACAGGGTGATGTGAATTTTGTATTGATTCCCGAAGTAAGCTTTGATCTGGAGGGAGAACGAGGATTCCTGAAAGCTCTTGAAAACCGACTGAGGAAGAGTGATCACTGCGTGATCCTTGTCGCCGAAGGCGCAGGCCAGGAACATATACGAACGGATAACGGACCAATCGAAAGGGATGCTTCCGGTAATCTTCGGCTGCTGGACATCGGTTTGTTTTTGAAAAATAAGATTGAAGAGCATTTCAAGAAAATGTCTTTGGAAATTAATCTCAAGTATATAGACCCGAGCTACATGATCCGCAGCGTTCCTGCCAATGCGAGTGACAGTATATACTGCGGCGCATTGGGTCAGTACGCCGTTCATGCGGGTATGGCCGGAAAAACGGGGATGTTGGTGGGTTTAATGAAAGATGAGTATGTACATCTCCCCTTTAAGATGATCACCTCGGGGGCACAGGTCAACCCGGAAGGAAATATCTGGATGCGCGTCCTCGAAACAACGGGGCAGCCCGAATCCATGAAGAACTGATTCGCGCGAACTCATTTGTGTTTTCTTATTCCATCACACTGTTCGTGTATTGTGTAAATAAAACACCTCGGTTCTTCAGGCATTAAAGTATTGACCTGCGTCCGTTGTATCTTACAGGATCATAGTATTTTTCAACGTCAACCAGCTTCAATTTGCCGATTATCTCTTTCAGGGGAACGCTCATAATTTCTCCCCGCACCAGTCCTACCATCCGGCCGAAGTCCTCATTGATGATCATGTCAACGGCAGCGATTCCAAATCTCCTCGCCATCAGGCGGTCGTACGCGGATGGTGCCCCCCCTCTCTGCAAATGACTCAATGTGAGATATCGTGATTCATATCCGGTTCTCTTTTCAATCTCATCCGCCACATAGCTCGCAATTCCTCCCAGCGAAGGATGGCCGAAGTCGTCGATCTTGGTATCCCTGAGAAATTCCTTCCCTCCCGCAGGTTTCGCCCCTTCCGATGCAACAATGATTGAATAATGTATCTCCCTCCCCTTCCTCACACGCAGGAGGTCACACATGCGATCAATCTCAAAGGGACACTCGGGTATCAAAATGATATACGCACCACTGCACTCACCTCCATGAAGGGCAAGCCATCCCGCATGCCGTCCCATTGTTTCCACGACAAAGATGCGACCATGTGAACCTGCGGTAGTCCTCAGTTTGTCGATTTCCTCCATAATAACGTTCACGGCGGTATCAAAGCCGAGTGAATACTCGGTACCTGTGAGATCGTTGTCAATTGTTTTCGGAATTCCCACCGTTTTAATGCCCAGTCTGTGCAATTTATATGCGACCCCGAGAGTATCCTCACCGCCGATGGCAACAATCACATCAATCCCGAGCTTCTCGATATTCTCCAACAGCTTTCCTGAACGATCATTCTTGGGATTAAAGGGGTTTGTCCTTGATGTTCCAAGATTAGTCCCACCGTAGCGATCCCATGTCCTGACAATCTCTTCATTCAGGTCCCTGAGATGATATGAACAACTCTTCGGATCATCCGGGTCAACTTCCACAAGTCCTCGCCAGCCATCAAGAATTCCGATAACCTCAAATGATACGGAACGTGTTGCACAGAGAATCGGATCAAGGGCTGATTTTGTTACCCACTTGATCGCCCCGTTCAACCCCGGGCAATCCCCTCCCCCCGTCAATATCGCAATTTTCATTTTCAGCACCCGCGTAAATTATATTTAAGTTATGAAATTATTTAAGCGTTTGTACATATATTACACACATCAAAAAATAATTCAACACAACTCTCCTCTCCCGCGGGCACGTGTGAATTTGCCCTTCCATGAGATCCCGGGTACAGAAGGGGAAACGAATAAAAATTACTTGCAATTTCTTCTTTGATGTTTTAGTAAGCAGCCCACAACTAAAGCAGGAGATGCAATATGGCACGAGTGTGCGAGGTATGCGGTAAAAAGCCGGCAATTGGCCATAACGTGAGCCATGCGAATAACAAGACCAAAAGGACCTGGTATCCAAATCTTCAGAAGCTGCGATGCCGCGATAAAAAGACCGGTGCGGTGAAACGGACCAAAGTGTGTACCAGGTGCATTCGTTCGGGGTTTGTTACCAAGGCATTATAGACACCCCAAAAGACCGGTTTCCCTGACCGATTTTATTGCCGGATGTAAAAAATTTCTATAATCACAGACTAATTCCATTCCCCGAGCCATAATATTCCGCACACCAAGAGCAGCACGGTTATCCTCTCCCAGACCGAATTTTTTCACATAGAGATTTACCCGGTCTTCAATATTCATGAGTTTTTTCATTCTCTCCGGTCTGCACGAACGCACTCCTCTTTTCATGGCTTCGATTACTATATTCTTATCAATTCCATAAAGCCACGATAAGGTGTTGCTGAATTCTGTCATTTTTTGATTCTCCGCATAACTTATGGCGTTACAAAAAAGGGATATCAGATTCTCATCCTCCTGTTCCCGGTACAGGGCGAGGTCAAAAGCCATTTCAATGATCATGTGCGCCTGATATGCAGCCTCGCTATAGGAGATGTTTTTCCCGAGGCTCTCATACAGATTTCGTATCGGCTGGATTAATTGCCTGCCCTTCACATATGTGTATCCATCAGAATCGGGATTGAAATGCGTGATCGGTGCATCCCGGATCTTCCCATGATGGGCGATATCATCTATCAAAAGATGAAAATACACGTATGATGCCTTGGAATATTGAGGGGGGACTGAAAGACGTCTCGTTACACCATGAGTCATCTCCGAAGTAATTATCTCATGAATACAGAGAATATCAGGCGATACATTGTATGCGAACACATCAAGGTTATCTTCGTTGACATTACTCCCGAGGAATTCGTTTAGGATCCATGTGTGGGTAAGCATCAACATAGAATACCGGGGAGCGTATTAATTTGGGGGCGGACTTGTTTCGCCGATCACCATCTTTTTCAGATCCGACAGTTTAATCTGGAATGTCCCGTACTTTGTATGTCCGTATGCACGGTGATTCTTTTGCAGCACAAGTTCCAATGCAGTATTGTCCCGCAGTTTCAGCTTACCGAGGAGTTTCCCTCCATGTGAATGAAACAGCACATAAGCTATGTTATCAAATGAGACCGCGTGTGTACCTTCTCCTCTCTTTCCTTCGATAAACGTCCCCCCTTCAATACTTGCATCTCTGCACTGGGTGATGACATCAGCCTGATCAATAAAGGTAACGGTGAATTTTTTTGCAGGAACAGGAATCTTTTCGAAAGAAGAATCTCCCTTTAAGGAACCCATGCCGCATAATAAAGGTATCAAACACAAGAGAAAAAGAATGCGTATCGTCTTCATTTCTCCTCCTTAACACGCACTGCCTTTATGCGCTCTTCATGGTGCGCGGCGAAATATGCAAAATATCCTGTGTAGTTGAGTATCATTTCACACTTGAAATATCAAGGACAATCAATTTTTCCTTTGAATACACTACTTTCATACCCGACTGTAATCATCACAATACAATCTCCTCTTGACTTTGTGAGTCACATTTATAATATACAGCTCAGTACTTTTTAAATATGAAGACCACAATAAGCGTTGCATAGTCTATTTACATGAATATCACCACCCTCCCGACAACTCAATGGAAGCTGAACGAAAGTAATGGCATGATCGAGGATGCGCTTGTCCGCGACCTCGGGCTCCACCCGATCATTTCTCAGATACTCACAAGTCGTCAGATCATGACCTCTCATGAAGCCTTCAGATATTTATACCCCTCATTGAACGACCTTCATAATCCTTTTCTGATCATAGATATGCACAAGGGTGTTCAGAGATTGGTGAACGCGATACACGGTCGAGAGAAAACATTAATCTACGGAGATTATGACGTCGACGGTGTCACATCCGTTACGTTGCTATACAAGTTCCTGCAGAATATTCACCATCCCGTTTCCTACTATATTCCCGACCGGGTCAGCGAAGGATACGGCCTCCATAACACGGCAATAGAGAAAATGATTGCTGACAATGTTTCCCTTATCGTAACAGTGGATTGTGGAATCTCGGACTACGAACAAATAGCGTACGCTCGAACGCATGGCATTGACACCATTATTCTGGATCATCACGAAGTGCCTGAAAATCTGCCGGGAGCCGTGGCGATCATCAACCCGAACCGGGGAGAATGTAAATTCCCCTTTAAGGGTTTAGCAGCCGTAGGTATTGTTTTTAATTTTCTTATCGCGCTCCGCAGCAAACTGCGCGCAGATGGTTTCTGGTCAGAAAAAAAATATCCGAATCTCAAAGAATATCTGGATCTCGTTGCTCTTGGAACCATCGGAGATATATCACCCCTCATAGACGAGAATAGGATTTTCGCAAAAATCGGGCTTGATCTGATGACGGAAGGCAAAAGAGCGGGACTAAAAGCGTTAAAGGAAATATCCGGAATAGAGAGTCAGATAGTCGATTCAGGGAAAGCTTCATTCTGTTTAATACCGAGAATTAACGCAGCCGGCCGTATCGCATCAGCCACTGAAGCGGTGAGGTTACTGTTGACTGAAGATATTGAAGAAGCAAGGGAGATTGCACGAAACCTTGAAGCCTATAACAGGAAACGACAGTCTCTTGAAAAAGCAATCCTTTCTGAAATTCTCGGGGAGATCGGGGAAAAAAGTGATTTCAAAAATATGAACTCTTTTGTGCTCGCCTCGCCCAGATGGCATCCAGGGGTTATTGGTATAGTGGCTTCAAGGCTTGTCGATATCTACTGCAGACCTTCCATCCTGATCAGTCTCAAAGATGGCATTGGTAAAGGATCCGGAAGGAGTATCCCCGAATTTAATATTTATCAGGGATTGAAGAAGTGTGATTCTTTATTACTGTCCTATGGTGGACACAGATACGCTGCGGGAATCTCAATCAAGGAGGAGGATGTCGAGGATTTCGCAAATCTGTTTGAGGAGGTAATCAGAAATGAGGTGAACGTCACGGATCTTACCATCCACACTTATATTGACGCCCAATGCAACCTCAATGATATAAATCACGATCTCATTTCTCAAATAAACAGGCTCGCACCCTTCGGGAGTAAAAATCCCGAGCCTGTGTTATGCGTGAGAAACATCAGTGTGACTTCCCAGGCTGTCGTGGGGAATAACCACCTCTGGTTGCGCGTGACCGGGGATGGTGTTTCCTACCGTTCAATCTGGTTCAGTAAGGGGCACTTTATCAATCAACTTTCCCACCATCCAACACTCGATATCGCTTTTACGCCCCAGATCAATAACTGGAACGGTATGTTTGACATTCAACTCAAAATGAAAGATATTGCCTTGCCTGCGAATGTCTCAATCAGATAAACGTCACCTCACTTCTCCTCTTTCCAATCACGCCAGTCAATAATCAACTGATATTTCTCGCCCAGGGCGCCTGCTTTCACGAATTCCAGAACGTCCATTCTCACGGCACACAAATCCTTAAAATACTCCCTGAAATACGCCTCAAGGGATCCGTCATCGTGAGAATCGCTCTCACCTTCCAATTTCACAGTCAATCTGTCTTCATGGCCTGACCGGGTTACGATGAGTTGAAGTTTCCGATCATTAAACTTTTCACTGATCTTCTTCAATTGACTGGGAGCGATGAACATGCCTCTTACCTTCACGGCTTCACCCACGCGGCCGACGATGCCATCCAGACGATACGATGTCCTCCCGCATGAACATGGCGCTACAATGATACGGGAAAGATCACCTGTTCCGAATCGAAAAAGGAAGAAAATATCATTGGGGCGTGTTACTACAACTTCTCCGAATGAGCCATGAGGCATCCTTTTGCCTGTCGCAGGATCAACTATTTCGACGTAGACTTCTTCACAAATATGCCATCCGTCCTTTTGACGGCATTCAAAAGCAATGTCACCTACCTCCGTCGCACCGTACATTTGATAGGTATCAATGCCGTATTCAACTTCAAATTTCTTTCTCAAAATCGGTTGCAGGGGTTCCGCTGCAAAACAGGCCCGGCGGAGTTTAAAATCTCTTTTGAATGCGTAGCCCATTCCTTCAGCCTTTTGAATGATTGATAGTAAAAAGCTGGGAGTCCCCGTATACGCAGTAACACCAAGGTCTCGAATCATCTGCACCTGCATTTCCGAACTTGATGTTCCGGACGGTATCACCGTGGCACCAACACGCCTCAATCCGCCATGAAAGGTCAGACCCGCGGCAACCATATGATATGAAAACGCATTGAGAACCACATCTCCTTTGCCTATGCCGGCCGCATGGTACGCCCTCGCCCATAAGAAATCATCCTCGGAAAGGTGAGGTTCGTATACCGGACCAGGGGATATAAATATCCTGTCGATTTGTGTATCCGCATTGTAAAGCCCTCCAAAGGGAGGTTCCGCCATTTCCATTTCAATCAGTTTCTCCCTGGAAATAACGGGGAGCAACTGAAGATCATTCAATGTCTTGATTTCGGAAAGATCGATCCTGTGCTCATCAAATAACGTTTTTATCCGGCTCGATTTCCTGTAGCCTTTTCTGAGCATTCTTGTAATCTGATCTCTTCGCTTTCTTTCCCGCTTGAGCACAGGCAGGCACTCATTGTCATCGAAAAAAACCGTCATCAATATATCCCTCCGATTCTCATAGCCATCGTTTCCGGCGCCGATACGATTTGACGTCCTTATATGATTTCGATTGTCCGGAAGCCGACATGCCTAAATAGAACTCTCTGATATCCGGATTTTCCACAATACTACGGGCAGGGCCTTCCATCACGATCTTTCCGTTCTCCATAACATATCCGTAATGCGAAATATGAAGCGCCATATTTGCATTCTGCTCGACAAGAAGGATACTTGTTTTCTGTTCTTCATTTATTTTCCTGATAATCTGGAATATTTCGTCGACCACCATTGGCGCCAGACCAAGTGATGGCTCGTCCAGAAGCAAAAGCTCGGGTTTAGCCATCAGCGCTCTTCCCATTACCAGCATCTGCAGTTCACCACCACTGCAGTATCCTGCAAGTATTTTCCTCCTCTCCAAGAGTGCGGGGAAATAGTGATATATCAATTCAAGGTCTTTTTTGTACGGCTTTCCCCAACGGATCGCCGTTCCCACAATGAGGTTTTCCTCAACCGTCAGATACTTAAAAGGTTGCCGACCTTCCAGAACCTGGATTATCCCCCTCCTCGTAATAACCTCCGGAACCTGATTATGTATTGGTTCGTCATGGTAGATGATCATTCCATCAGTTACCCTGCCGTTTTCCGGTTTTAACAGGCCGGATATTGCCTTCAGGGTTGTCGTTTTCCCTGCGCCGTTACTTCCCAGAAGCGAAACGATGGAATGCCTTTCTACCATCAGGGACACACCCTTCAGGACTTGAATCACATCAGAATACACAACAGAAATATTATTGACCTCAAGGATTGTACTGCCTGACATTGAATATCCTCAATACGAAAATGGCCACAGGCGGAAACCCGAGCGTATTATTCGCCAGATCTCCGCAAGACCTCTGGGTTCAAAAATGATAAAAATGATTATCGCCAGCCCGAAAAAAAATTCCCTTATCGGGGCGACATTCACCCCGGCCTCCGTAAAAACCTTCATATTCATTAAGATATCTGTGAGCCATCTTAAAATCTCGTTGAGAGACGTGATGAACAATGCCCCGTACACAGATCCGGCAATGCTCCCCAGTCCACCAATGATCACCATGGCAATATATTCAACTGAAAGCCCGAGATTGAATGGTTCCGCCGTAATGCTGACCATGTAGTAGGCCCATATGGCACCGGCAAAACCCGCATAAAACGAGCTGATGCCGAAGGAAAGAAGTTTATATCTGAATATGGGGATACCCATCCCCTCGGCGGCACGATCATTATCCCGAATCGCGATAAAGGCCCGACCAAATTTTGAGCGCATCAAATTTATCGCGATAAATATCATCAGTCCCAGACTCACATAAATAAGAAAAAAGAAATCTCTGTCTGTGGACAGCTCGTATCCGAATATTGCCGGCCTGGGAAGTGTAATTCCCATTGTCCCTTTCGTAACGCTTTCCCAGTGCACCAGGACATACTCGATGATTATTTGACCGGCAAGTGTTGCAATGGTGAGATAAAGGCCCTTGAGACGTCCCGAAGGAATACCGAATATCATGCCGACGAGCGCAGCAATCAATCCGGCAAGAGGAAGATTGAAAAGAAACGGCATCCCAATCGTCGTGGAGAGTACCGCCGCGGAATACGCACCAACACCGATAAAGGCACCATGACCAAGAGATATCTGCCCTGTAAAACCAATGAGAATGTTTAATCCGAGTGCCGCAATCGAGGTAATTCCTATCATATTCAACACGTGGAGAAAATAGGGCGTACCCAGAAAAGGCAGGATGAGAAAAAGAATAAAAATTCCGACCCATGTCCAGAGGCGACCGAAATCAGTCTCGAAAACGGTGAGTTCCTGACCGTACGTTTCCCTGTAATTGCCGCATGGGCGGAAGTGAAATTTTTTCATATTCAAACCCTTTCGATTTCAACCAAGCCGAAAAGACCATAGGGCCTTACCATAAGAATCAACACAAGAACCAAGTAGGGTATCACATCACGGAGTGAAGGGTCGAGATAACCGCCGGTAAATGTTTCTAAGAGACCTATAATGAGACCTCCGATGATGGCTCCACTCAGACTGTCAAGTCCTCCCAATATCACGACTGGAAACACCTTAAGCCCGATGGAACTAAGATCATGAACATTGATTCCATTTATGATTCCCAGGACGACACCGCTCATACCGGCGACAAGAGCGGCTATTGCCCAAGAGAGCGCAAAAACCCGCTGTACGTGAACTCCCAGAGAGAGTGCAGCTTTCTGGTTATCCGCAACCGATCTCATAAATATCCCCTGGGGTGAATACTTGAAGAACAAACCGAAAACCGTGAGAAATGTTACGCCTAAAATAAGTGCCGCCGAATATGCGGGTGGTATGTTAAGTATATCCCACTGCAGGGTGAGAAATCCGGGTAAAAAATCCGGATAGGTTTGTAAATTCCCGCCCCATATCAGTAACATCAGCCCTTTAAACATGGCGGCCAGGCCAACGGTGAGCATAATCACGTAGATGAGGGGCTCACCGATGAGCGGTCTTAAGAAAATGCGCTCAATGAGAAATCCCAAGGCAAAGCAACCTGCCAGTGTCACAAGAAAAGCAATCGCTATGGGTAATTGTGCCCATGTGACAAGTGCAAGAAAAAAGAAGGCTCCTAATGCAATCAGCTCGCCATGGGCAAAATTGAGAACGCTTGATGATTTAAAAATCATCACAAATCCCATTGCGGATAGACCATATAAAAATCCAAGGCTTATGCCATTAATTAACAGTTGAAAAAAGAAACTCATAGATGTCATCCTACGCGACTGTATTAATCCTCACCGTTGTTTCGATTTCACCGATCTGACCGTCTCTATATTGCACTTTCGACTTCACGTTTACTTTTTCCAGTCCCTGATACATTGCTTCTATGAGCTTTATGTAAAGGCCATACACGAATCTCCTCCGCACTTTCCCGGTCCGAGTCAACTCTTCATCGTCAGCATCGAGCAGTTTGTGGAGCAAAATGAATTTTCTCACTTTCATGATATCCGGCAGAATCTCATTCACTTTCCTCAGTTCCTCAAGGATGAGTTCGCGGACGGCCTGCTGTTGAGAAAGGTCCGTATATGTCGTATACGCAATCATACGATCTTCCGCCCAGTTTCCCACATTCCCCATGTCGATATTGATCAGAGCCGTTATGTAGGGTCTCGCCTCACCAAAAATAACCGCTTCCTTGATATACGGGCTGAATTTCAAACGAGTTTCGATAAAATCAGGTGAAAAAGCATGACCCTCCTTGTTTTTTATGATATCGCCCCTACGACCTATAATTACCAGGTGACCGTCAGTATCTATATATCCCGCATCACCCGTTTTGAGCCAGCCGTCGTTAAACGCCTCCTCAGTCGCTTTGAAATCGTTGAAATATCCCATAAAATTTGATTCACTGCGTACGAGGACTTCCTGATCCTCCGAGATTTTTACCCGTGTCCTCGGTAATGGTTTCCCCACTGTTTCCAGTTTGACTTCTTCATCCGGCTGTACCTGAAATATGCCGCCCGTCTCGGTGAGACCATAGCACTGCTTCAGATTCAACCCTACAGCCCGGAAAAAATGGATCACATCCGGACTGATGGGATGCCCCCCCGTAAAGGCACTATGAAAACCAGAGCACCCAATTCTGTCACGCAACGGACGATAGATGAGCAGGTTTGCAATGTGGTGAAGCAATTTCAGCACAACAGGAACATCTTTTTTTTCTGATTTCAATTTCACAACCTTTTTCCCGATATCAACCGCTCTTGCGAAAAGAAAACGATTGACGAATCCTGCATCTGCCATTTTGACCATTATTTGCGAGGCAAGGTCTTCCCAGAAACGTGAGGAGGTAATGATCACCGAGGGGCCGATTTCCCTGAAGTCCTGAACGATCGTTTCAGGTGTCTCGGGAAAGTTCATTGTCATTCCCCCGAGAAGCGCAACTCCTACACCCCACATCTGGTCCACTATCCACGCAGGGGGTGAAATGGAAATCCAGTTTCCTCCCGGGACATTCAATAATACCTCGTTCCATTTTGCCGCCATTTCTGTAATATTTCTGTGAGAGAGCATGGCAAGCTTTGAAACACCCGTGGTTCCCGAGGTCTGAATCATTATGGCCACGTTATCCCTTTTCCCTCTCTGAACCTCCTCATGAAAAAGCTCCGGTTTCTCAGACGCAAGCCCTTCACCACATGCCATAAGCTCCACAAAGCTCAGCAACCATGGATTATTTTTATAGTTGCTCATCCCCGTAGCATCAATATAAATGACCCTGCGAACATGTGAAAGACTCCCCCGTGCATCGAGCAATTTGTCCACCTGTTCCTGATCCTGGGCTATGACATAGGACGCTCTGATGCGATTGAGCGCATTTGTCAACTCTTCCCTCACTGAAGAAGTGAATAAATTGACGGTGATTCCGCCAACGGCAAGAGAACCGAGTTCGGTAAAGAGCCATTCGGGGAGATTATTGGTTACAATACCAACGAATTCGCCCCGTTTCAAACCGATGGATTTTAAGCCAAGCCCGGCGTGTTTGACGTACTGAAGATATTCCCGCCAGGTGTATTGCTGCCATATGCCGTACGCCTTCTCACGTATCGCTATCCTCTCAACACCAAGAGTCTCAGATTGCTGCAACAGGATTTGAGGAAGAGTGTACTGTACAAAAGTTGTATTCACCGTTATCTCATCCACTCCGTGACAGAGAACTCGACCAATGATACATTAACCGTGCACCGTATCTCCAAGGTATGCTTTAATAACTTCCGGGTGGGTTCGAATTTCATCCGGATTCCCTTCTGCAAGTTTCTGCCCAAAATTCAGCACTGCAATTCTCGGCGATATACTCATTACCACCGACATGTCGTGCTCGACGAGAATCATCGTCTGCCCCCAGGATTTGTTGAGCTCGGTGAGGAAACGCACCATATCTTCTTTCTCTTCCAGATTCATTCCCGAAAATGGTTCATCGAGAATGAGCAGCACCGGTTCCAGTGCAAGGGCACGACCGAGTTCAACTCTTTTCATCAAGCCATAGGGCAGTGAACCAACCGGCTTTTTACGTATTGCCTGCATTTCCAGAAAATCAATCAATTCCTCAAGAATGCGCCGATGACGAACCTCTTCCCGTCTCATCGATGATGAGAAAATGCAGGCAGATCCGAAACCATAATGGCAATGATTATGGCGGGCCAAAAGCATATTCGACAACACGGTCATCCCGGGGAAAAGCTCAATATTTTGAAAGGTTCTCCCGATTCCCAACCTCACCAGATCATGGGGCGGCAGATGGGTGATATCAACGCCGTTGAAGAAGATTTTCCCCTTCTGGGGTGTATAAAAGCCGGTAATACAATTCAACAAACTTGTCTTTCCCGCCCCATTTGGACCGATGACGGCAACTAACTCTCCCGTACTCACACTCAGGTTGACATCACTGAGTGCCTTCACCCCCCCGAAATTCAGGGAGAGATCCTTTACCTCAAGTTGGGCCCTAATTTCCTTGTGCTTGATTGCATTGAATATGCTCGGTTGTCCCCGATATGCCTTCATAACCCTGTATTATTTTAAAAACTTGATTTTTTCTTTACCGGGAGTGAAAAAATTAGTGAGAGGAGTAAACGATCCATCTTCACCAATCTTTACTATTCTTGCTTTGAACGAAGCACTGTGATCATTTGCAGTGTAGGTAATATTCGGTACGATACCCCCGAGGTTCTCATTTTTAAAAGACTCCATTGCTCTGTTGATGGTATCTCTGTTGATCGTCCTGAATTTCTGATGTGCCCGAACAAACGCCCGTTCCATGATCATTCCTACCACAACCCCTTCCCAGTATGATGCGTCAAATTGATGGACAGTCCCGTATCTTTTCCACAAGTCAGTCATGATTTTCATGCCCGGAGATTTGTCAACTGGAAGACCACCGGGAAACTGGATACGCAGCCGGTCCCGTATCAGCCCCTTGCCCAGTTTGAAAAAATCCGGATCGGTCGACGTCCACGTTCCAAAGAATGCCGGGTTATATCTGATACGATCCGCACTCTTAAAAGCGGTGATGATGGTTGCGGGAAGCATCTGCATAAACACATATTCTGCTCCGCTCTTTTGCAAACGAAGCAATTCAGTTGTTAAGTCTAAAGTCTTGGGGGGAAATTCTTCAATTGAGACAATATTTATATGATATTTGCTTGCGTATTCTTTGCAGGGCTGGTGAATCGATCGTCCATAGGCGTTGTTGTACGTCAAAAGTCCTACCCTGGGAGCATCTTTGCCTTTATGTATAGACCGTATATACTCAAGAACGGCGAAACTATCCATTCGATAGCTCCCGAAGGGAAGATACATGTAACTTACAGGAGCTTCAAGTAACTCCCAACTTGTCGAGAAATTGATCGTCGGTATTCTGTATTGCTGAATTATGGGCTTCGCAGCCAATCCTTCTCCAGCTCCCCACGTGGCAATCATATCCACGTTATCCTGTATGGCAAATTTCTTCACGGCAGCGACCGCTTCGGGAACTTTATACCCTGTGTCCACGAGTATCATTTCAATCATGCTGCCTCCCACTCCGCCTTTTACTTCATTTACATAGCGGAAATAATCCTGCATGCCCTTCGCGTGATACTGTCCCCAGGTAGATGCAGGACCGGTCATATTGATCGCAGCACCGACCTTTATAGTTTTCGCTTCCACCGCTCCATTAAGGAAAAAAAAGAATATTCCTGCAATCGCCACGATGATAATTCTCCAGTGCCTCTTTTTCATCACTCTACCCTCCTTCTCATAATAAAAAAGGCCGGGTAACTCCACGGCCTCTCATAAAATACCGTGGACAGCCTACCGGTCTGCCCACGGCTCTTGTTTGACATGCTTCAAATCACGAGCGCTGCAGGCAGACCTCGCTAAAAAAAACAAAAAAGTAAAAAAAATTGCCTACCTGATAACGCACCATGATGTTCACTTTGTATATGATTTTTGCTTTCTGTATAAAGTCAAAACGTTGTTATGTCAAGTGAAAATTTCTTCACACTATGTGATACCGAGCTTATCGATTCTATAGCGCAACGAATCGAAACTTATATGGAGAATCTCGGCAGCTTTTGTTTTTGATCCTTTGGCCTTTTTCAACGCGAGCTCAATTAAATATTTCTCGTATCTTGCCACTTCTTCGTTCAGATTCGTCCCGGCTTCAGGAATTTCATAATCCGCGAACCTGTATGTATCCTGGGGATTTCTTGAAAGAACGAGGTTCTCCGGAAGGATAATATTTGATGTTTCCAGGGCAACGCTGCGTTCGATGATATTTTCAAGTTCTCTCACATTACCGGGAAACGGGTACTGCATGAGAAGTTCCAGAGCGTATGAAGAGATTGTTTTGAGTTCCACCCCGAATTCCCGGGAATACTTTTCAATAAAATATTTCGTCAAGACAGGTATATCCTCTTTCCTGTCCCTCAACGGCGGAATATGAATGGGTATCACGTTGAGGCGAAAATAGAGATCTTCCCTGAAAGAATCCTCCTTCACCCTTTCTTCCAGATTCTTGTTTGTTGCGGATATAATTCTCACGTCCACCTTTATATCTTCCGTGCCGCCCACTCTTCGAAACGTTTTTTCCTGAACAACTCTTAAAAGTTTAACTTGAAGGAGCGAAGGTAACTCTCCTATTTCATCGAGGAATATCGTTCCCCCCCTGGCAAGCTCAAAAAGACCTGGTTTATCGATATGTGCCCCGGTAAAAGCGCCTTTCATGTAACCGAAAAACTCGCTTTCAAGAAGGCTTTCAGGAACTCCCCCGCAATTGACCACCACAAAGGACATCTTCGCCCGGGGACTGTTTTCATGGATGGCTCTGGCAACAAGTTCTTTGCCGGTGCCACTCTCCCCCAGGACAAGTATGTTGGTAGGGGTTGGAGCCACTTTTTTTATAAGAGAATATACCTTGAGCATTCCCTTGCTTTTACCGATCATGTCACCAAAGGAAACGGATTCTTCGATATCTTTGATGAACTGTGCATCTTTTATCTTAATTCCTTTTTTATCAAGGGCATTGCGGAGAAGATTTTTGAGTTCCTCCACATCAAAACCCTTCTCGATATAATCATACGCACCTTCTTTCATTGCAGATACTGCTGTTTCCGGTGATGCATAGGCAGTCATCAATATAACCATTGTCTCCGGACAGGTATCCTTTGCCATTTTTAGAAACTCTATTCCGTCAATCT
>Ga0194112_10001889_pt1 | contig 30372 bp, 28 predicted proteins | sample TA2MahC400mmetaG_FD_146191 | JGI IMG/M metagenome (GOLD analysis project Ga0194112, IMG submission 146191) | Freshwater microbial communities from Lake Tanganyika, Tanzania - TA2015016 Mahale Deep Cast 400m | ecosystem: Environmental > Aquatic > Freshwater > Lake | place: Tanzania: Lake... | reverse complement strand
CTCGTTTTTAAATTTTTCAAACGTTTCTGGGTCTCTGCGGGGTGCACAGCAGTAATACATTCCTTCTGGAAGACCCTCAAGGTATCTCATCTTGTGCATCACAGGAATTGGTATGAGTTTTGGAAACAGACACTCCACAAATCCCATTTTATATACCAGCTTCTCCATAATTATGTCTTCTATGACACGCTGCAGGGCAACCATTGGAGGTGTGTAAAACCATTGACCTCTTCCTGGAAACTTCTTTGCCCATCCAAGTTTTGCGGCCTCTTCTGTGGGGTCTCCATCAAAGAGATATTCATGTTTTTCACTTTTTGCTATGATTTCTCCCGGAGTGGCTTTGGTTACTTTTTTGGTGAGTATATCTGTGGGTTTTTCTTTATCCCTTGTTACTGTTAAAGTCCCTGATACAGATGATTTTGCAATAATTGAACCAGATAGGTTTACGATCCTGTCTATAACATGTTTTCTGAGATCTCCTTCCTTCAAATCTTTACATTTTAAGATTACTTTATCTTCTTTAACTAAAACATCTGAAACATAGGGAATGTCACTTATTTTTATTTCAACCTTTTTTTCTGTTGGTATTTCAATTTCATAGTCGTTTATATGAATTTTTCTAATTCCCATGTGATATTTGGGCCCTAAAACCTGTGAAAGGGGTTTTTTCATCCTCAGCAATGCGTCATGTGCTCTTCCGCGTCTTCCAGATACAATTTTAAGCTTTAGAATATTTTCTTTTAAATTCCAATCCGTTATTCTGGAAGCATCCTCTTTTTGGTCCTCAGGAACACCTTTTAGAAATAGTTCATTATTGGCAAATTCAATAAAATTTTTAATATCTTCAAGAGCTTCATCTGCTTCCTTACTAAATAATATTTCTCCTTTTAACCTAAATTTCATGGTGTGTCACCTTCTATGAAATCGTCACCGTCTATAAAATCTATAATCTTCTCAATCATCATTTCACAGAAAATAAGATCATCAGCAGTTGCAAGAATTGTTCTTAGAGAATCACCTTCTAATTTACATATAAGATCATTATTTTGAGTATAAGAACTTACAAAATTCATGTTATCAGGTTTTAGGGATCTATATGCGGTATCTGCTTGATATTTATTTTTGTATTCAAAAATTATTTCAGTTTTTACCTGCATATTTTAGCTCCTGATTATAAATAAAAGATTATAAATAAAAATATTCTTGTTTTTTTGTTAATTAAATCTTCTTTCCATATCCCAATAAATCGATTGCACTATATGTTGGTTTTAATTTGTATGAGGTATGGTTAACTTTTTTATAATACCTGTTCAAAGTCACAATTTTTTTCCTTTAAGATGATAGTTTGTATATTATTTTATTAGGTAGCAAGCTTTATTAAGACTATAGACTTAAAGTTTTATTAGACTTAAACTCAATACTTAACTTTTCATTAAGGAGGATTATTAATGGTTAGAGCATATACAAGAAAGGAATATATAAGAAGAATACCAGGTTCAAAGGTAGTTCATTTTGATATGGGGAACCTTTCAGGGGAATTCCCTTTAAAACTTAGTCTCGCGGTGAAAGCACCAGCACATATTAAGCATAACGCACTTGAAGCAGCTAGAATAGCTTCTAACAGATACTTACAGAGAAGAGCTGGTAGAATGGGTTATCATCTTAAGATAAGGGTTTATCCCCACCACATCGTCAGAGAAAACCCAATGGCAACTGGTGCCGGGGCTGACAGGGTTCAGGATGGTATGAGAAAGGCGTTTGGTAAACCAATAAGCTCAGTTGCAATTGTTAAAGCAAACCAGAGGGTTATAACAATTGAAACCAACAAGAAAAACTTTAAAGATGCAAAAGAAGCACTTAGAAGAGCTTCTATGAAGCTTCCAGTGCCTTGTAGAATTCTTATTGACAAGGGAGAAGAACTGGTTAAATAATTAGTTAAACAATAAATAAATATCTAAAAAAGATTTCTGATAAATTAAATAAAAAAAAGGAAGAGATCAGCATGAAGTTTGTCGCATATTTTGAAGAAATAAACAAAGAAGATGTTGGAATAGCCGGTGGGAAAGGCGCAAACCTTGGAGAGCTAACTCAAGCAGAGATTCCAGTTCCACCAGGCTTTGTTATTACATCAGCAACCTATAAAAAATTTATGAAAGATACAGGGATCTCTGACGAAATAATGGGCATTCTTAATGCTGTAGATGTTAACAATACAAAAGAACTTCATGAAGCTTCCCGCAGAATAAAAAAGATAATTATGGATGCTTACATGCCTGATGAATTAAGAACAATAATAATAGAAGCTTATAATGCGTTATGTGAGAGAATCGAAAAGGAAAACGCATTTGTAGCGATAAGATCTTCTGCAACTGCTGAAGATCTACCTGAAGCTTCTTTTGCAGGTCAACAGGACACCTATCTCAATATTAGAGGTGTAGAAGAAGTTGCAAAAAATGTGCAAAAATGCTGGGCATCTCTTTTCGGGGCCCGTGCCATATTTTACCGGGAGGAAAACAATTTTGATCATTCGAAGGTTTATATTGCTGTAGTAGTCCAGGAAATGGTCGATGCTGAGAAAGCAGGAGTTATGTTTACATCACACCCATCAACAGGTGAAGAAAAAATATTAATCGAAGCTGCCTGGGGATTAGGAGAGGCAGTAGTATCAGGTACAGTTACTCCAGATACATACTGGGTAGATAAAAAAACAGGTGAAATTCTGGACTCTAAGGTAAGTGAAAAGAATATAATGTTTAAGAAGGATCCAGTCAAAGGGAAAACAGTGAAAGTAGAAGTTCCAGATGATATGAAAACCAAAAAGGTATTAGATGATGATGAAATTGCAGATCTTGTAGAACTGGGGAACAGAATCCACAAACACTATGATTTCCCTCAAGATACTGAATGGGCCATTGAAAATGATAAGGTATTCATGTTACAGTCAAGACCAGTAACAACACTGGATAAAACTGGAATATCTGAGGAAAAAGATGAAGAAGAGGAAAGTGAAAGAACTATATTGACAAAAGGACTGGGTGCAAGCCCGGGAATGGCGTCAGGTGCTGTAAAAATTGTAAGAAAAATTGATGAACTGGATAAGGTTGAAAAGGGTGATGTTTTAGTCACAGTTATGACCACACCAGATATGGTCCCTGCCATGAAAAGGGCTGATGGAATAATAACAGATGAAGGTGGGGTAACGTGTCACGCAGCTATAGTATCAAGAGAACTTGGAATTCCCTGTGTTGTCGGAACATCGGATGCAACTAAGATTTTATCGGAAAATGAAATAGTAACACTTGATGGAAATAAAGGATTAGTATTTAAAGGAAAATTGAAAGGGGTAGAGAAAAGAGAAGTTGAAGAAACCCCCACATTTGTTCAACCTTCAATTTTAACTGTTACAGATGTTAAAGTAAATGTAAGCATGCCAGAAGCAGCAAAAAGGGCTGCTGCAACTGGTGCAGATGGCGTAGGACTCCTTAGAACAGAACATATGATGTTAACTTATGGAGTACATCCTAAAAAATTCATAAAAGACGGAAGAGAAGATGAACTTATAAAAATACTCGTAGAAAACATCCTTAAAGTGGTAGATGTATTCTATCCAAAGCCAGTATGGTACAGGACTCTAGATGCTCCTACTGATGAATTTAAAACCCTTGAAGGCGGTGAAGATGAACCATATGAGCATAACCCAATGCTGGGATGGAGAGGTATAAGACGTGAACTTGACGAGCCAGAGATTCTAAAAGCTGAATTTAAAGCCATAAAGAAACTCCATGAACAGGGATACACTAACATTGGGATAATGCTACCACTTGTTCAGCATCCTGATGAACTGAAAAAAGCTAAGGAAATAGCCAGAGAAGTTGGCCTGAAACCTCAAAAGAACATTGAATTTGGTATAATGGTGGAAACACCAGCAGCAGCCATGGTAATAGAAGACTTTATTGCAGAAGGTATAGATTTTGCAAGCTTTGGAACAAATGACCTAACACAATATACCTTAGCAATTGATAGAAACAATGAAAATGTCTCAGGACTTTACACAGAAGGTCATCCAGCTGTCTTAAAACTTATAGAAAGAGTTATAAAGAAATGTAACAAGGCAGGAGTTAAAACAAGTATTTGTGGTCAGGCAGGAAGTATTCCATATATTGTTGAAAAACTGGTTGAACTGGGAATTGACAGTGTATCTGCTAATACTGATGCAGTCCTGACAGTTAGAGAAACAGTTGCAAGGATTGAAAAGAAACTGGTAGTGAAGGCGGCAAGGAAAATCATGTTAGAATAGTTTTTCTAATATATTTTAATTAATTTTAACATTTTTTTAATTATCTACTTTTTAGGGATTTAAAATTTTTCAGGGATTCAAAATGGATAAAAAGGGTAACAAAGAGCACAATGTATTTGAAAAGCTCAAAGAGTTCCAAAAAAAAGATTTAACTCATAGATCTGGTAGAATTCTGGGTTCGATGTGCACATGCCCCCATGAAGTGGGAAGAAAAGCTTATTCTATGTTTTTAGAATCCAATCTGGGGGATCCTGGTCTTTTTAAGGGCACCAAGATGATGGAAGATGAAGTAATAGCTACGCTTGGAACTTTACTTGGATGTAGGGATGTTTTTGGTCATATAATAACTGGCGGTACAGAAGCGAACATAATGGCAATGAGAGCAGCTCGAAATTCCAGTAAAATAAAAAATCCCGAAATAATTGTCCCAAAATCGGCACATTTCTCCTTTAGGAAGGCGGCAGATATTTTACGTCTGGAACTTAAAGAAGCTGAGCTGGATGAAAATTATTGTGTTGATATAAATTCTGTAAAAAAACTTATATCTGCTGATACTATTGCAATAGTTGGTGTTGCTGGAACAACGGAACTTGGAAAAATAGATCCAATCCATAAGCTTTCAGATCTGTGTTTAGATAATGATTTATATCTTCATGTTGATGCAGCATTTGGCGGTTTTGTAATTCCTTTTTTAAATGAAATAGGTTATAAACTACCTGAGTTTGATTTCAAACTTGATGGGGTCTGTTCTATTACTGTAGATCCTCATAAAATGGGATTGGCACCTATCCCCACTGGTGGGATCTTGTTTAGAGAAAAAAGGTATTTGGATAATATGAGTATCGAAACACCATATCTTACTGAGAAAAAACAGTCCACAATTGTAGGTACAAGAACAGGGGCCGCTGCCGCTGCAACATGGGCTTTAATGAAACATCTGGGAAGAGATGGGTACATAAAAATAGCAAAAAGATGTATGGAACTTACCGAATTATTATTTAAGGGTATCACTGATGCAGGTTTTGAAATTATAACTGAACCAACCTTGAACATTCTTGCATTTAGATCAAATGAAATGTCAGTTGAAGATATTTATAGTTTTTTTGAGGAGAGAGGATGGGCAGTTTCAATATCCTCCTATCCAAAAGCCATAAGGATAGTTGTTATGCCACATATAAAACTAGAACATCTTTTAGAGTTTTTAAAGGATCTTAAAAGTATTAAAAAAGTCGATAAATCTTAATCATTTTTTTAAATTTTGAAATTATTTTATTAAAAATTAAATATTATTTAAAAATTATATTTCTCATTAATAAAAAGGAGTGAACTATGAAAAAAATTGAAACCCCCATAACCGATGAAACAATTGAAAATTTGAAGATAGGAGATAAGGTTGAAATTTACGGTCAGATATTCACTGGAAGGGACGCTACCCTCCCTAAACTGGTTAGAGCCATAGAAAAAGGACAAAAAATATTGGAACTGAAAGGATCAGTCATAATGCACACTGCAGTTAGTGATGCAGGTATATCTCCAACAACCAGCAATAAGGAAGAAATTGAAGAAAGTATCCCACATCTTGCAAAAGCGGGAGTTAAAATACACATTGGGAAGGGTGCCCTAAGTAGGGGCACTGTTGAAGCTTTAAAAACGGAAAAATCCGTTTTTATGGTGACTCCACCTGCAGCAGCACTTCTTACAAGTAAGGTGATATCAAAAAAAGTGGTTGCGTTTAAAGAGGAGGGTATGGAAGCCATCTACCAGCTTGAAGTGGATGGAGTTCCAGGAATAGTTGCTGTGGCTTATGGTGAATCGCTGTATAATATTGATTGATGGAATTTGGATCCTTTTTACTAAGGGTCAATGATACATTTATATTCATATTTTTGCTTAAAATATGTTTTATTTAGAATCATCAGTTTTTAGTAATTATATCCATATTCTGGTGCTTATCAGGATAACAAATTTTGGAAATATCAGGACTTATTATGTATTATTTTTCTGAATAATAATAAGAAACTTTAATATATAACAAATGGATACTTAATAATGGAAGTAATGAAAATGAAATATAGAAAAATACCTATACTGGTTTTAATAGTGATATTAGCATTAATCGCAGTTGTAGCTTATATAGGAGTAAATTTTACCGGGAACCAGACAGTTATGACAAACAATAGTGTTAATAACACTAATCTCACTGAACAAAATGATCAAAGTAACCAAATAAATACCCAAACAAGTGCAAAACAAAAAAAATGTCCATGGTGCAATGGTAAGGGGTGGGATATATGTCCATTTTGTGATGGAACCGGATATGGTGAGTGCAGTTATTGCTTTGCTAGTGGAAAATTAGATAATGGTTCAAATTGCCCACAATGTGGCGGTACTGGCTTAAACAAAGAAACTAAATGTCTAGATTGTAATGGCGCTGGCAAGTTAGAATGTTATGCATGTGGAGGGGATGGTTATATAGACCCTGGGGACCCGGGAAATGAGCCACGATAAAAAAAACTAATTTAAATATAACATTTTTTTCCTAGATATTTTTTTACTTAATAATATCTAATGTGCTTATCTGAGCTCAATAACACCCCTCTAAACTAAGATGGTTTACCAAATGCGATATCCCCAGCATCTCCTAATCCAGGAATGATGTATCCATATTTATTGAGCTCTTTTTCTACAGAACAGGTGTAAATTTCAACATCTGGATGACTTTTGAAAACCTTGTTTATTCCTTCTTCTGTGCAGATGATGTTAAATATTACGAGCCTTTTAGGATTACCATGTTTTTTTATTGATTTTAGGATCGAATTCATGGTGTTTCCAGTTGCAATCATTGGATCTGCAACTATAACTACTTTATTTCCTAAATCTGGTATTTTGATGTATTCTACTTTTACCTTAAATGGATGTTCATCACTCCTTGAGGCACCTATGACTCCGTATTGTGCTTCCTCAAATACCTTTAGTATTCCATCTACCAGTGGAATTGCTGCCCTCAAAACAGTTATCACAACTAGATTATCTTTATCTTTTATCTTAATCCCTTCTGCAGTACCTAAAGGTGTTTTCACATCAATTTTCTCTTTTTCCAGTGTATCTGCAAATTTATACCCGAGTAATATTCCGATTTCAATGATCCCTGCTCTAAAATGAACACGATCAATTCCAGTTTTTCTTATTTTTGTGAGTTTTTCCTGTACCAGTATGTGATCAACTATTTTTAACATGTACGCACCTGCAAAAATAATCATTTTTTTAGTTTAATTTTTTTTTTTTTTGAATTATTTTTTTGATATTACTCTTGAATTTCTTATCTTACTTGCACACGAATTATTGCTTCTTTTGAAAAGACATTATCATCTATCATTACATTTCAATTCTTCAAAAATAATCTTGAATGTTGTTTCAGGGCTTCTTTCAAATTCTATTTTACCTTCAATTTGTTTTACTAAATTCTGTACCAATTGTAAACCTAACGATTCTGTTTTTTTATAGTCCAGACCTTCTGGAAAGCCGATACCATTATCACTTACAGTCAACATGAGTTTTTCACCAAATGTACGTAAATATATCTTTATCTCACCTTCCCTTTCATCTGGGAATGCATGTTTCATACAGTTTGATATGAGTTCGTTCACGATCAAACCCATTGGGACTGCTGTATTTATATCCAGTTTGATATCTTCAACATTCAAGTTCAGTTTAATTTTTGGATCCAATGCATAGGAATGGAACAGTTCAGCGGCCAGATTTCGTATATATTCACCAAAATCAATTTTTCCTAAATCTTCGGATCCATAAAATTTCTCATGAATTAGTGCCATTGATTTTGCACGGTTCTGGCTTTCTCTGAAGATATTAAGTGTTTTTTCATCCTTTATATATTTAGATTGAAGGTTTAGCAGACTTGAGATGATCATTAGATTGTTTTTGGTTCTGTGATGAATTTCTTGCAATAACAACTCTTTTTCTTTAAGTGATGCTTTGATTTTTTCTTCCATTTTTTTGCGATGGCTTATATCACGCACCACGCTCACCCAGCCCATGCGCTTACCATCACAGTCTTCAAGTGGCATCATAGAATGCTCAATGGGGAAGATGCTTCCATCTTTGCGTTTCATCCGAAACTCATATGAGGACAAATAGCCCTTATCTTTCACAGCATAATTTAGATGCTTCCTAAATTCTTCAAGCGCAGCCTTATCAACATGAAGGAAGGTGGTTGTCCTGCCCAGCATTTCGTCATAGCTGTAACCAAATATCGTTGAAGCTGCAGGGTTGCAATCTATGATTTTCACGGTCTTAGTATCAATGATGAATACAGCGTCTTTTAAGCTTTTAAATGTCTTTTCCAGTAAGTCTTTAGACTTCCAAAGTTCTTTTTCAGCCTTTTTGCGCTGGGTAATATCCCTTGTGGTACCAATAAATGCTACTGGGTTTCCATCGGAATCTTTAATCAAGGATGCATTTAATTCACCAATAAAGCTACTTCCATCTTTTTTAATAAACTTTTGTTCCAAATTTTTTATAGATCCTTCCTTAATAGCGTTTTCAAGCGCTTTATGATCCTCAGGAGCTAAAAGTTCAAAAACGCTTTTTCCAACTAATTCTTTGGAATTTTTATAACCAAGTAGTTTAACTGTTCTTGGAGATGCATAGATGATGTTCCCGTCTAAATCGGTTGTAGTTATAGCATCTGGAAGGGTTTTCACCAGAGTTTTGTATCTTTCCCCAGAGTCTTTTATAGCTTTTTCCATCTTTTTACGATCAGTGATGTCATGGGCACTGAATACAATTCCTTTAAGTTGACCATCATCAAAAAAGGGATTATTAACTGTTTCTATCCAAATATAATGTCCATCACCATGTTTACAACGAAACGGTAACCTCACAGGTGATAAAGTGCTAATAACTTTTTGAAAATTTTGTTTAACTTCTTCTAAATCATCATCATGTATAAAATCAAAAGCAGATTTACCTAAAATATCTTCACGCTCACATCCAATAACTAATTTGGCTGATGGACTGACATATCGGAAAATTCCCTCTAAATCCAACCAACCAACCATGTCCAGCATGTTATCTGTTATCAAGCGCAGACTTTTCTCACTTTCCTTTAACTTTCTCTCCATTTCATGCCTGTGAAGGGCCATTTCAATGGTAAATTTTAATTCTCTCTCATCAAATGGTTTCAGAACGTAGTTATAAGGCTTGGTCGAACTGGCACGTTTCAGTATTTTATCATCGCTGTAGGCAGTAATGTATACAAGAGGAATCTCGAGATCTTTGATTTTTTCGGCAGCTTCTATACCATCTATCTCGCCTTTAAGCAAAATATCCATCAAAATTAAATCCGGTTTTGTCTCTAATGCATCTTCTATAGCTTTTTCTCCAGAGTTAGCAATTGCGGGGACTTCGTACTTCCATAATTGCAATTTCTCCTGGAGATCCATTGATTCTAGGCCATCATCTTCCACAATTAAGATTTTTTTCTTTGGCATTCAAATCCTTCTTTTTCCTTATTGTTTAAATCTCCTTATTTTCGATATGATTATCATTATTCATATTATAAGTGATCAGTGATCTATATTAAACTATACTCAAAAACATGAAAATTAATTAAAAATACTAAAAGAGAAGGATCTATGTTTCCTTTAACCTTTTCTGATATTGTCTCCCAATTTTTTTGACTTAACTATTTTTCCGTTGGGTGATGGCAATACCTCTAGTTTACCCCCTTCAAATTCAAGTTTAAGTTCCTTAGCTTCAAATAACAAATGTAAAAATAAGGCAAGTGCTGAAACCTCTGAGTGGGGTTGTGAAGTCACTGAAACATTCCAGTCAGCCATTTTGTAGACTTTTGTGGGAACTCTTGATCCACCTACGATTACGAGTTTGTTCCTCTTCCTATTGGAATTCCTTATTTCATCCACAACTTCCTGCACTGGTGAACCATACATGGTAAGATGTATTACTTCTCCGCCGGATTTTTTCCATTCCTCAATCGTATTTTCCCAGTTTTTCCTGTATACGACTTTAAATAATCCACCCCATCTTTTCACCACATCTTCGATGTTCTCCATGAGTTTTTTGTCTTTCTCCCCGCTTAAAATGATTTTAGATGCTCCAAAAGCCCTTGCAGTTAGACATACGTGGGTTGTTAGTCGTGCATCTCTTCTCTTGCGATGATCTAACCTTAAAACATTAACTTCCATGATACCACGCTTGCTATCATTATCAATAACGATACCATTCTAGATATTTCATTTGAAGCACCCAGAACATCTCCAGTCGCACTCCTAAAGTTCCTCCTGGCTATGGTTGCAGTTAAAATTCCTCCAATCACACCCCCAGTTATTCCAAGTATTCCAACTACATTAATGGCTAGGAATCCTAAAATAAATGTTATAATCAGAGAAACTACCATTATTTTCATGTTCATTGATTTGATGAAAAATCTGCCTGTTCCATCTGATAATGGCATGGAAACTGTACAGCAAGAGAGAATACCTGTCTTTGCAGCTATTTCAGAGACAAAAAGGATGTAAAATAGTAGGTTAGATGGAATAGAGTTAATGGATGTGAGGGTGATTATTGCCACAATAAAAAAAAGTGATATGCCACCAGTCCCGATTCTTGAATCTCTCATAACATCAATCTTTCGTTTGGGATCCCCATGGGCCATGATTCCATCGCCAAAGTCTATTAAACCATCCAAATGATGAAAACCAGTAAATGAAATAGCAAAACTGTATATCACTGCTGAAACCACAAGTTGAGGTAGATGGATTATTTCTAAAAATAGAAAACCAACTCCACCCACAAATACTCCAATTAATCCACCAATTAAAGGCCAGAGGTAGGTGAAACTTGCAATTTCCTCAATTGTTGTGTGGATATTTAGTGGTAAGATAGTGGAAAACGATAGAAGACCAAGGATCCTTACTACTATATACCTCCACCTTTCATGTCTTTTAGGTTCTAACATGATTGTTCCTCAAAGATTTTTGACATGCACCCTGCAACAATCCCAGCAAAGATATCATCAAGTATAGGGCCCAATTCACCTATTATTCCAGGTTTTGCCTCATCATATCTTTTAAAATTGAATATAGCTTTTGTACCTGCAATTTGATTGGCTATTGCCATACCCATGACCTCGTCAGCATACAAAAATGCAGGATCATCGGAAACATTTATACCGTGGATTCTTTCTTTTGCATAATCCTCTTCCAGCCTTGCTCCGGCTATAATAAATGAGATTACGTTTATGTCTTTTAATGCCTTTAATATCTCATTTTTAAGTTTTTCATTTAGATATTCATTTATTTCAACACCAACGCAAAGTTCCATACCTGCATCTACAAGATCTTCTATTTTAACTCCTAAACTCTCTATAAAATCTAGGATTGTGATTTTATATCCATTGTTTTTGATGGCATCTGATGTTGCTTCTCTTACACATTTCCCCACTGATTCTTGGATTTCTGCATTATTTCCATTATATTCAAGTTTTTCAGGGATACAGGCTATTATTGTTGAGTCATTAAATGTATTGGTCAGTGAATCTCCAGATTGTGGATTTCTAATATCTAAATTCCAAAAAACCTCTGATTTTACTGCTGTTACAGTTTCAAATGCATTTAAAAGAGTTTTAGGGGTCAAATTTTCATTTACCACCACTATGGTATTTATGGACCCTCTAACTTGATTATTTATTTTATTTAATCTTTCGTTAACGTTTACTCTTGCTTTCGATGAATTTGGAATGTCTAGAATGTCAGCAATAACTATTGCAGTTACCTTATCCTGGGTTACAGCGGCAATTTTAGTTAAATCAGCATTGGTGAACATTAAGGCTGCTGGATTAAAAGCACCTTTTTTTTCTAAAAGATCATTGATGTATCTTTCAGATTCAAGTTTCGTAAGCTCCTTTTTTTTTGATATTGAATGGTTTATTATGGATTTAACCTTACTAAAACCACTACCCAGAATACAATTGTTAAGTGATAAAAATCCTTGATCTCTTTGAATTATGAGCGTATCATGGTCTGTTTTAACAACAGCATCATCTACACAGATTTTTATTTCCATTCCATCACCAATAATATTATAATGATATAGATGAATATATTTGATATATCTAGTAGGTGGTGGAATGAAAGTTCATTTAAGAGTCTTTGTTGAGACTGAAAATTTGGGAAAAGCCATGAATGCAATGACAGAGGCAGGAATAACAGGATTTTACATCTTAGAATACAAGGGTATGTCTCCACAGGATTGGAAAGGTTTCGTAATAAAAGAAGAACCTGAATCAGCAATTGGCTTGATTAGAGATTATGCTACCGATGCTGTGCTTATATGCAGTGTGGTGGAAGAGGAAAAGGCAGAAGAAATCGAAAAATTGATCAGCGAAACATTAAAAAAAGATAAGTTCACAATTCTTGAAGTTCCGATTCGAAAAATAATTGTGAATTATGGAAATGAGGAAGAAGTAGAAGAGGAAGTAGATGTTTGGTTGCTTGAGAAGGAAGTACCTTGCTTTTATTGTGGTGAAAACGCAGTCCAGAGAATAAGAGTCGATGTAAATAAAGCTAAAATATGGTGTACAAACTGTGGAGCTGCAAGATACTATCTAATAAAAGGGGTTGAAAGACCAGAAAGATGAGAAGGTGATAATATGGAGATTAAACCTTGGAAACTGAATAAAGCTGCCAGATGCGCTCATTGTAAAGATGCTACCATTCATAGTATAATAATTGATAGATATAAGATGAAGATAAAGTGCAGGGATTGTGGATTTACAAGATTCTACAATTTCCATGTGGTTAACATTCCCAAAAGGAGATAAGGATATAACTGGCGTTTTTAATATATTATCTAATCTTTTGAAAAATAAGATTAATTTCATTTTTGCTCTATTTTATTCTGGTTTTTTTATTCTGGCAATGTTTAGAGACTTCTGATGGATATATATTTAAAAAAATCCAAAAAAAACTTGACGAATATATCATATTTGTTAATAAATATATAAAAAAGGCAAAAGATATTAAAGATATTATTTCTGTGATAGTATGGTGGTCATTTTAGACGCTCAAAATTCTGGAATTGCAGGAAACATGGTGGTAGGTGCACTCCTAGATCTGGGAGTTGATCCAGATGCATTAATCGATATTATGGAACAGAGCGCCTCAAATTTTGGTGACATTTCTGTGGAGATAAAAAATGTGGGGAGATCTGGTATTGCTGCCACATTAGTGGATGTTAAATGTAAAGATAAGGAACCAGTTCTTTATACAGAGCTCATTGACAAATTAAATAAAATAGAAAATGAAATTATAACCACAGATATCTTACAATTTTCAAAAAAAGTGTTCAATACCATTGCAGAGGCAGAATCAAAGGTTCATGGTATATCTCTTGATAAAATCCATTTTCACGAAGTTGGAGCTGCGGATGCAGTTGCTGATGTGTTTGGTGCAGCATATTGTTTTTATGAACTCGGATTAGATGGTAAAAAGGTTTATGGAATGCCAGTTGCACTGGGTGGTGGTAGAGTAGAAACTATGCACGGTAGGTTAAGTGTTCCAGCACCTGCAACTCTGGAAATTTTAAGGGGAGTCCCTGTATTTGGTGGTCCTGTTGACTATGAGCTTACAACACCTACTGGGGCAGCACTGTATGTAAATATGGTGGATGAGTTCTGTGATTTTTATCCTCTTATTACAAATAGAAAAATCGGTTATGGGGCAGGTAAACTGGATCTGGACATTTCAAATGTTTTAAGAGTATTAATCGGTGATTCAACTGTTCCAACAGATAAGGTGTCAATTATTGAAACCAATATTGATAATGTGACTGGAGAGGTTCTTGGACATTTATTTGAAAGACTTATGGATAAAGGAGCTCTCGATGTTACATTAATCCCAGCTTTTATGAAAAAAAATAGACCTGGCCATCTTTTAAGGGTTATAACCACGCCTAATGATTGTAATATTCTGGCGGAGGCTGTTATAAGAGAAACTGGAACCCTTGGGGTTAGAGTAATGCCATATGTTCATAGAAATATCGTTGAGAGAAAAATAGTTCCAATAAAGGTCGATCTGATGGGAATAGAGAAGAATATAAGGATTAAAGTTGGAATGATTGAAAATGAGGTCATAAGTGCCACTCCAGAGTATGAAGATGCAAAGAAGATATCTAAAGAGTTGAATATTCCCCTAAAAGATGTTATAAAAAAGGCGAATGAGACCTTCAAGAAATTTAGAAATTGATTTATGACTCTGAGTACTCAAAGTTATTTTCATGGATTTCTTATTTATTTAATTTATTTAAATTTATAAATGATTTATGTGTGTTAAAATGAGTAGATTAGGTAAAAAAAAAGCAATAGCTGTTCTTTCTGGTGGATTGGATTCCACTGTAGCTACTTCATTTTTTAAGGATAAATACAATGTACATGCTTTAACTTTTGATTATGGTCAGCGAAGTGCTGAAATGGAAATAAAATCATCTAAAGCCATTTGTGAAAGTTTAGGAATTGAACATACTGTTATTGAACTTCCATGGCTTTCAAAACTCGGAGAATCGGCTTTAACATCAGATAAGGATATTCCGCTCCTTGAAATTGATCAACTTGATGATAAAAAAATATGTGACGAAACGGCCAGGAAAGTATGGGTTCCAGGTAGAAATATTGTATTTACTGCTATAGCAACATCTTTCGCTGAAGCGGAGGGTGCAAAAAAGATAATTGTGGGATGGGACCTTGAAGAAGCAACTACATTTCCTGATAACTCCAAAGAATTTTTAGAGGCATTTAACCAGGTTTTAAGGATAGGCACTTTTGATGATATTGAGATCGAAGCTCCCATTATAAATATGAATAAAATGAATATTGTAGAACTAGGTGAAGAAATAAAAGCCCCTTTAAATTTAACTTATTCCTGTTATAAGGGTGAAAAAGAACATTGTGGTGTATGTGAATCGTGTATGAGGCGTAAAAGAGCGTTTAGAGATGCAGAGATCCATGATAAAACAGATTATCTAGTTAACCTATAACAAGTTTTTAAAAAATAATTAAAATAAGAAAATAATTGATTTCATTGGTTATTTTTTTTATAATTTCAACACTTATAAGATTTTTATTTTATAACCATCAATGTATCACCAGCATTGACTGTATCTCCTTCAGCGGTGAATATTTCCTCTACGGTTCCAGATTGGGCGGCGTGAATATCATTTTCCATTTTCATGGCTTCAATTACTGCAACGATGTCTCCTTCATTTACATTATCTCCTTTATTGACCTTTATTTTAAGGATCATTCCCTGCATTGTAGAGATAATACCTCCTTCAACTGGGCCTTCAGGAGTTTTCACACCTTCCATTTTCTCTATCTCGAGATAACCTGTAGGAATGACTTTAACGTCGAAAACATCTCCGTCAACATCCACTGTAAATTCTGTTGGAACTGAAGCTGGTGCTTCCGGTGTGGATGTATCTTTTGGAGGTTCCAGTGATTCTTCTTCAGCTTCTCCCTTCAGGAATTTAGGGGCAACAGCAGGATATATTGCGAAGGTAAGGATATCCTCTTCTTTGTTGATAATGCCCATTTCTTCTCCTTCTTTTTTGTATCTTTCGTATTGTGGTCCTAAGATGTCGGCGGGCCGACTTTCAATGGGTTTTTCATCTCCTATGATTTTTTTAGCAATTTCTTCGTCAACAGGGGCTGGGGGTTTACCATAGAATCCTTTGAAGTAATCTTTTACTTCATTGGATACCATTTTGTACCTTTCTCCACCTAAAACGTTCATAACTGCCTGAATACCTACAATTTGGCTGGTAGGTGTTACCAGAGGGGGATAACCCATTTCTTTTCTAACTTTAGGCATTTCATTTAAAACATCTTCATAACGATCCAAGGCATTCTGTTCCTTGAGCTGAGAAACCAGGTTAGATAGCATTCCGCCAGGGATCTGATAAATTAACACGTCAGTATCAATTTGTTCAGAAATTGGATCTAGTATGCTACTGTATTTTCTACGAATTTCCTCGAAATATTTCTTAATGTGAGTTAAAAGCTCCAGATCCAGGCCAGTGTCGTAGGGAGTTTCTTTAAGAGCAGCCACTATACTTTCAGTAGGAGGTTGAGATGCTCCCCATGAAAGGGGTGAAATAGCAGTGTCCAGTATATCAACCCCTGCTTGACAGGCTGCGTAATAACTCATAGGAGTCATACCACTTGTACAGTGGCAGTGCAGGTTTACTAAAAGGTCAGTATCATCTTTTAGAGCTTTAACAAGTTCATATGTATCATGTGGTGATATAAGACCTGCCATATCCTTTATGGTCACAGAATCGCATTCTAATTCTTCTAATTTTTTTGCAAATTCCACATATTTTTCTATAGTGTGAACAGGACTTATTGTATAACTTATTGTCCCTTGAACATGAGCACCTTGTTCTTTTGCTACTTTAATGGCATATTGCATATTTCTTATATCATTGAGGGCATCAAAGATCCTGAAAACATCTACTCCATTTTCGTAAGATTTTTCAACAAATTTTCTCACAATATCATCAGGATAATGCTTATACCCTACAAGGTTTTGTCCACGAAGTAGCATCTGCAGGGGGGTCTTTTTTATGTGTTCTTTAAGTTCCACAAGTCTTTCCCAGGGATCTTCGTTCAAATATCTTATACAAGTATCGAACGTGGCCCCTCCCCAGACCTCCATGGAAAAAAATCCAACTTTATCCATTTCCTCAGCAATTGGCAACATGTCTCGGGTTCTCATTCTAGTTGCAAATAGAGATTGGTGTGCATCTCGAAGAGCTGTTTCTATGATCTTTATATTTTTCATCATCACCCTCTCAGTTAGTTAATTTTATGCGGATGTCCCAATATAGATAGTCTAAACTGCCATATATATTATCCTCATTAGATTATATCCTTTGACCATTCTTGGAGGAAAATTTGCTTTACAGGTTCTAATATCTGTTCGGTTTCGATAAATTTACAAAAAAGTCAAAAAACTTGAAAGTCATAAACATTCCTAAATTTGCTCTTTAGAGTCATTAATCTTCCAGGTCTGGTAAAAAACAAAAAAATTTTAGAAATTAAAAACAATTAAATTCCTACATCCATTAATTGACTTAAAAATGAATTTATTTACTTTTCTTTTTATTATTTATTTTTTGCTATTAAGAGAAAAAAGAGAATGTTTCATATTGATTAGCTATTTTCTCATGATTTTTATTATTTTATGGTTACTTTTCAGATGCTCTATCATGCTAAAAAATTACATTATCAGATGATCTAAGTGTTTATGCTAAGTTGGCAGGGGGGTCTGAATGAGATCAAGCTTGGCAATAGTCGAAAAAACGAAAATACTGCTCTATAATCCTAAAATATTCTTTAAAAATGCATATATTGGTTATGCCTTTAAAAAGTTTCGAAGAGCAGTATTATGATACAATGGATCAAATAGAGAAAATAGACATTTTCATATCTAAGACCGAAGACATAGATCGAATGGTTAGATTATGATGATTGGGTTAGTTTTAGGGGGATGATGGAAATTATAAAATTTAAAATAGATTCATTTCCTGATAAAATTTCAAATCAAAGTTTTCTGGATGAACACTTACAGAAAAAAGAATAAAATTGCAAATAAAATTATTGTTGAAAACATAGGGTTTTCATAAATGAAGTCGAGCATCATAAAACTTAAAGAAGACGATATTCTTGTATACATACCCATAATGTCCAGTCCAGATGATTATCTAATTGTATTTCCACATTCAGAGTTCAATAGATGGTATGATAACGTCAGGGGACATTTTGAAACGTCATATGGGATTTTAAATCGTAGTTTCAGGGGAAACTGGAGATGGGTGCATCCACAGCACATGGATCAGATTAAAGAAAGATTAAAAGTGATCAAGCTGATAATGGATATCTTATATAAATTTGAGGTTCAAACGTCACTGGACGCCTTCAAATATATGGAGATTCAGGCAATTAAACCTGAAATTGTAAATATTGAAAAAAAACTTAAAATCCCTTATTGGACTATACCAGTTGGTAAAGCATTCGTATTACAGGACGAAAGAATTAAAATTTAAGTTTATGTTATTTTAATTTCCAATAAATCGAAAATTTGAATTTAGTATAATGTGACTTTTAATTTTAAAAATTTAGATAATTTTAACTGTTTTAGGTGATTTTGGGGTATATTAGAGGCATTGCCTTAAAATACGGTTAATTCAATTGTTTAAGTTATTTTAAAGATGATATAATCGTGGTTTTCGTAAACTTTTTTTGCATAATCTGGTACCATTATTTGAGTTTCCTTATTATAAAATATAAGCTGCTCATCTGCTTTAATAAATGGGGGGCTTTTTGGGGAAGAAAATGCCAATCTTTTATCATATACCAGATAACCGATTCCATCCTTTATCAGGAGAGATTTATTGATTTTTTCAGTTAGATAATTCTCAGAAACAGAGGCCATAGGCTGATCTGAGTAGGCTGATATAAAGATACCAGTGTAGGAATTGGTTATGGCCATTACATTTTTCCTATTCCCATTTTTTTGGAACCAATTTGCTAGATCTATCTCTGAAGAAGAGGGAGGAGCGATCTGAATCCAACCGAATCTGGTATCAGACCCAAAAGTGGCTATTTTTGGATTTGTTACAGTTGAGAATCCATAAAAGGTTGACAGAGTAAAAACAGCTAACAATACTACAGTTCCAATTACAGTGTAGGAACGTTTGTTATATTCTTTTAGGTAGTTGTAAATGTAACTTAAACCGAAACCACCCAAAATAGATAAAGGTAGCAATATATAAACAAGCATCCGATAAGATATGACGTTTAATCCAAACCATTGTGCCTGGCTTAACAGTAACATAGACAATACCCATAAAATAACAAGTAAATCCTTGTTAAGTCTTCTCTTTAATGAAAATATCCCTCCAATTGTAGCAAATGTTAAAAGTAAATAACCAAATGTTTTGGGGTAAGTGGATAGTCTCATGGATCTGTTTGGAAGTGGAATGGAAGTTGAAGCTGACCCAGCTACCCCTGAACTTGGCATTATAGTTTTTAGGATTGTGGGTGCCCACCAGATGGAGGCTAAAGCTAGTCCTACTAATATAAAAATGCCATAACTTTTGAAAATTTTAATGTTCCTACGTAGGATTCCTGTAAATACTGTATATACAGTTATAGTTCCGAATAAGCATAATGGAGCAGCTTGATGCATTAAAGCTACGAAACCTAATATTACTCCAGATATTGCTGCATACTTGTATTCTTCTTTTTTGGGGGCAAGATAGAAAAAATAAACAGCTAAAGGCAGAAGTATCAAGGCCAGATTTTCAGGTATAGTTTGGACAAATCTATGGGCCACGCTGCTTGATAATATCAGAAATCCTGCAGAAATTCCAGCAACTGAACCATACAGTTTTTTTGTAACATATGAGACTGATAACACAACAGACATGGCTAAAAAGGGTTGCATGAAACGGGCTAGTTGAAAATAGTCTGATTTAAGAAGAATGGCCAAAGAGGCAAGTAAGAAATGAAATAAAGGAGGATAAACTATTTCTTTCCCAGTAGGTGCATTAAGTAGAGGATCTACAAATACCAGGCCGTTATAAGCATAAACTTTGGCCATATGAATGTGGAAAAATATATCCCAACCTAAAGGCCATGGATATTTTAGAGTGGGGATTAGAACTAGTAAAAATGCTGCTATTGCAGGTATAAGTAATATAAGATCTTCAATTTTAGTATATTTTTTGTTTAAATTCATCTAATCACATCTTAGTACTAAATTGAATTATTAAAGGTGATAAAAGGATGGATAAAATTTATATTTGATATATATTTCATCAATAAAAAGTTATTGAACTTATTTTGTATCTTTTTCGAAATTAATTTTTTTTCGCAGGACAATATTGTTCAGTACAAACAATATTGCTTTTGTAATATAATAATATATAAATATATGAAAAAATAAACATAGTCACAATATTGACAATGGATCTTTTTGCCAGATTATGAAGTCCATAACATGAAAATTTGATAAAACTCCTATAAAATGTTATTTACTGATTAAACACTGGTTTCTTCTATGCGATGAACCTCTATGAATTACTGGAATTTAAGGTAAGTGCATTTCCGTTGTTATTAATTTATTACATAAATCTACGTAAAACGTGTCCAAATTATCCAGAGCTTTCAGAGAAGATGATTATTATGGATGAGAACCGTGAGAAAGGAATAATCTTGATGTCTAATAAGATGTCACGATCCTCAATAGAGGAAATAAAACAAAAAAAATTTGAAATAGAGGTGAAAAGATGAGTTATGGAAAATTGAATATATGGTTAAAACACGAAAACTGCAATCTTATTGATGATTGCTGGAGGACGGATCTGGTTATAAAGACGTGTAGCGGGGTCCCTGTCGTGAATATGGATCCCAAGGTTTTGCGTAAGTTAAAGAAAAAATATCCTAAATGGAACCCCATGGTGCATGATTATATGGGTGAAAGACGAATCAAATTAGAACCTACAGATGGAACAAAAATAAATAATGTAGAGGTCGAACTTCCGCCAGGTTGCTATGTGGTTTGGACACGAGTATGCTATAAAGGCAACGAAGAGACAAATAAGGTGTTGGTAACAGTAAATTGTGCTCGGGAGGTATGTGTGAACTTGATTTTGAACTCTACCAAGACTTGCGGTAAAGAGTTTTTATATCCTTTTGTGGTAAGAGCCAAAAAATTGGATTTAAACGATGAACACGTAGAAATAGCCGCTAAGTTGATTGCAGAAATCGCAGATATACCAAAAGAAGAGTTAGTTGCAGATTTAGATCTGAGATTTAAGGATTTAGAAGGTGTAAAGAAAGCGAGAGAAGTAAGACATCTAGACGCGACGAAGATGCTGAAAAAGATGGTAGAAGAAGAACGAATTGATTTCAAATAGAACATCAATCTTTTATTTTTTTATTTTTTTAAATTCAAACTTTTAAGCTACAAAAAAAAGTTATCTTTCTCTCTGCTTATCAATAAACTCCTCCACCATTTCCCTTGCCTTCTCATCAGTAAATTGTTCTGGCGGATGTTTCATTGTGTATGCAGAAATCGAAGTAAGAGGGCCACCTATTCCCCGCTCCAGTGCAAGTTTACAGCATCTAATAGAGTCTATCACACAGCCTGCAGAGTTTGGTGAGTCTTCTACACTCAGCCTTAGCTCGATGTTCATGGGCACATCCCCAAAGGTCTTACCCTCCATGCGGAGAAAGCAGATCTTGTTATCCTGCTGCCAGGTAACATAATCACTTGGCCCGATATGGATATTCTCTGGTTCCAGTCTTTCTGCAAGAATTGATTGAACAGCCTCTGTTTTTGATTCTTTTTTGGAATCGAGTCTGCTTCTATTAAGCATGTTGAGGAAGTCAGTGTTACCGCCAGTGTTTAACTGATAAGTTCGCTCTAATTTTACCCCTCTCTCCTTAAATAAATTAGCAAGTGTTCTGTGTGTGATTGTGGCACCAATTTGGGCTTTAATATCATCTCCTACTATGGGTATGCCCTTCTCTTGGAATAGGGAAGCCCATTTAGGAGTGCTTGCAATAAAAACAGGTATGTTGTTTATAAATCCTGCTCCTGCTTCCAGTGCACATTCAGCGTAAAATCTTGTAGCTTTATCTGAACCTACAGGTAGATAGTTTAAGACAATTTCAGCCCCACTATCTTTTATAACCTTTACTATATCTACTTCTTCCTCATCTGAGACCACAAAAGTATAATCATCATCATATTCTTCCATATGGGGTGCAACACCATCTAAAACCTTACCCATGACCACTTTAACTCCGGTTTCAGGTATATCTTTATAGAAAACATGAGTACAGTTAGGTTTTGCAAAAATAGCTTCACTTATATCTTTACCTACTTTTCTTTTATCTATGTCCACAGCAGCTACAACTTCTATGTCACTGGGTTTATACCCTCCAATATCCCAGTGCATCAGCCCAATTGCATCTTCTAGATTCTTATCTTTATAATAATGGATTCCTTGGATTAGAGAACTTGCACAATTACCCATACCAATTATCGCTATTTTTATCTTATCCAATTGTAACACCTTTAAATACCATTCCCATGTTAATTGTGCTTTTAAATGAAAGTTTAAAATTAATATCACATTTTTGTTATTTTATTTATCTTATTTATTTTTATTTTATTTATCACTGAGATAAGTAGGTTCTCTTTTAGAAGTCAATTAGCTTCTTATACTATTAAATGTTTCGATCAATTCTATAATTGAATTAGAAAAATGATAACTATTAATAACTATTGAGATTCCATATAAAACACTTATATATATTATATATTCATCTTTTTTTTATAAAATTCTCAAAATATGTTGTAGTTGTAATATGTTTATTTTTCTCACATTAAACTTTCAAAACTCATGAGCCCAAAAAATCCAGCAATTGTTAGTCCTGCACTCCACAGTAGAATACCTATGGTCATCCACAGCATTAATCGCCATTTTTGAGCTCCTAATGCAATTCCCACTGCAGCACCTAATGGAGCACCAAATAGTAATGGAGATAATAATCCTAAACCAATTATACCATATCTATCCCATATATTATACCATATATTATAAATACTTCCGCTTTTAATGTCATTATCATCTTTATAACGCCAACTTAGGAACCTGTTCCTTATATTTTCACCTAATATGGAAACTAGTAATGCTGCTGAAATAGCACCTAGGGAAGAAGCAGCAAATATTATGAATGGTGGTAGTTTCAAGGCTAAACCTGCAGGAATTGCAATCCATAATTCCAATACCCCCAGGCAAAAAACAGCAATTATTCCAGTTATTGTATCCATTTTTGCACCTTTTTTTTATGTTGCTGTTTGATGATAAAAAATTAGTTTAATTTATTATAATAATTTTTATTAGTTTTTTTTATGAATGGCTTGAATCTTATTTCAGTTTATTTAGAGTCCAGATTTGTTATTGATTGTAATAAATCAAGTTAATGTGGATTATTTAGTTTTTTTAATTTGAATAAAAGGATAAAAAATAAATAAAATTAAAAAAAGCTTTTTACAAATAACTAAGTTTCAGATCACATCTTTCGGTGTTCTATCTCAGATCCACGGGTGCAGTAGAAATTATACTTTACACCAATACCAAATTTCGCGGCTAAAGGACATGTAGGGCACATACATCCTCTTTCATTAGTGATACATGGTTCACTCTTCCCAATGATGCAGAAAAGCTTCTCATCAGAGTCTTTAGCACATTGGTTGTAGCTGGGACAGATGGGACACACACAGTCCCCCTCCAGCTCTTCGATCTTTTCCTTCTTCTCTTCCTCAAGCATCTCCATTAATTGGTTGAAAATTTCCTCGAATTTGTCCATTAAATCACCTATCTACTCTCATCCAATAGCTGTTTTCAGATTTTCTTAAATTACTGCTATGCATTCAAATACAAAGATCCACCACAGGATTACAAATACCACCATGCTCTTAATGGGTAGCTTGCCAAACTCCATTTTAACCATCTTGGAACCAAGATACCAGTTTAAGATTATCAGAATGGCCAGTATCAGGCTGTTAACAAGTCCTAGTATGTTTAATGGGTCTTTATACATTACATAGGCCCATACAACTGTTGTTATAATGATTCCTAACCATATTACTGGTTTAAGGGCTCCACTGACTTTAATTGTTATCTGGGTCATTTCCTCTGACTTTCTGGATTTTATGAGCATTGCGAACAGGGCCATTATGGATCCAAGGGCTAAAATTATACCTAAGAACTCTAAGAACAGTGTTGAGACTGGTTTTCCGAAAAACTTCTCTTTAAGCTGTGGTAATGTAATCAGAGCTTTCAGTGATTCATCAACAGGGAATGATTCTATTTCACCTATGGCAATGGAATATTTTCCTTGATTTTCTGCGTTAAATACCTTTATATAGTAGGTTCCGGGTCCAAGCGTTTGTCTAACTTCAGGTCCTTTAAGATAGTTATCTCCACCAAATTCTTCAAAGTATGGCTTCCAGCTGGCGTTTGTTCCGTTAATAAATATAATAGGCGTTTTGTTTGCATCCAATACTTCAGCTGATACAAAATCACCACTGATCCCTGGGCTGGCTGGCACAAGAAGGTTAATGTATAATTTGAAGGTTTTATCAGAGCTTATCTTGTAATAATCAGGTTTTCCATTTAGTTCCCCGTAGAAGGCCTGTGATATCTCAGGATTCTGCACAATTATGGGATTTTCAATGGAAACATCTGCACCAATATCAAGTCTAGGCTGATGTGCACTTACTACACCAACTGCTAAGAGAAAAACAAAAATGGTGGCTAATATTATTCCGGAACCTAAATTTTTTTGATCTATCATGTTACTTAATCTGAATTTAAATTTTAATAAATATTTCTATTTCAATGTTTCAGATAAGCTAAATAGATGTTCCACTTTTCTATTATAAATTTCCTGAAAATTAAAGTTATTGTTTTATTTAATTTTATTTATAGTCAAGTGCAAAACTTTTTAAACTATGTGTTCAATACAACAGTGGAAAAAGTGATTTTAAGCAGATGCAAACTGATATTCCATGATTTATTTGATCTATAAGTCTAATAAGTTATGCTCTTAACTATAATTACAAATTTTTTCATTTTGGTTGATTTTAAATGTTATTAATTTTTTTTCTTTAATTTTTCAACTTCTTTTTTAATTTCTTCAAGTTGCTGGCTTAATCTATCCAGTTTTTGAATTCCTTCGACTTTTTTGTCTATACCATCGAGTTTATCCTCAATAATCTCTATTCTTTCCAGACTTTTATTGGTAAGTTTTTCTCTTTCTTTTCTAAAGGATTCAATTAGAGATGAGGTTGCTGCTGCAGTTACCAAACTGGAGACCCCAATGGCACTTATCATAGCTATTACACCCATTAACCTGCCAATTTGAGTGTAGGGGATGACATCCCCGTACCCCACGGTGGTTATGGTCTGGATAACGAACCAGAGGGAGTCTTCGTAGTTGGTGACTTGGGGGTTAACTCCTCTCTCAACCAGGAAAAAGGCCACAGAACAGATCAACAGAATCACCAAAAAGATTGAGAAACCATATACCAGCCTGCTTTTTTCTACAAACTGGTCCACTGCTCTGCCTACCTGTCTTGTGGCCATAATCAAGGCCAGGATCTTGAAGAAGTTCAGGATTTTCAGGATGATCAAATCTCCGCCGAGGCCCAAAATGTTCAAACCGATGAAATAAAATGGAATTATGGCAATGAAACCATTCCAATTTCTTTTGATATAAATTTTAGGGTCTTTATTCCACATATTAATTATATAGCCAAGAAAAAGTACAATGCTTGCGAAGAGATCAAACCACATTACATTTTGAAGGTAACCGGGTCTAACTGGCACCAGAACGCTGATTAAAAGGAGGAAACTGTCCAGAAAAATAACGGTGACAAAAAATACTTCCAAGAGTAGCATAAACTTACGTGTCATGATTTCACTTTAAATCTCACTACAAATAACTTTTTTGTAAGATATAGTAAGGGGGTGTCCCTGACTAATGATCTCTGTAGCGCTTCAGTTGACCCGAACTTGTGGATTAACATACTGCATTCTGAATGGCCATAATATCAGACTTTGACCGGAAAAAATATTATTCAAATGAATCTGACGGTTCTTCAAGAGTTTTTAGACCTCTATCAGCCCCACTATACTCCCACCTAGATGGTCATTCTATATAACCGCTAAAAATGTTCGATTTAATGTAGCTCCATATATCATAGAAAATAAAAGTAAGTTTAAAACATAAATTATTATTCCAAAAAATCTATTTTCATGACTGCAAATAAAACAATTCCAATACCAAGGATTAGAAGAAATAATAGTATCAAAATGAGCAGATATCTTTTTTATGGACTCACATCTCGTTCACCTTCTTTAAAACCCATTTTTATCATTAAAACTTATTTTTACATTTTATCAGTTATTGAACATTATTTAGCTCATTGAGTTTCTTTGGGATTATTTCGATGTATTTGGCTATATGAACACCATTTATATATTGATCATGTAAATAATTAATTACAATTAAGAAATTAGAGAAGAAAGGATTATTTTTATCATGAAAGAAAAAAAATTAAAAAATATGCGCTTTCGTCGGAAAATACAAAGAGGCATGACCCGCTGGCGTAACAAAATAGGAAAAACGAAATTTAAACCAGAGGACTTCCAGTTAGAACATGTTGAGGTTACCATCCCAGATCTAGATCTGGTTTTTCAAAATTATCGAATTGTTAATATTACCGATATCCATCTGGGCCAGTGGATCACCTCCAAACACCTGGAGGGCGTGGTGGATCTGGTGAATGATCAAAAACCTGATATGGTTACCCTAACCGGAGATTTTGTATCGTACATACTGGACGATGTGGTCGAAGATTTGGAATCCTCTTTAAAGAGGCTGAAACCAAAGGAAGCTTCATTAGCAGTGTTGGGAAACCACGATCACTGGCTAGGGGCGGACAGCATCCGGGATATATTGGCAAGATGCAAAATCATCGACGTGAGTAACGATGTTTACACCATATTCAGAGAAAAATCACCTTTACATATCGTTGGGGTAGACAGCGTAATGCTGAACAAGCACCGTTTGGATCTGGTGATGGAGAAATTACCGGAAGAGGGACCGGCCATCTTACTGGCCCATGAGCCGGATTTCGCCGATATTAGCTCCACCACGGGCCGATTCGGCCTCCAAATTTCCGGTCACTCTCATGGGGGCCAGTTCATAATCCCTGGCCTGGGAACCTTCATCCGCGGCCCCCATTTCATAAAATATCCTGTGGGCAAGTACCGAGTGGGAAACATGATCCAGTATACTAGCCGGGGCCTGGGAACCAACGTTTTCTGGTTGCGGATCAACTGTCCCCCGGAGATCACACTTTTTAAGTTGAAAAGTTCAGGTGAGGATAATGGAGGAGTATGACCAGATTTACCATCGGTCACGTTTCTACTGGTTGGGGCGTTCGCTTATAATGTGGATAGGTGGATTTTTGGGGTTCATGATTATCGACTATTTTTCAGTTGGTCTAAAGTTTGATAGCTGGTTCACAGCATTTATAGCAGCAGGTATAGTAGGAATTCTTAATGCTCTGTTCTGGCCCATATTGTCCCGTATATTTTTACCATTCATGGTTTTCACTGTGGGGGTGGGAGCACTGTTACTCAACGGCTTCTTTATCTGGTTAGCCAGTAACTTTGTTGAAGGGTTCACAATTCAAGGCACAGCCCTAATACTAACTCCGATTGCCATGGCAGCAGTTACAACCATTCTTTCAGCCATTTTAACCATTGATGATGATGCTACTTATTACAGAAACGTGATTCGGAAAGATATCAAAGAAAAAAGCAAAGAAAAGGGGGATAAATCATCAAAAGAGAGGCCAGGAATTATTTTTCTGGAGATCGATGGCCTTGCCGAAGGGGTCTTATGGGAGGCCTTGGATCAGGGAAACATGCCCACCTTGAAAAAATGGATAGATGAGGGTAGCCACACTATCACTGGCTGGGAAACAGACCTTTCCAGCCAGACCGGGGCCAGCCAGGCTGGAATACTTCACGGGAACAATCATGATATACCGGCTTTCCGCTGGGTGGAAAAAGCTAATAATAATAAAATAATGGTATCAACAGGTCTTTCCGATGCTCCGATCATTGAAAATAGGATTTCAGACGCTCAGGGTCTTCTGGCAGTCAACGGTGCCAGTCGTTCCAACCTCTTCTCAGGGGATGCAGAGGACGTTATTTTTACTTATAGCCAGCTTAAAAACCTGAAGAGATTTTACACAAGTGCCTGGTATTATGTTTATTCTAATCCCACGAATTTTGCCCGGATTGTGGCCCTGTTTCTATGGGATGTTTTCTTAGATTTCACCTCCCAGTTTACTCATTATATAAAAAATATCCAACCAAGAATAAGGCGAGGTTTCATATATCCATTCGTCAGGGCTGGTGCCAATGTATTTCTCCGTGAAATCACCACTGCAGTTCTTATAGGGGATATGTTGGATGGGAATGTGGATGTGGCCTATGTCACATACCTGGGATACGATGAGATTGCTCATCATTCAGGAGTCAGAGACTGGGATTCCTTCTATGCACTTCGAAAGCTTGATAAACAATTTCATCGTCTTGAACAGGCCAAAAAATATGCTCCCCGACCCTACCACCTGATAGTGCAGTCTGACCATGGCCAGACTAACGGCTTCACCTTCCTCCAGCGTTACGGAAAAACCCTGGAAGGCCTGGTGCGTGAGTTAATGCCTGCTGAGACTCGTATCTACAGTAAACTTTCTTCCAACGAGGACCATTTCGGTCAGGTTATTCAAGAGCCCATTGAGGAAAGTAAACGATATTTTAAAGGAAAAGGAGACTTTGTAGTGGGGGAAAGTAGGGATATTTTCGATAAAGCGGTGAAGACGGTTGACGAGACCCCCGTGGTAAAGGGAAGGATTTTGGATTATCTACAGCGGCATAAAATAGGTCAAATACCTCAAAAGAGAATTACATCTTCTGAAGAGGCCCAGGTTATTGTTCTGGCTTCAGGAAACCTGGGACTTATCTATCTAACTGAATATGAGGAAAGACTCAGTTTTGAACAGTTAAAAACATTGTATCCAGATCTGATTCCGGGTTTGGTGCAGCATGAGGGGGTGGGCTTCATAATGCTTTTTTCCGAAGAACATGGACCTCTAGCCATGGGGGCCGATGGTGTCCACTACTTAAAGGATGGCACTATAGAAGGTCAGGATCCACTGATCAATTTCGGACCCAGAGCAGCTCAGCACCTTAAAAGGACTGATAGCTTCCAGTATACGCCTGATATTTTGGTTAACAGCTTTTATGACCCTGAAAAAGATGAAGTAGCTGCTTTTGAGGAATTGGTAGGTAGTCATGGTGGTATAGGGGGTGAACAATCCCGACCATTCATAATGCACCCAGTTAATTGGGATCTGGAAGGGGAGATTGTAGGTGCTGAGAAGTTGCATCAATTGCTTAAAATTCAGCTTGAAAAACTTTAAAAATTTCTTTTTGAAGATTTAAGGGGGTTCAATGGCATTTTTTATCAATATTTCCCGTAAGTTATTAAAAAAATTATTTTTTAAAAAAACCATAAATCTAAGTTTATTTTTTAACAGGGTGTTAGATAAAAATTTTTTAGATGTTACAGTCACTTTGGATCTATTGTTTTAGTAGAAATGCAGCAATTTTATATATGATAGTTGATTCCTTTAAATCAGCTAACTTTAGAGATTTTTAAGAAATTCAAGTATATAGTCGATGGTTTTATTCTGTTGTTTTTCTCTTGTAATAGTGCTATTATTATCTCCAGCCTGCACACCATAATCACCAAAGTTGTAGTGGTTGCCGCCATCAATAGTAATAAATGTAGTATTAGCTGGGAATTTATTAAGATTTTGAGATATATCATTACTTGTAGTAAGTCCATCAAGAGAGCCTCTAATTGATAATGCTTTAAAAGTGGCATTTGAAGCATTTGATGAAGGATAGCTAGCTAAATATATAACTCCTTTAATTTTATCCTGATGGCCTACAGCATATTCAGATGCAAAAACACCACCCAGTGAATGTCCAATAATTACCCAGGAGCTAATCTCTTTATGGCTAGCTATGACATCATCGGCTTTATTAACACCAAAAAAAGCTAAATTAAATGGCATTTTCACAATAATTGTAGTATAACCATTTTTAGCAAATTTAGAAGCTATTACAGAATAGGCTTCAGCTTGTACTTTAGCTCCAGGATAAATTATTACTCCTGTAGTACTTTTGTTCCCTGTGGGAGTAAATGTAATAGAATCATCGTTATTCACTACATTATAAGAGTCAGTTGATGGGAGTGCAGCTATGGCTGTATTATCAGCACGATAGTAGTCAGAAACGTAATAGGTAAAACT
>Ga0194112_10001885_pt1 | contig 30412 bp, 31 predicted proteins | sample TA2MahC400mmetaG_FD_146191 | JGI IMG/M metagenome (GOLD analysis project Ga0194112, IMG submission 146191) | Freshwater microbial communities from Lake Tanganyika, Tanzania - TA2015016 Mahale Deep Cast 400m | ecosystem: Environmental > Aquatic > Freshwater > Lake | place: Tanzania: Lake... | reverse complement strand
CCTAAAACCGAACATTGCAAAACCACCTCTTTTCACCTCCCCCTTTAAAACACCCCTAGAAGTCTTCAAACCCTAATAAACACAAGAATTACTTAAAACTTTTGCATAAAAAACGCAAAAGTTTAGTAAAAAGTAAGGTTTATAAGGTTATACCACACATTTTTTAGTATAAAACTTATAAAAAAGCGGTGATAGCTTGCACAAAAAGAAGGTAAAAAACAAGTTTTATTATTATACCACACGCAGAAGTGCCAGTAAAACAAGAAGCATTTATCTTGGCAAAAATTTTTCTGAAGCTAAGGAGAAAGAAAAACAGCTGCTTAACACTGATGTACAACGGTTTAATTGGAAGGCGTTTTCAATAACTCTTCTATTGTTCCTCATCCTTGGAGTCGGCGGATATTATGGTTTTATAGAAATAATAGGATTCGGGTTTGTCGTACAGCAGGACTCGACGCCTCCGCTCATAGACTTCGTAGACCCTACCCCCGCTAACGGCACATCAACTGTTAACACGAGCATAGAAGTCAATATTAGTATAACAGAGACAGATCTTGGAAACTTTACTTGGAACTGGAACGGGACGAACTACACGATGTATGATAATGAAAGCTTGTTATTAATGTTCAACTTCGACAACGTTTCTGCTTTAGGTGAGAATAATACTTTCGCTGTCGATGTTTCACAATACGGGAGCAATGGGACAGGATTAGGAGGAGCAAACTATACTACAAGTGGGAAGTATGGGGGAGCATTCCAGTTTGGTGGTGCTGATGGTGATTATATGGACTTAGGATCAGTTCCGACATTACAAACTACAGGAGATTTAACTTTAGAACTCTGGGCAAATTATGATACTCTCCCTGACTCCGGTTATGTTGACCTGATTTCACAGGGTAAGGGAAATGTCGACGGCACCGCTGGTTCAAATTTCTTGTATCTTTTTTCTATACAATCTGACAAAACATTAGGGGCGTTCTGGGAGTATGGTACCGGAACTAATGTTTGGAATTATTCAACTGTAGCTGCAAGTATTAATAGTGGCGAGTGGCACCATTATATTATGGTTAGGGATACTTCTACCAGCCAAGTGATGTTCTATGTTGATGGAGCACAATTAGGTAGTAGCGTGGGTTATACTAATGACGCAACCGGGGGTTCATCAGGGTATCTCCAGATAGGAGCAGAATGGGATTATTCTAACAATGATAGGACGAATAGGGAATTTGACGGCTCAATTGATGAGGTCAGAGTTTGGAACAGGACTTTGTCAGCAGATGAGATTAATCAAAGCTACATGTCTAATTTATACAAATATGATACAAACCAATGGGCTTTTTACACTAACCAGTCATTAACGCCAGATTCTGGCTTGGTTGATGGAAGCTATACTTATTTTGGTGTAGCACAAGACTCAAATGGGAATGAAAACATGACAGAAGAAAGGACTGTTACTGTTGATTCTACTGTTCCTTTAATAGATTTTATAGATCCGACGCCAGCAAATGCAACAACTACTTCAAACACTTCAATAGAAGTTAATGTTTCAATTACAGAACAAAACCCTGATAATTTTACTTGGAATTGGAATGGGACGAATTATTCTTTTTATGATGATGACTTAGTCCTTATGATGAACTTTGGCAACGTCTCTGCCTTGGGTGAGAATGACACTTATGCTGTTGATGTTTCACAATACAGGAACAGCGGGACGGGCTTAGGAGGGGCAAACTATACTACAAGCGGGAAGTATGATGGGGGTTACGAGTTCGATGGAAGCAATACTTACATATTCTTAGGGAATGACAACTCATTAGAAACCATATCCTTCACTGCTGAAGCGTGGGTAAAACTTGCACAAACTGCGCCGTTGCAATGGGGTATAGTTGGCAAGAGCTATGACCATCCACAACTAGTCGTTTCAGACTCGAATTATTTTGTGATACAATATGCTGCAACTGACTTATCATTCCCTTCTGCAACTTCAACAACTTCACCTCAACCAGGGGTATGGTATCATGTTGCTGGGGTCTGGAATACGACAACATTGATGATTTATGTTAATGGAGTACTGGAAAATTCTGAAGTGTCTTCAAAAGAGGTAAAATACACCGACTGTGATGTGACTATAGGTGCCATTGCAACACGTGAATGTAGTGCAGGGATTTACGCTCCAGAACAATTCTTTAATGGTACGATAGATGAAGTGAGGATTTGGAATAGAAGCTTATCAGCTGATGAGATTAATCAAAGCTACATGTCTAACTTGCATAAATATGATGTGAACAACTGGGAATTCTACTCTAATCAATCTTTGACCCCAGATTCTGGTTTGCCAGATGGAGATTACACATATTTTGCCCATTCTAAAGATGTTGCTGGAAATGAGAACATGACAGAAGAAAGAACTGTTAGTATTGATTCTTCTGCTCCTTTGGTTTTGATAGTCAGCCCTACTGCAACTACTTATACAACCTCTTCAGTAAGTTTAGACTACGTAGCTGTTGACGCTTCTGATCATTTGGATGCTGTCTGGTATACCAAAGATTCAGGCGTTACTAACACCACCTTAACACAAAACATCACCTTATCATCTTTATCTAACGCAGATTATACTTTAATCCTTTATGCTAACGATACTGTTGGTAATCTTAATGAGACGAATGTTACTTTCACTGTTTCAGTATCTACAACTACTACGACTACTCCTTCGCCTACTGGCGGTGGCAGTTATTCCGGAGCACCTTCAGAACCCACTAGTTTCTCAACTACTACAAGCATAAACGTAGCCGCTGGAGAATTCGTGGCTTTGTCTACTGCACAAAACGTCAGGTTCACTGTAAAAGGAACTGACTATATTGCTGATTTGAAAGAGATAAGCAAAGACTTCGTAAGGTTATGGGTGCATTCCCCTCCAGAGGCTATAAGACAAATCGAACCTATCGAGTTCGTAATCAACATGGGTAAGAGGGCTAATGTCGACTTAGATAATGATAACTTTGCTGAAGTTAATATAGAACTTAGGGGAATCAGTAATGGTTACGCTTTCTTATACTTTAAAGAGACTAAAAGTGTTGAAAAAATCAAGATGCCTGAAGGACAGAAAGTATCTGTTGAAGAGCCTGCACAAGAACCTTTACAAATGCCAAAACTAGAACTGTTACCAAAAATAGGTGTTAAAACATTCTTAATGATGGTTATTGAGACATTTGAAAGCTGGATTAAAAACCTGGTACAAACAGCTGTAGACAACAAGTATTATTCAATACCTATCGCTTCATTAATGCTGTTGTTAATCATATTAAGTTTTGTTCATTTCTTAAGAAAACCCCGCATCTAAAGGGAGTATTATCTTTTTTTCAAAAACTATTTAAATCCTAAACCTCTAATAACATATTAAGATGTCATTGTTAAAAGATTTGTTAAAGCCGTATAAGTTCTTGTTCAAAGATTCTAGCGAGGAGCCTAAAGAGGTAGGTGTTGAAGAGGTTGAAGAGGAAGAAACGCCTAAGCCCGTCGAGCAGCCTAAAAAGGCAAAACTGTCAAAACCAGAACCTGAACAATTAAATTCTGATTCTAGGGCTGGAAAGGTCTTGTGGAAGAAAAAATAAGCCAATATCGTAATTCTCCCCTTTTTTTCGGAAATTTTAACATACAGTTTTATAAAAAGAAGACTAAAACTTCTAATTAAATGATAAAAAAAGAAATACTCTTACTATTAACCCTATTCTTATTAATAGGTTGTGAAAGCAATAAACTACAAGGACCTTACAAAGTAATCAAAGTAATAGATGGAGACACTATAAAACTGAACAATTCACAAACTATAAGACTCTCAGGAATCAACACCCCAGAAACAGGAGAATGCTACTACCAAGAAGCCAAAGAAAGACTAACAGAACTAATCCTGGAGAAAGACGTGTTCCTAGAAAAAGACAAAACTATCACAGATAAATATGGGAGGGAATTAAGATACGTTTATGTTACGGGCATGATGACAAATGCTATAATGGTGGAAGAAGGATACGCAAGAGTATTCGACAAATACGAAAATGACACGAAAAGATATCCAGAGCTTAAAATCTTGGAAGAAACAGCAAAATCTGATAAACTAGGCATATGGTCCTGTGAAGACAAAAAACAAGAATGCTTATACGTAGGCAGCAAGAACTCCAAAACTTACCACAAGCCAGACTGCAAATTCGCTAAAAAGATCAAGCCAGAAAACATGGTTTGTTATAAAACTGACTCAGAAGTAAAAGACCTTAAACCTTGCAGTACTTGCCTTTAAAAAAAAATTAAAATAAGAAGTGTTTAATCTTCGTCGTCAGAATCGCCATCGTCACCATCATCATCAAAATCATCATCGCCTTCTTCATCCCATTCTTCTGGCATTTTTTTCTACCTCCCTTAAAATTTAATCACCTACATACAGCAATCGTTTAAAAACGTTGTGGTAATTTAGTATACAATTCAAAACAGACAATTTAATAAAAGAATACAACCCAAGTTTAAGATATGAAAGTGAAGATATTAAAACAGTATGTAGAAGAAGCTAAAGCTCACGCTTTCGTAAGGCTAGACTATTACCACAGCAAAACACCTACTAAAGAACGGTTCAACCAGATAATAAAAGGCAAGATAGGCGAAGAAATAGTAAAAGCAGGCTTAAGAATGGAGAAAATACCTTATGAAGTCGATATTACAAGCTTAGGCGAGCCTGACAAGTTTGACATTAAAGTCAAAGACGTAACTTTAGAAGTGAAAACTATAAGCGCTGACACTAAATTCAAAGCATTAATAGTCAACAAACAGACCTTTGACAGGGGAAAACAATCAGACTATTACATCCTGGTAAGAATAGACAAAGACTGGGAAATAGCAGAAATAATAGGCTACGCTGCTAAAAAAGAATTCTTACAAAAATCCAAGACAAAAGACTTGAAGACTAGAATAGTCTACGCCTTCCCTATAGACAAGCTAAGACCATTCGAAGCGCTTTTAAAAATCTTAAGAAAATAATCTACACCACTTTTTCAACAACGCTTTCCTCATTCTCAGAATCAGACTTTTTCTTAGCTTTAGGCCGTTTTTTATAAAACTTTTTAGATACAAAACTAGAAATGATAAAAAGAATAATCCATAAACCAATCATGTAATAAATAGTGTAACTCTTACTGTTCATATCAATAAGCGGGGGCTCACCTACAATTTTTGGAACAGGCTCTTCCACTTCTTTTACAGACTCTTCAACAATCTCAACCTTCTCTACAGGCTTAACAACCTCTCTTTGCACAGGACAACTAACACTGGCCGTAAACGTATTCTTAAAATACTGGACATTATTCCTGCTTATAATATAATCTATACTTACCTTATACCTCCCCTCTTTTAAAGAACCAGGTTTTGAAAAATAATAAGACTTTGGAGACTTCAAGCTAATACTGGAAATTGTAAAACTCTTATCTTCAAACTTATACCAGTAACCAGTCAGTTTTTCAGTAACACCCCTTAACATAGCACCGACCTTAATATTCTGAAGCTCAGCATAACCGCCGTTAAAACTATTCCATTCATAACCTGCCCTGAAAGATAAAACACCTAAATCATCACATTTTAAATCATCAAAACTTATAAAAGGCTCTGCAGCGCTAAAAACTTCCGGCACTAAGATTACTAATGCTAATAAAATGATGAGCTGCTTCTTCATAATCTAACATTCACAACCATACTATATAAACTTTTTTCACAAAAGAATGCCCTAATTCCTTAAAATATTGAAGAGATAAAGCTTTGTAAAGCATTCTAAAGCATTTGTAAAGCTTTTTCTGAAAGTATCTTTAAAAACCACACTTATCTATCATAGGGTGTCAGTTTCAAACAACGAACCTGAACGGAGGTATAAAAAATGAAGATGAGAATGATGCCAATCGTTTTGCTGGCAATATTCCTGATAAGCTTATTCCCAGCGACAATGGCACAACAAGAAGGAAACCAACCAGACGCTAAGGGTGATGCAGAAACAGAACCAAACATACCTGAACTGCGTAACAGCCCAACAGCAATAGCCAATAGGCCAGCACCAGTAACAGCACAATTAAAAGAAAAACTGCAGGACAGGCTAGCAAACATCCCAGAGCCAGCAAGGATAAGGTGGGAAGAAACGAACCAGAAAAGGCTAGAAAACATAGCCAAATTAGAAGAGCTTAAGGCAAAGCCCGCATTTAACAAGTTCAAACAGGAACTGAACTTCAAAGTAAGAGAGATAAATGCAGAAAAACTAAACCTAGCTAAGCAAAACCTTGGACAAGCAGTAAAAAACTTTGCACAGGCAAGAGAGAAATCAAGAGAAGCGCACAAAGAATTCTTAGCGGCAAAGAATGAGTTCAAAGCGTGCACAGGAACCTGTGAAGAAATAGAATCACAGCTACTTCAGCATTCAAAAAGATTTCTGATAAACACAGTAGACTCGATGATAAAACACTTAGAAAAAATCAAGAATACTGTGCAAAGCAACGAAGACCTGACAGAAGAAGAAGCTTCTGAAATGATAACAAAAATAGACGCACAGATACAAGAACTTGAAAACGCCAAGGCAAAAGTTGAATTAGCAACTACTAAAGAAGAAATAAGGGAATCTACAAAAACGATAAACCAAGCTTGGAAAAGAATAAAAGAACATGCTAAGTGGTACGTTGGAAAAGTAGCAATATCAAAACATGGCGGGATAATAGTAAAACTAAAACACTTAGAACCCAGATTACAAAAAGTCTTAGAAAAAATGGAAGAGAACGGCAAAGACACATCAACAATACAGCCATTAATAGACGAGTTCAACACCCATATGGAAGAAGCTAGGAAAAACTTTGAACTGGCAACAGCCAAGTTTAAAGAATTCAAAGGCTTACCAGAACCTAAAGGAGAATCAGGAAGCAAAATAATACAAGAAGCGCAAGACTACATGAAACAGTCAAAAGACCGCTTGAAAGAAGCATTCCAAACATTAAAAGAGATAACAAAAGCTATCAAAGATGCAAACGGTGAAGACGAACTTGAAGAAACAACAACAGAAGAAGCACTAGAAGAGACTGAAGACGAAAACGACGAAGAAGAAACAGAGACTGATTAAAAAAATTTAAAAACAACAAAGGACTGAAAATGATGAAAATGAACAAAACCATATTTATAATAACCGCCTTGCTAGTGATAACTTCTTTGTTAACAACAGGATGTGCGAAAAAATCAGCACCAGAAACGCCACAACAACCTTCACAAGAAGAAACTGAAAGGGCAAGCGAAGACTTATCAGAACTGGACAACCTAGATAAAGAATTAGACATGGGCGAACTTGAGAATATAGAAAAAGACTTAGAAGGAATAGACTGGTAAAAAACCTTTTTTTCTTTTTTTCCTTTTTCTAACAATTATTATACAAACCTTTAAAAACACCTTTCGTCTAAAAAATTGAGAGATTTAAATTGGAATATGGACAAGATAAGATCCCCTATCTGCACCATGGTAGGGCATGTGGACCATGGAAAGACTTCTGTACTAGACTGGATTAGAGGCACCTTTGTCGCCAAAGGCGAGGCAGGAGGCATAACACAAGCGATATCCTCAACAAACCTTTCTATCAATACTATAAAAGAAGTCTGCGGTGAATTATTAGACATGCTTAAGCTTAAACTAACGATTCCTGGCGTATTATTCATAGACACTCCTGGGCATGCAGCGTTCACAAACTTAAGAAAAAGAGGGGGGAACTTAGCAGACATAGCCGTGTTAGTAGTTGATGCTAATGAAGGCTTCAAGCCTCAGACGTTTGAATGCATAGAAATCTTGAAACAGTATAAGACACCTTTTGTAGTAGCGGCCAACAAGATAGATATCATCCCCGGCTGGAAATCTAACAAGAAAAAAACATTACTAGTCAATATTAGCCAACAAGCGATGGATGTCCAGCAACAACTTGACAATAAATTATACGAACTAGTTGGAAAGCTTCACGAACAAGGATTCGCCTCAGAACGGTTCGATCGTGTAGAGAATTATACCAAACAAATAGCGATAGTGCCAGTATCAGCCAAGACAGGAGAAGGGCTCCCAGAATTATTAATGGTAATAACAGGAATAGCTCAAAGATTCTTAGAACAATGCCTAGAATGCAACGTTAAAGGCCTAGCCAAAGGAACAGTGTTAGAAGTCAAAGAAGAAAAAGGCCTAGGAACGACTATCGACGTGATAATCTACGACGGGACGATCAAGAAAGGGGACACGTTCGTAATAGCAGGCTTAGAAAAACCTATAGTTTCGAAAGTAAAAATACTTTTAGAGCCTGAACAGAAAAAGCTGAAACAAGTCAATGAGATATCAGCAGCAGTAGGAGTAAAAATCTCAGCAACAGACATACAGGAAGTAATACCTGGAATGCCCTTAAGAGTAACAACAGAAAAAGACTTGGAAAAAACAAAACAAGAAGTGCAGGAAGAAATAGAAGAAGTACTGATAGAAACTGACAATGAAGGAATCGTAATAAAAGCAGACTCACTAGGAAGCCTAGAAGCGTTAATACACTTACTGAAAGAAAAAGAGATATCTATCAAAAGGGCGACTATTGGTAACATTTCAAAAAAAGACTTGATGGAAGCACTGGCAGAAAAAGACCCGTTGAACAAAATAATCGTAGGTTTTAACGTAAAAACTTTAGAAGAAAGCAAAGAAGTCAAGATCATAATACACAACGTAGTTTATAAGATAATAGAAACATTAACAGAATGGAGAGAATCAGAAAGAAAAAGACTAGAAGCCAAAGAACTAGAAGGGCTGGTAAGGCCTTGCAAGATGCAAATAATCCAAGGCTGTGTTTTCAGACAGAACAACCCAGCAGTAGTAGGAGTAGAAGTCTTACTAGGAATAGCCACTCTAGGAATACCTTTGATAAAATCAGACGGAAGCAAAATATCAGAACTAAAAAGCATGCAGTCAGAAGGAGAAAACATACAACAAGCAGAAAAAGGGAAACAAATAGCAATAGCAATACCTCACATGACAGTAGGGAGACAAATATTCGAAAACGATGTACTCTACTCTGACATTCCTGAAGAAGACTTTGTAAAATTAAAAAAATTAAAAAAGTATTTAAAGCCTGACGAAATCATCCTGCTTAAAGAAATTGCCGAGATAAAAAGAAGGCAAAACCCGGTATGGGGGGTGTAAGACATGGTAATCAAAAGAAGAAAAAACGAAAGGTTATGGGGGGAAAAGATAAAAAAATTAGAAGAAACACTAAAAGAACTAAACAAAGAAAATAAAACAATATCACTAGGCGGCGGATGCTTTAGGAAAAGAAAAGAAGGGGAAGTATGTACAGAAGATTTAGAATTAGGATACGTGCCTGGGACATTAGCACAATGCATATACAAACTAGAAGAAAAGAAAATAAAAATATTCAATAAATACGAAATGAACATCTTAGCAACTATAAAAACCGATGAGAATAACAGCTTAATACTCAGAGCAATAAGTGAAAAAAACGTTCCAATACTAGAAAAAATATGCCTGGCTTATGAAAGGAAAACTTTAAAAGACGAGCCTATCATAGAATATTGAACAAAAATGCCAGAATTCAAAATAACAATAAGCGATCCGAAAACAGGAAAAAGCTACAACAAAGTAATAGATACTGATATCTTCAAAAGAAAAAAGATAAAAGAAAAAGTAACTGGAGACGCCTTAGGGCTTAAAGATTACGAGCTAGAAATAACAGGCGGATCAGACACTTCAGGATTCGCAATGAGAAGCGACATAGAAGGAACATCCAAACGAAAAGCCTTACTAACAGGCGGAGTAGGGGTGACAATACTAAGAAGAGGGTCCAGGATAAGGAAAACAGTCAGAGGACATGAAATAAGCCTGGAAACAGCACAAGTAAACTTGAAAATAATCAAATACGGCTCTAAACCTGTAGAAGAAATCTTCGGAACGAAAAAAGAAGAAAAGAAAGAAGAACCTAAAGAGGCAGAATGAAATACAAGACAAAAAGCATGATAATAGGCAGAAAAAAAGGCGAAGAAGGATCAGATACTAAACCCTGCTTCATAGCATTATTCGATGTTAACGACCCTCACAAGAAAGCGATAGTGCCTAAAGAAATAATAGACTACGAAAAAGTTCACAAGATAGTCCTGAAAGGATTTGATGTTAATTACTTACTGCCTGGAAACGATTTAGTAATCAATGATTTGACATTTATAGAAGTAGAAAAAGAAGGCCCGCACATCACGATAAAAGGCAAACAGACAAAATGAGTCTTTCTGAAAAACTTAAAAGCCTAAAAACCGGACTAGCAGTCCTAGCAGCAGGAGCGATGATAACCAGTGTAGCTTACGCTAAAGAGATAAAAAATGAAGGATGGCCAATACCAGACGAAAAAGGATATACATCATTCGGAGAATCACGCACAGAATACGTAGAATGCGACTATCAAGACAAGAAAATAACTGTAAAAATTAAAGCAGAATCATACATAAACAATCCGTTCAACAAAGTTAAAGCATTCATGAAATACAGCTTTGAAGATAAAACATTCATGTATGTGATAATAGAAGCAAAAGGCAACACTGACGCTCTTGACATGACAGTACTTGCAGACAGAGACGGCAACGGCACGTTAGAAACCAAATATGTGAATCAAGAAATAGAAGACGAACTTGAAGAAGAAGGAGTAATACCTCAATGGATTATAGACAAGACCGTGCAAGACTTAAAAAATTCTTAACCTGATAATTTTTAGAAAACGTTAAACTTATAAGGGTTATTTCTTTAGGTATTTTGAAAATGCCGAGAAAGAAAGCTAGCACAGGGGAAAAAACAGTCAAGGCTAGCAATGCTTCTAAACCCAGAGCAAAAAAGGCGAAACCTGAAGAAACTGCCAAACAAGCAGAGGCTGTAAAACAAGAAACTAAGATAACAGGACAACCAGAAATTAATATTGGTTTAGTAGGTCATGTAGACCATGGAAAGACTACGTTAGTTTACAGGCTTTCAGGCAAATGGACTGATGAGCATTCTGAAGAGATCAAACGAGGGATAACGATACGTCTAGGATATGCGGATATTACTTTCTATAAATGCCCTAATTGCAAGACAGACTGTTACGTCACAGATGCTACTTGTCCAAAATGCAAATCCGCATGTATACCCCTAAGAAAAGTTAGTTTCATAGACGCTCCAGGGCACGAAACACTAATGGCAACGATGCTTTCCGGCGCAGCAATAATGGACGGAGCATTATTACTAATCTCTGCCAACGAACAATGTCCACAACCACAGACTAAAGAACACTTAATGGCATTAAATATAATAGGTGTGAAGAACATTGTCATAATCCAGAACAAGATAGACTTAGTATCAGAAGAAGATGCTATAAAAAATTATGAACAGATAAAAAAATTTGTTAAAGGGACGATAGCAGAAAACGCTCCTATAATACCAGTTTCAGCGCAGCATGGAGTAAACATAAGCGCAGTAGTAGAATCCATACAAGAAGTCATGAAAACACCACAAAGAGACACTAGCAAACCAGCCATGATGTTCATAGCCAGAAGCTTTGACATTAACAGGCCAGGCGCAAAAATCGAAGGATTAGTCGGAGGGGTGTTAGGCGGGGCGTTAAAACAAGGAATCCTAAAAGTAGGCGATGAGATAGAAATCAAGCCAGGACTTAAGAAAGAAAAAGAAGGGAAGAAGATTTACCAACCGATAATCACGAAAATAGTCGGACTAAAAACTGGAGGAGAGTCAGTAGAACAAGTAGGGTCCGGAGGATCAGTAGGAATACTTACCTTACTAGACCCTTCAATAGTAAAATCAGACAGCCTTACTGGCGGTGTGGTAGGCTTGAAAGACCAGCTTCCAGAAGTATGGTACGAGTTTGAACTAGAGACTCATTTGTTAGAAAGAGTAGTAGGCGCTAAAGACGAACTAGTCGTAGACCCGATTAAAGAGAGAGAATTCTTAATGCTTAACGTCAACTCATCTGCCACTGTAGGAATAGTTGACAAGATTTCTAAAGACAAATTCCACACTGTTCTGAAAATACCAGTATGCTGCACTAAAGAAGATAGGATAACTATTTCTAGAAAACTTGGTGACAGGTGGAGACTTATAGGTTGGGGAAGAATATTATAATATCACTTTTCTATCATGCTTAAAAGTTCTTTATAAGAATCTTTGTACACACCCTTTTTATTATACCACTCGACGTTTTCTTTTTTATTGTAATACTTTATATCATCAGCTATTAATTCTTTAGAAGTTGCTATTTTCAACCCTGCTTCAAGAGCTCCTTTAGCTGTTTCTTTTACACAAGCAGAAGCATACACTCCCATAAGCACTATAGTTTCTACTTTTGTTTCTTTAAGCTTCTTTCCTAATTCTGTTTTCTCAAAAGCATTTGTCCGATTTTTTATAATATACTCTTTTTTAGATAGTAAGTCTATCTTTTTTTTCAAATAATCCGTAGTAGGGCCACAATTATCATACTCTATCACAAACACTGGGATGTTATTATTTTTACAATATTCCAAGACATCTGCCTGATATGGCAGTTCTGTTTTTAATTCCTTCTCGTCAACGTCGCTTAACCAGAAGTCCTGCATGTCTATTACTAAAACAGCTAAGTTATCGGCCTTTATCTTAGGATTTTCATAAAACCTTGCACAACTAGTGCCAGCTAATAACACGCCTGCTAAGCAGACTGATACTAAACTTTTGCTTAAGTTTTTATAGAATCTTACCATCAGTATTTCTTAAAAATCTCTTCAAAACTCTGATACTTTTTCTGATCTTTATTGGCAATGTAATCTTTTATGCATCCTACTCTTCGTATTATCTCATTTTCCGCCATGCTTTTAACTTCTTTTTCTAAATCTTTTATTTCTTTCTCACGATTTTCTATGGTCTTAGTGTCTTTTGAATAGTATACGAACACGTCTTTCTTATTATCTATCCTTTTCTGGATCAGTTTTTTAACATATTCTGAACACTTATCATCTACACACAACACTTCTGGCACTAAGCTTCTAAAATCATTAACTCCTAATACGTCTTTGTTCTCTTCCCAATAACTGGACAAGAAGTCTATATCCATGTCTTCGTAGTTCTTCTGAGGCATATACATCCTTTCCAGCTCTTGCAATACCCTTTCAGTCTTCTTAGCATGACCGCCTATGATTACGGATGATCCTACTTCCCCTTTTGTAACTCCTTTAGTCCAAGGGGCTCCTGTTATCCCGAAATCATTAGAAACTGGTAAGTTTAATATTACTGATAAAGTGTTTATAGTTAATGCAAAACCTGCGCTTGGGCCTCCACCCATGTACTGAGCAGTTAATAACTGATGGTTAATGGTGTAATCTTCCAAGAATTCTCCTAATATCTTGGCGATATTGTCTTGCGGGCATAATGTTTGCAAGTAATTCTCGACGAGTATTAATGCTTCTTCTGAGGATTGTTTCATCATCTCTACTGCCATTTCTATCTTTGCAGTCCCTATACCTCCGGAAGGCTTCACAGCCCCTGTAACGTTAATCTTCTTGTCAGTAGTCTTATAAGTAAGGCTAGTACCTATAGGTAATAATATGCCTAAAGTTTCTCCCATCACACCTACCCCTATGACAAATCCTACCTGGGGCTCTTTTGAGAGTTGCGCATGCACGAAATCATCAAGCTGCTGCACACCTTTCTTTGTAGGGCTTCTCGCAATTTCCACCTTGGTATTGTCAACGTGATTTTTAGTGAGAGGATAATCTTCCAAATTATTTATGTCTTTTACAGCCTCGTAAATAGGAATTATGTTTTCTGTTATCGAGGAAGCCTTTTTCTTCGACTCAGTCTTTACACTGTGTGGTAAGTCTAGGTTTTCTATAATGCCTACTAAGGTTTTATAGTTGAGTTTGACGATTTTTTCCAGGCTTTCAACATCTTCTGTTTTTATCTTTTTAAGTTGTTGTATGACTTCGAACTCTGTCTTTTGCATGTTTATCATTTCTTCCACAAATGCTGAGTAGTCTGCTGGCGTATGGCATATAGTCTTTGCTGACTTGTATATTTCATGGAATGTTACTTCTTTAGACTTGGGTAGTTCTCCTACTTTTTTCTCAATTATCTTGTAAATGTCAGATTCTTTCATATGTCCTGTAATATTCATCGTTTTCAGACGTTTTGACCTTATGAGCGCGGAGTCTATTATATCTAACCTGTTAGTAGACACTCCAGTGAAGACTCCTATGAGCGGTTTTTCTCCGCCGATTATGCTTAACCATTTGTTAGTGATTTTGTCAGACTGGCTTTCTCCACGTGTTCTTGTTGGAGCGAGTGCGTCTCCTTCGTCACAGTAAACAAATGAAGGCGCTACCATCTTGGCTATGTCATAAAGCTTTTCTAGATTATCAACTACGGTTGTAGTATCCCAAGGATTGCTAGGATCTTGTAAGCTGTTTAATGTTAGTAATAAGTCTGTGACTTCTGGGTGTTCTCCAAGCCATGCTTGCGCTAAGAAAGTTTTTCCGCTTCCTGGCGGGCCTGCTAAAACTACCCCTTTTTCTTCAGAAACGTTGTACAACAAACAATTATTGGCCAATCTTGAGAACTCATCTTTTACCGAGCCTATATAGTCATCCCATTTTGTACCTCTGGATATCTTACCCACGACTTTGTTATACAATTCGCCGTGGATATTACGGGCTACGTTCTTGAAAGCTTCTCTCACAACAAATTTATCATCAAGATAATCCCCTTTTATGTCTCCTTTAAATTCTATCACAGAGCTTATGAGCTTTCTGACATAGGCTGGTGTTATGTTAAGTGTTCTTGTTTCGAAAAGAGGGTATATCTTGTTGACTATTTGTTTCAGCTCTTGAGGGGCTATAGTTTTGAATTCTCCAGTGTAATTGTCTTTTTCTTCTTTGACTAGTATGTTTTTCCTTTTCAGTTCTTTTTTAATAACCTGTTCTAGGTTTTCTGGCTTTTTCCAGAATTCCATCATGTCGATTATTTTCCCTTTTTCTACAATCCTTCTGTAAATAGCATTTTCGAACTTGTCAGACTGGTCTGTTGTCATGAATAACAAGCAGTCTCTCTTACCGTCTGATATCTCGTCTAAAAGTATGTTCATAGTATCTACTAAAGTTTTGATATGGCTGTCAGTTCCCCCGCCCATGTTATTCTTCTTGCCACAGGCGCTGTGCGCTTCTTCCATATGCCTGATGCAAGTATATTTAGGATTGCCCATGGCTTCTTTCAAGAAGTTTCCAGGCTCGTGAGACCATGCAGTGTTATAATCATTAGGTGTTATTACTTTATAACTGACTAATATTCCTCTTTCTTCAAGCTCTAAAAGTTCTTTTTGTACTTTGGTCCTTATTAACCTCCCGTATATTGGGATTTTTAGTTTTCTCTTCAACGATCTTATCCTTTTGGCTGTTTCTATCTCTTCAGCAATATTAGGGGCAACGTCCTCTAATCTGACCCAGAACGGCTTGTCTTTTAATAACTCATCGACTTCTCTGCTGTAGTCCTTTTCAGGTTTTACCATATCTTGAAATATCACGTTTTCAATAGCTGACTGTATAGTTGCTGTTTTTCCACTACCGCTAGGCCCTATTACGAGTACGACAGGTGCTTTAGGCAAGGCAGAATCCTCCGTATATTCTTTTCTTATATGCCCTTTGTACATCTTTTCAAAAAAGTCTATTACTTCCGGAGGTATGAAAGTGTTGCTGGTCTCTTCTTTCAGCCTATGTATCATGTATTCCCTATCTCCGTAACTAACTTCTTTTTCTAATATCTTGTTCCAAGCAAGCGTAGGGTTTTCCTCACCGGATATTTGGAACCTTTCCTTCCAATTAGTAAGGACGTCATGGTTTTTCAAGTTCTTGAACTTCAGCGTAGAATCAGCGTCCATCAGCCAGTACCATTTATCCCTTAAGAACCTTTTAATGCTTATCTTGTCAGGCCTGTACTGGTTTAATCTTTGCAGCATGAACTCTTTAGTTTCGAAAGTCCAGTTCTCTACCAAGTCTTCTATTTCTGCAATTCTCTTATTAGAAATCTTTACTCTTATAGGCTCTTTTGTCTTTCTGAATTCGGGGTTTTGGTCTAATGCTGCTGGCAGTTGCATTTTTAAAAACTATTTTTTTTACGGGTTTGGTACAAGATCTTTTGTAGGGTCTGTGTTAGTTTTGTTTTTAGGGGCAGTAGTCCCACCGGTCGTTGATTGTAGATAATCTATCCTTTTAACATCTTCTTCTAACTTTTTCACTTTTTCTTCCAGTTTCTTATCCACTTCTCCTGAAGGCAGTGTCATTCCTAGTTTGTCTCCGCCGTTGTTTATGACAAAGGTCTTCTGGTCTTTGCTTTTCTCGTAAGCGCTAGCCCATCTTTGCTGGTTCAAGTATTCTACAGCTTGTTCTTTAGTCATGCCAGTAGAGTCCATGAACTTTTTCACACCTTCTGAATGTGCGTTATAAGTCCTGTTGATAAGTTCACTTTCTCCGTCTGCTATAAGCTCTAGTTCTTTCTTTCTCTGACTGGCTTCTTTTAAGCTTGTAGGGTAGTCTGAGTGGGTTATGTTGAAAGAAACTATTTCTATACCATATTTCTCTTCAAGTGTTTTGTTGCCAACATTAATAGGTTGTGTTTTCAGTTTTTGGAATATCTTGTTCTTCAAATCATTTCTGTTTTTGATTATTTCTGTTTCAGTACTGCCTTGTATTATATCTTTTGTCATACCGTCATAATCTCTTTGTAAAAGGCTTTCCGCGTTTTGTATTTCTACACCCCATTTGTAAGGGTCTACTACTTTGTATGTTAGAAGGCCTGATACTAACAGCGAGATCTTGTCTGAAGATACTATCGTTTGAGGGAGCTTATCGCCGTTTAAGTACATTTCTTGCTGCATTAATGATATTTCTTTCTCGTATCTTGTGAAGAAAGGCGCTCTACCATGCCACCCTACGTCATTTATTATTTCTCTTTTTCCGCCTAAATTTTCTAATACTACTGCATAATTAGTCTTTACTTTGTAAATGGTCTTTGTCGCGTATACTCCTGCAACTGTCAGGTATAAGAACCCTCCAGCTATTAGTGCCGTCAGAAGTTTTTTACCAGTTTTTTTTACAGCGCCTCTTTTAGGAATAAATCTTGATGTTTCATTATCGCTCATTTTCAACAACCCCCTGTCGGTTTTGTGGATTATTGGATTATTTATAAACTTTCCTATTATATTTATTGTTTATAGATGTTATAAGAATTAAGGATGTCAGAGCTTAAGATGCAAAAATCCGAAGATTTTTACTTCCTAAGTTGCTCCATCTATGCCTGCATCCGAAGATTAGATCATGGTTGAGCAGAAGCTCTCTCATGAGTCTAAAGTGTCCTGCAGACACAAACTTGTGCTGACGTCCGAAGTCTTAGATTACAGTCCAACCGAAGTTTTCTTGTAATGCTAAAATTCTCCCGTCAACACTAAGAAAACAATAGAGAGGATAATATTTAAAGACTTATATACTAAAAAACAACCTTTGTTTCGTATAAAGATTTATTCTGACTCTAGCGGTTCAAACTTTTTCTTTCTTCTCTTAACAACGCCAACCTTGAACTTATGACGGGCATTATTCTTAAGACCTTCAAAAGCCCTATGGACCGCCCTTTGCAACTCCCAGTCCATGTGTTCTGCAGAAAGTATCACGCTAGGCGCTGAAACCCTAAGAGATATAGTATACCTCTTCCTCTTTCCGGTCACGTCTGCTATTTTGACATTTACTGTCAAAGTTGCATTAGAAAAATGCCTATGAATCTTAGGGTAGTATCTGTTCACTAAAGTCTGTAAATTGCTTATCTCGAACGAATCTAAGTTTTTCAGTCCTACATATGTTATTTCTTGTTTCATGCTTTTCTAAAAGTAAGAGGTAGTATTTATACTTTGCTTACCTTTAAACAGTTGTAAAAATTAAGGAAAAAAACAAGTTTATGATAAGTTTTGATTACTTCTTATCAAGTATTCTTCCAAGGTATACTCTTTTAAACTCTTTCAGTTCTATTAACATATTCCCTTTTTTGTATATGGTTAAGTCACATTCCCCATAGTCTTTGTCTTCTATGATAAACTTTTCTTCTGAAATCTTATTAGCATGTTTTTCAAGTATTGATCTGAAATTGTCTTTTTTTACAGAATACTGATTCTCTTTCAAACCTAATAATTCGATTAAAGGTTTCATCCTGTTTTTTAATATGGCCTCAGCCCTGTCATCAAGGTTAGAGTTTTCATACCATCGTTGCTCGTAAAAGTCCTTATCATACAACACCCATACCTTGTTAGGATCATGTTTTTCGTATTCTATAACCCAAGATGTACCTTCGGTTGAATACCATATCTGTTTATAATCCGTGAATTCCGCATTTAGCTTTGTAGGATTTTTCAAGGCTAATAATTCTTCAGTCTTTTCCTCTAAATCTTTTTCCGGAACGAAAGTCTTTGGCAGTTTCATATTTTTACCATACCAAAATTGTCAACGTACCAGTCTTTAAACAGTTTTATATCATTAACAACAACTTTATGTATTATTATAGCTATCATATAATTGTCTCTTCTTAAAAATTCAGTAACCCATTCTTTATATTTTGGATCTTTGAACTCTTCAAAAACATTCGGGTCTTCGAAATCTTCAGTAAAATTTGATTTTTTTATCACACTGTTAAGTTCAGAATCGCTGGAAAAATTTAAAGATAATATAAACGCTTTTTTATTTAAATCCGACTTTTTGAAATACTGGGCTTTTCCAGCTTCGTTAAGATATTTTGGGAGTATATTTCTGAAATGCTTACACCATTCATAAGCAGGTATTTTCTTGTGTTCAATTTTTGTGTAGTGCGTTGTATAACCTCCGATGTCTTCTGGCAGTTTCAGTAAAGAGAACGTATCTTCTATCTCGCAATACTTTATCGCTTTTTCTTCCAACAATTCTTTTACATTCTTTTCAAGGTCCTTTTCAGGAATGAAACTCTTAGGCAGCTTCATGGGAACGGCACGTCCTTGTTATTATCACGTCTTAAAGGAAGCATCCTTTTAACGCATTTCCTATTATCCTTGTCAAAATATTTGTAGCACTCGCGATAATTTATCCCTATGTAGGCATACTTTATTTCTACTCCGCCTTCATAACCGCATTCTACGGCTCCGGAGTGCTTATTCCTATAACTTGTTATTCCGCCTATTATTTCAACATCATCAAAGGGTTTAGGATCTTCTTTCGGGATGGTTATCCTCCAGGAGCGTTCAGGAACTTCCTGTATTTTCCGTATCGTGAAAACCTTATAATGCTTTTTTAAATAATTGATAAACTCTGGGAAAAGCTTTTCAGCTTCCCCATCTATTTTATAACCTTCATGCTTAGGTGGTTCTGTGTTTAATAAATGATCAGTCTTATCTTCTAAGTTCTTTTCTGGCATGAATGTTTTAGGAAGTTTCATTCTAACGCCTTCTTTATCGATTCTTTCTCATCAGTTATGAACTCTTCACATAGGTTTCTAAGATTTTCTTCATTCTTTTTGAATTTCCTTTTTTTAAGTATAGTTCCGGTGATGCCATATAGCATTCCACCTAAAGCTATTGAGCTTACAGAGCCGTAAAAGTTTTGAGTTATGCTGGTTAATGCTGCAGTTATTTGATAAGCAGTGAATGTTAACACGATCGAAGCGAGCATGCTCTTGTTAAACAAAAAGTTTGATGCTTTGAAATTCGCGACTCTGCTGTCCGGATGGTAGTCTTCAAACAGGTCTACAAATTCTTTGAAAAAACAAAACTCATTATTACTTATACTTGCGAAGTAATATTTCGTCTTATTTTTATGAAAAGTTTGCACTAATATGCTGGTCCTTTGGCTGTTTTTTGTATTCGCTGAATAATCATTTTTTATAAAATAGTTATTAGTAACATGGCCTATTCCTCCCGGTATGATATACCCTTTCTTCACTATTTCTTGGAAAATGTTTAAATGGAACTTGTGAGAATGATGATAGTTTGGGTTGTATTCAATTTCATTCATAATCTCATCTAATACTGGTATCTTTGGATCGATTTTCGGCTTTATTTCTTTCTCTTCTAATAATTCTTCAGTCTTAGTTTCTAAACTCTTTTCAGGCATGAACGTTTTCGGCAGTTTCACTTTAAAGCCCTCCGGATAGCTTCTCTCTCGTCTAATATCAATTCTTTGCATAAGAGTTTAAGATTTTCTTCGCTTTTTTTGAACCCTTTTTTTCTTTTTAAGTAAGTTATGGTAAGTCCTGAGCATATTCCTGCAATCAATAAGCCGAATGAGTAATACGTGTTTTGAGGTATTCTAAACGCTTTAGTGATAAGTTCGTAACCAACAAAAGCGCCTAGTCCTGATATGTATGCCGGATAAAACGTGTTTATCCATTCAGTGATGTTACAATTTTGTATTAATGAGTTTTTATTCTTTTTATAACTGTCAAATTTAAATATTAAATCTTGAAGATTTTTAGAATCAGTTCTTGCAAAACAATAATGATAGTTCTTTTTTTCAAATGTTCTTATTAAGACACTCGTATGATTAGTATCATCCATTTTAAAAAAAAATGCAGGTATACTGAAAGAATACGTGCTAAACGCCCCTCCAACCATGTCGTATCCTTTCTGGTTTAATAATGCGTAAACGTTTGAGTGAAACGTGCCGGAATCGTAGTACTTGGGATTGTTTTCAATCTCGTCTAAAACCTGATCTATTAATGTAATCTTCGGGTCGATTTTCGGTTTTATCTCTTTCTCTTCTAATAGTTCTTCAGTTCGGACTTCCAAGTTTTTTTCTGGCACGAAAGTTTTTGGAAATTTCATTTTTTTAAGATAAGAATATTGGAATTCCTTCCCGTATTTCAAAGTCTTTCTTGCACTTATTGCACTTGAACTTGTTGCCTTTCTTATAATACCTAAGTTTTGACTTGCATTCAGGGCAGCATATTATTTTTAATAATTCTTTATGTACTTGTTTCATAAGGTTTTAGTCATTCCCATAATATTTATAAACCTTGCCTATTCCTTCTAACCTTCGGAGGTAATTTAAGATGGAAATAACAAAAGAATACTTAACAAGCATTATTGATAGTACTTTATTGAAGCCTAACGCTACGAAGAAAGATGTAGAATTCTTATGCGAGGAGGCGGTGTTGCACGGTTTCGGAGCAGTTTGCGTAAGGCCTTGCGATGTCAAGTACGTTTCTGAGCTTTTAGAAGATACAGGTGTTAAAGTCTGCACAGTTGTAGGTTTCCCTTGGGGGATACAGACTATAGAATCAAAGATTAGTGAGACTCATGAAGTGATATGCAACGGCGCTACAGAGATAGACATGGTCATTAACAGGTCATACATTAAAGACAAGAATCATAAGATGCTGTTGAAAGAAATGAACAACCTAGTGATTCATGCTAAGAAATCTTACGAACAAGATATTATAACTAAAGTCATATTAGAGACTTGCGAGCTTACAGACAAAGAAATAATCAAAGCTTGTTTGACTGCTGAAAAAGCAGGAGTTGATTACGTCAAGACTTCTACCGGCCTTTACGCAGGAGCGACAGTAGAAGCGGTTGGTTTGATGCACAAGACAGTACCTAAACTAGGCGTTAAGGCTTCTGGCAGTATAAAGACTTGGGAAGACGCCAAGAAACTGATAGAAGCAGGGGCTAATAGGATAGGAACTAGCTCTGGTGTGAAGATACTATCAGAATATTTGAAACAATAACCAGAAATAAAAAATAAATAATTTATTTTTTTATACCGGTACTTCATATCTAGGCTTTGGTGCTTCTGGTTTTATCTCTTCTTCACCAGTAATTTCTAGCATACCTTTTACATGATTTTGATACATTTCTTTGATCTGTTCTTTGTCTTTGATTTCTATGTCTCTGCCCATATCTAATATTACACCTTCAGCTGTTTTTAGTACTGTTCTTTCCATCATAACGTCTGCTTTTCCGTCAAGCACTCCGTATTCTCCGCCGTCAGATATCATTTTCTGTTTTATGATAAACATGTCCTTTCCTACGTACTGTGTGAAGTTTTCTGTGATTAAAGACTCGTGAGGTGTGTCTTTGTCTATTTTTGTGGGCATGTATTCTGATTCGACGAATCTTATCTTGTTAGCTGCGACTCCGTTTTCAGAGACTGTGTAGAATACTTCGAAGTATGTTTGTTTCATGCCTTTTTCTGTTTTGCTCCAGACTTCCATGAATTTCATCGGCTCTGCTATATGTTGTTCACCGTTTACTAGGCAGTACATTGTTATTTGCTCTAGGTCTTTCCCACTAACGTCTAGTGCTTCTTGGGTTTGTACCTCTGCGCTCTGTGCTGATGGTACGCTTAATGTGATTTCCAAAGGTTTAGAATAATGCTTAGATTTTATTCCTGGCATCGGCCCTGCTATTAAGGCTGCTGCTAGTATTCCTGCCAGTCCTGCTTTTTGCCAGATTTTAAGTTTTTTCATCTTGAAACACCCCCTATTTCTTGCTATTATTACTCGACTTTAATATATATAAACTTATTGTTTGTAACTACTAATAAGTGGTTAAAATAGAAAGGTTTATATACTATTATTATAATCATAAAAACAATGAAAATCAAAACAATAGCTAAAAAAACACTACCTTTGATTATAACATTAGCATTAACGACAGGATGTTCTATCAATCTTTCAAACGTAAAAACAAAAGTCATAGGGAAAACATACAAAGCACCAGTTTATGATCAAATATTCTCAGCCAAAAGCTCAAGCTCAAAATCCGAAAATGGCTTAGAAGTGTTCGCAGCCAAATACAAAGACAAAAACATGTACAAAAAAACGCCATTCTACAAAGCACCGATAAATGAGTTAACATACGGATGGGAAATAATACTCAAGACCGAAGACAAATTCCAAAGGCTGACAGACAATTCTGTGCAAGAATACCGCCCAAAGATAAGCCCGGACGGAAAATATGTAGTATTCGAAAGAAACGACAAGACCAACAAAAACACAGAAATATACAAGATAAACTTAGAAACCATGGCAGAAACAAAATTAACAGACAAGGTTGGTTGTGAAAATCCTGCAATAAGCCCAGACGGAAAAACAATAGCTTATAATTATCAAGGAAGCATCTGGATTATAAACTCAGACGGGACAAACCAGAAAGAATTACTAAAACTAAACGTCAAAACAAGAATATCAGAATGGAACGATAAAGGGCTAGTATTCGCATACGACAACTCAATACATCCTAACGCGATAATAGACTTCGAGAAAAAACAAGTAAATGACTACAGCCCAGGCGATTAACTATTCTGAACAGGGTTAAGCTTATAAACTAAATATTTTACCATTTTTCTTATATGAAAAAAATATTCTTCCACACATGCGAAGACATGCACGAGGTAAAAACAGGCTCTGCAAGACTAGCATTCGCAAGCCCGCCATTCACCAATAATCCTGACGGAAAAACACTAGACAAACAAGGCTACCTAGAATTCATCCTGAAAGCTTATTCTGAAATCTTCCGAACATTAACGCCTGGCGGAGTATTAGTTTCTTTAAACACTGACTTAAGAGACCATGGATCCTACAATAAAGGGGACAGTTCTTACGAAGGGACAGTCTGGCACAAACACCATGCGATAAGAGAAGTCTGTGAAAAGATAGGGTACAAATGCTTCGAGCATAAGATATGGGTCAAATCATTAGAACAAAACCTTTACCGATACAACTTCTCACACATACTATTCTATTCTAAGCCTGGAAAAGTCTTAAGGCCTTATGCGCCAAAACATGCCGAAGGATTCAACCAAGACATCTGGTACTTAAAAGACTCGATGAAAAGGAAAGACTCAAAAGGGTTCTTATTCAGAGACGCGATACACCCGGAAATCCCTAAAAAATGCATCGACGAATTCACAAAAGAAGGAGAACTTGTAATATCCCCATTCGCAGGCTCAGGAACTATCTTAGCAATGGCTGAAGAGATGAAAAGAGACTGGATTGGTTATGAAGTAAACAAGAATTTAGAATTATTGATCAAAGAAAGCATATTTGGTCCTAAACCGAAAGTCTACACTGAGAAGAAACAATTTTAAATACTCTTCCTACTACTTCTCAATCGAATGAAAGAATTAAACATAGTAATCCCTACACTAAATGAAGAAAAAAACATTAGTAACCTATTAAATGATATTCTTAACAGCACTTACAAAGACTATGAAATAATAGTATCTGACAACGGCAGCGAAGACAACACGAAAAAAATTGTTAATGAATTAATAACTAACAATCCTAACATAAGGCTGGTGACTTCTGAGAAGAAAGGTGCATCGGCAGCAAGAAACAACGGAGCACTACATGCCACGGGAGAATACATACTGTTCTTAGACGCTGACCAAAGGATTTCAGAAAAATTCATCGAAAACTGCGTAAAAGAAATGAAAGAAAGAAGATTAGACATTGGAGGGCACTACTCAAAGCCAAGCGGGAAAAAACTTATTGACAAGTTTTTCTGGTTCTTCAGCAACAACTTATTACTAAGACCGGGACAATATGTGTTTCCTGCGGCAGCAACAGGATCCGGACTGATAGTAAAAAAATCTATGTATGAGAAGATAAACGGCTTTGACGAAACCATAGAAGTAGTGCACGACCATGATTACGTAAGAAGAAGCAGCAAAGTAGGAAAGTTCAGGATGCTAAAACATGAGAAATCAGAGTTCAACATGAGAAGGTTTGACGAAGAAGGAAGAACTTCAGTCTACGGAAGATACATACTGCTCTTTTTGGGCTACCTGCTTAACAAAAAAAAGATACCAGTAAGATACGAGTTTGGCAAGCATAGAAAAGATTAAATATTTTATAAAACAATTCTTATATTATGAAATTGATGTTTCCAGAAGGATTCTTATGGGGGACTAGCACTTCAGCAGGACAGATAGAGACAGCATTCGACCATGACTTCAAAGGACTAAAAACAAGAGACGGACACGTACTAAATAGGACTATAGACCATGAAAAGCATAGGGATGAAGACGCTAAAATAATATTCTCACTCGGAAACGCTTATAGGTGTAGTATAGACTGGTCAAAAATACAAAGAGAACCTTTTGGAGAATTCAGGAAGGATGTATTAAAAGAATACAGAACTTTCTTAGAAAAACTGAAGAGAAAAAATGTGAAAATACTTTTTGTAATGCACCATTTTACCAATCCTAACTGGTTCGCAAAAGAAACACCATGGGCTTCAAAAGAATCAACACCATTATTTGAGGATTATGCAAAAAAAATAGTGGACAACTTCGGGGACTTAGTTGACTACTGGAACACTTTCAACGAGCCAGGAATATACGCTAGCATGGGCTACTTCCTAGGATTCTACCCGCCGCACAAGAAAAAATTCTTCACAGCACTGAAAGTAGCAGATAACATGAGCAAAGCACACAAAGAAACTTACAAGATAATTAAAGAAGAATATCCTGAATCTCTGGTAGGGATTTCCAACAGCACTATGTTCTTCAACCCAGAAACAATACTAAGCTATCCATTAGAAAAATTCTTCGACTACTTATTCATGACTTACGTGCCAGACAAATTCAAACAAGTGGACTATACAGGGCTAAGCTATTATGGAAAAGTAAGCTTCAGGCCATGGCCTGTGGTAGAGACTGAAGAGCCAGGAGAACTGGACAGACTAGGAAGGAAACACGACAAGATGTGGGAGTACTATCCTGAAGGGCTTAAAAAAATATTACTCAGGCTCTCAAGAAAATACAAAAAACCACTGATAATAACCGAAAATGGTTGCTGCACAAACAATGATAAGATGAGAATAAAAAGCATAAAAGATCATTTAAGATATGCTCATGAAGCCCTCGATGAAGGAGTTGACTTGAAAGGATACTTCCACTGGTCAACATTTGACAATTTCGAATGGCATTTAGGTCCTACTTATAGGTTTGGATTAGTGCATGTTGATTTTAAGACTATGGAAAGGAAGCTGAAGAAGAGCGCTTATTTCTACAGAAAGATTTATCAAACTAATTCTGTTCTTGATTAGATTCTTAACCACAAAGGATATAAACACAGCAAAAACTTCTTAAAAAATAATGGCAGGTCTTGAAAAACGAGTCAGGTGCGTACTGCACGGAAGCTTCAGAAAACATTTTGACTTAATAAAAGAAGTTTACGTCCTTTTTACGAATTCAGGAATAGAAGTCATAGCACCGATGGTTTCTGAAATCATAGGGGAAACCGACGGGTTCGTACATTTAGCAACTGATCAGAGCAAAGACCCTAGAATCGCTGAACTGTTATATCTTAGAAAATTATCAGAACTAGGGTCAGAAGGATTTAGCTATTACATAAACCCAAATGGTAAGTTAGGCACAAGCGCTTCTTATGAACTAGCCATAGATCAACTTACTAACACGAGGTACATTTTCATGGAGAAGCTTGAAGACCATCCTGCTTATGTTCCTGAAAACTCTGTCTGGAAACCAAAAGAACTCGTAAGTTACGTTCTAGAAAAAGGACACTGTCCACCTCCAGTGATACCACAAAACGAAACTTACATCCAGAATCTATTACAAGACTTCGTGCTTCACGGCTCAATCATAGCAGTCGGAGCAATAATAATAGACTACAGCAGTAAGAAGTACAAGAAAGGACAGGAGAGAGAAACACTCTTAGTAAAAACCCACAAATGGGGTGACAGGTATTCTATAATCGGAGGGAAAGTCAAGAGAAACGAAAGACTGGCAGAAGCCTTGAAAAGAGAAGTGCTTGAAGAAACAAGCCTAAACTGCAAGATAGGAGAAAGCATATGCACTTTTGACGAGATAAAAAACTCAGGATACTTCCAACAAGGAGCACACAGGGTATTCACGGATAATGTAGTAAAAGTAGACAAAAGAAAAGTGATACTTAACGAAGAAGCTGAACATTACATCTGGGTACCGCCAACAGTAGCATTAAAAGAACTTGACATAGAGCCTAATGCTAGGACGACATTACAGCTTTATGTTGAAAAACATAAAAGAAAGGTATAAGAATCGTTCTGTGTAGAAACGTTTTTAAATCTTGTAAAACCAGAAGTATTCTATGCGTTGCTAGGCAAATGCAGGGGTAGCAAAGCCTGGCCAAATGCGCAGGATAGGAATAGCAAATGTTGTTCCTATGCGAAACTTAAGAAAGGGATAAACAAACATGCGTTTGTTAGCATCCTACTTTAGGACATCCTGTCCCTTAGTGGGTCCGAGATCAAGAAAAATTTTTAATCTTGACGGAAAGGTTCAAATCCCTTCCCCTGCATCATATTCTTTAGATAAATTTAATAAAACTAACATACCAATTACTATAAATGAAATTCGCAGGTGACAAGAAAAAAGGTATGTCTTTATTCGGGCCTTTAGAGAAAAAAATCGTTGAAAAATACACTCCAAAGATCCCTAAATCTATCGAGACTTACCATCTTACGATGCTCACAGTCCTTTGGAGCTGCTTGATAGTCATTTTTGGAGTTCTCGCAAGGGATAACATAAAATGGTTATGGCTCATATCTTTAATGATATTCTTTCAATACGTAACAGACATATTTGACGGTGCTGTCGGCAGGTACAGGAATACTGGACTGATAAAATGGGGTTATTACATGGACCATTTCTTAGACTACATATTCCTCTGCTCGATACTAATCGCTTACATGTTCCTAGTGCCTGACGATCTGAAATGGATACAATTCTTCATACTAGCAGTGTTCGGAGCCTTCATGGTAAACTCTTACCTATCTTTCGCATCAACTAATGAGTTTAAGATAGAATACTTGAAGATAGGACCTACAGAAGTCCGTCTAGGGTTTATCATTGTTAACACTTTATGGATTATTTTCGGACATACTTATCTCAAATGGAGCCTGCCTTTCGCACTAATAGCTTCAATCATCAGCCTAACATATACTGTATATCATACACAGAAACATATTTGGAAAATAGATATGGATGAGAAGAATAAAAAATAAATTTAAAAAGGCTGAGTTCTTCAAAGAGTATAATCTGCCCCGGTAGCTCAGTCGGTACAATATCCAAAAGATTTGCGATATAGAGCACGCGCTTGGTAAGCGCGAGGTCGCGGGTTCAATTCCCGCCTGGGGCTTTTAACCACTAGTTCTAAGCCTTACACGACTTTGTAGGACGTTTTGGGATACAAAGTTTATAAGCAATGAATGCTGTTTTTAGGATGTAAGAAAAAATGGGAAAAATCTGTATACACAACTTTCAAAGCCAATACGACTGGTATATCCAAAGGCTGAACAAGATAGTCATATCAAAGCATAACATGGCCATATTGCTTAAGTTTAACGGCGCATGCCTGTTAAATGGTATGAGCAAGGCCAGGGTTGTGAAATATTGTAGGTTCTTCGTATTCTTAAACAAGATATTTGATAAAGACTGGGATAAAGCAACAAAAGAGGACATGGAACAGATAGTAACCACGATAAACACTAGGGATTATTCGCCTGCAACAAAACATGATTATAAGATATTACTCAAAAGGTTCTATAAATGGTTGAAAGGCAATGATGAAGAATACCCGCCAGAAGTCAAATGGATTAAGACCGGGATAAAAAGAAATGAGAGAAAACTTCCGGGAGAAGGAGAACTCATCACGCCAGAAGACGTGACAAAACTGATAGAAACTTCAGAATACCCTAGGGATAAGGCATTCATCTCCTTAATCTGGGAATCAGGTTGTAGGATTGGGGAGATAGGAAGCATGGCAGTAGGCAATCTAATTTTTGACAAATACGGAACAGTCATAACAGTAAGCGGAAAGACAGGAAGCAGGAAGATAAGAGTAGTAGCATCCACGCCTCATCTGAGGACTTGGCTTAACAGCCACCCGTTCAAAAATGAAAAAGATAAGCCATTATGGATAAATTTTGGAAGCAGAAACCATAACCAAGCCATGGATTACCATGGATTCCAAGTAATGATCAATAGATTGTTCGAAAAAGCAGGAATAAACAAACGACACAACCCACACCTATTCAGGCATTCGAGGGCTACGTATATGGCTAATCATTTGACTGAGTTTCAGATGAACCAATACTTTGGTTGGATTCAGGGCAGTGATATGCCTGCCACTTATGTGCATATGAGCGGTAGGGAAGTAGACAAAGCGATTTTAGAAATGAACGGTTTAGAACAGATAAAAAAAGAGAAAGAAAAACCACAAATCAAAATATGCCCGAGATGCGAAGCCATAAACGACGCCAACGACACCTATTGCAGCAAATGCTCATTCATACTAGACGAAAAAGAAGCAATAAAACTACAAACACAACAAAAAGAACAAGAAAACATGACAGACCTATCCAAAAACATACTCACCAAACTACTACAAAAACCAGAAATCATGAAAATAATAACAGAAGAAATAGAAAAAACGAAATAATATCTTGTGGTTCATTGACACTTTTATCGTAAGGTTAACGACACCCACAGGGCACGTACGTTAATAATAGATGACTATAGTAAATAGTAAATATTAATTATTTTTTTTACTGTTTCCCTACAGACCGCACATTTAGGCTTACATTCAGGCGGGATATTTTCCTCTTGTTGGCTGTAAAAATAACATTCATGGTGTTTAAAATTAACATTTTTAGTTATCTTATTCTGGTAGGTAAATAAGAGTTTCCAATTACAAATATTTTTATTTTGTATTTTGGAACTAGTAAGTTCATGTAAAGCCTTGTTTTCTTGATCAAGTAACGGGCACCAAGTATCTAAAAATGAATGTAGTTTCACAGACTTTGGTGGGTCAGGGTAATCAGTAGTCCATAATTTATTCTTCTTATCATATAACGGTAATATTATCGCATAAACACCTTTTTTATACATATGGAATTCATCAGTAAAGTGAGATTTTTTCTGTTCAATCATTATTGAATCTACATGTGAGGGGGTAAATAATTGTGCTCTCGGGTACAACTGTGATAATTCATCTTTTGTAAAAATCCAACAACTAAACGTGTCATTTAATTTTTTAAATGCATCCGATGGTGAATTGTCTCGTAATTCTTTTAATGCATCGTCTAGTAATTTTTTTAATGCATCTGATTGTGAAGTGTCTAGTTTCGCAGCAAATATTAGAAAATCTGCTTTTAATAAGCCTAATCCAACCTCACCCTTCTCATTTTTATCAGTTTCATTAGTATGAATATCTTTACCCTTTAGTGTATTCCCCCAGAGATCAGGAGGTTTTTCACTTACATATTTTTTATTAATTTTCTTTATATAATTTTGGTTAATCTTTGTATAAT
>Ga0194112_10001883_pt1 | contig 30443 bp, 19 predicted proteins | sample TA2MahC400mmetaG_FD_146191 | JGI IMG/M metagenome (GOLD analysis project Ga0194112, IMG submission 146191) | Freshwater microbial communities from Lake Tanganyika, Tanzania - TA2015016 Mahale Deep Cast 400m | ecosystem: Environmental > Aquatic > Freshwater > Lake | place: Tanzania: Lake... | reverse complement strand
ACTAAGCTGTTTAATTTTTGAGATGATATCAGAGTATTGGTTGATCCTATAAAATCACATACGAATTCTTCTTGAAATTGTCGTTCTGAAGAATTTCGTATAGTTTCTTGTTTCCATTCTTCGTCTCGTAATGGACCTCCTGGGTATTTTGGAACCTCATTCCATGTAACTTCCATCGGAATATATTCGTTTTGTTTACTTTGAGCTCCTTTCCAAAAACGATAAAACATATTTAGGCCTTTTGGAGTAGAAATCATTATAACTCTGGTAGTTTGACCGGCAGTGATCGTAGGATAAACAGAGCTGAAGAATTCTTCTGCCACTGTAGTAGGAACGTGTGCGTATTCGTCTAAAAGAATAACATTATAAGATCCTCCACGAATTGCACTAGAAGAAGTAGCAGCTGCAATAATTCGAGATCCGTTTTCTAAAACAATAGAGTGCTTGTTCCATTCTCGAACTCCTTGTTGTAACCAAAGAGGCAAATATTCGTATGACAATTTCAACCGTGCAAGAATTTCTCTTGCAGTAGACTGTTTGTTTGCCAGAATGGCAATATTAACACTCTGATTAAATAAAATATAATGTAGTAAATAAGAGGCAACTGTTGTAGTTTTTCCACTCTGTCTGGGAAGTTTTGCTATAACAAATCTATTATTATGAATCATTTCGATCATTTTTTTCTGATATGGATACATATCAAAAGCAACAAGACCTTTATCAAGAGAAACTACTTTGATATATTTGGATACAAAATAACTAGGATCTTGGGCACAACGAACATATTCTTCTATTTGTTCTTTAGTGAATTCAATGCGTTGGCCTTCTGGTTTAAGATTCGTGTTTCCCAGATATCCAGGCTTTTTCATTCTTTATCCTCTTCTTCAAAAACTTTTAACGGACTTCTTTCTCTGTTAATTAAATTTTGAAGATCACTAGTAGATCCGACATATATTGAATTGTTTGTTGTATTTTTAACTGTAATCTTTTTGGATTCCGTATTTGACATTTTCTCGTGTATATCCATCAGATCTTTATTCATTTCACTTAAAGTTTTGATCATATTAGATAATACTTCATATGCTCTCGGAGAATCAGATTCTGTTGCCACCTTTAATATTCCGTCTAATGCAGTCATTCCAGTATCAATCAGAGAAGAAATATTACTTCGCGCAGAATTAAAATCTCCTGTTAAATCTGTAGACTCTTTTTCTGCAACAGGTTTAACTATTGAAGTAGTTTCTTCTGGTGTAAATTCAATATTCAGTGCATCTGATATTTTTTCATTACTAGATTTCATGGATCTCCTTCGGGAGACCAAATAATACTTGACGGACCAATATCAGCGTCTCCGGTATATCCAATATCTAAAATAAAATCATTTCCAGTTAAGCCATCAAACAAATTAATGTCACTAGTTTCAATAACAGCAGTAGTATTAGTTTTTATGGGTGAGTAAATGTAACCTTTCATATTAAACTGTAACACAGAAACTATTGATCTACGCTGATCGAATGATCCTTCATAATCTTCGTTAATATCTATGTCCATTAGAACAATAGGAACATCTACTCGTTGATACAGTTCATTCATATTCATGGTAACAGTAAAGTCTGGAGTAAAATATGGAGCAATTTGTTCAATTACTTGTAAATTGTGTTGCATACTTCTAGAAAACACATACAGAGCAAATGTAAAATTATATGGAGATTCTGAAAAGGCTTGTTTTCGAACATTATTAATAATTTTTGTTTTCTTTTGTAGTTTGTTCAATCTTCGTCCAGGATCATACTGAATGTTTATTAGCTCAAATCCCATTCTCGGTAAATCCATTTGAATATGGGTTTTATCTGTTAGACCACTTTCGTTTATAATTATTTGAATAAATTTTTCTTTTGGACCAAATGATATTGGAACTCTTCTTTTTTCTGTTTGGCCATTTCTTTCAGTCATGGTATAAACAGAACTAAACAACGAACCGAATGCAATAACATGCTTTTTAATAATATCGTCAAACCCGCTTTCTAAAATCTGATTAAACATTAATAATTTCCTTCAGAAAACGGATCAATATCAGTAAAATCAAAAATGGTCATTGTAGACTGTTTCAAATCATTATTATCGTTTACATTTTTACCGGTAAACGGATCTGTTGGAATTATTCTGTCACTGGATGTTCCTGCTACTCGGAAGTAATATTCTGCACCTGATACACTTCCCTTAACGGTTTGAGTTTGACTATAAGAGAAGGCACCACTAATTCCAGACAGATACAGTGCGTTCATTGTCGTGCCGTGAATAATATCTACTACTGTAGCAGTTGCTGTTGCATTTGCTAAAGTAGAACCGGGCCCGGTTACTCCTAATACTTGAAATACTAATTCGCCGTCTCTAATTTCATTTGATCCAGTAATAGGACTTCCGTGAATATACGATATAATGGCAGGAGTTTTTCTTTCTGTTTCTATGACATCTACATCGGTAACTCCAACATCGATGGTTTCTCCGTCGTATGTGAACAGTTCCAGAGTAAGAGCATATGTAGTTAATCCGCCTAATTGATAAAATGGAAATTCGTCTTCTACATAATTGATTTCAAACAAAGACTTGGAAAGAGGAAGATATATTAAATCTCCAGCACGAGGCTTGAGTATCTCTGTTCTTTTAAGTTTTATTTCTTCTTCGAATCTGGTTTTAGATAATAGTATAGTACAACGATCTGTTATTTGTACACCAAATTTTGCAATAACGTCTCGGTTTCCTTGAAATCGATCCACGTCTACCAGATAGGCCTCTATCGGATATCCTTGGGTAAATTTTGCTTCCGGATCTTCTCCGAATATGTTGTCTATATTCAAATAATCTCTAGGAATATACAGAACATCTCGACCCATTGCACGAATAGTTTCAACAGTCAATTCATTGATGAGTTTTTGTTCTCGATCAGAATCGTATGATCTGAAATACGGATTTGTCGCCATACATTATCCTATGAAAAAGTCAGAAGGTAGTTCGTGTGTTCCTCTTATCTCGTTTTCGATCAATTCTATTTCTTGTACTGCCTCTTGTTGAATTGCAGCGCCTCGAGTAGTGATTCCACCAGGCAATTGAACTCCATCAAATTTTGACATATTTGCTCCCCACTGTCGTTTAATTAGGGCAGTAACATATTTTTTCAATAATCTGTCATCGTATATTTCATTGTATTTGTTTGGATCTAGTGCAGCATATGCCTCAATAACCATAACTGCACCTGCTGACAATTCTTCCATGGATCCGTCAATATAAATTCTGTTTTTAACTTTACTGAATCTTATAGATTTTTCTGGAGCAAAAAATTGTTCAACTAAATTAATATATCGTTTTGTTGCACTGTATTGAGGAAGACCAAGTGAGGATTGAGAGGCCAATCCTCTATTGATACCAAAATAATCTGTTAGGGCAAGTTGATATCTGATATCAAACATATTAATATTAGAAAAATTACTAAAACGAAACAACTTTACAACACTTACTATAGTTGTTCCGTCAGGTCCGTCTCCTGTTATGCCGGTAGGATTAGATAAGGTTTCTGTATCAATATATCGTTTTTGTATATTATCTTCGGTCATGGTATGACGAAAATACACTTTTTCTACTCCATCAAAGTGTCGTTCTGCAAATAATTCTAGTGCGTCGTCTACGCGATCCAGACATTGTTCGTGATCTACGTTGATGTCTATTACAGGATGACCTAATGCCCGAAGCGCGTATTTAATAATTTTATCTTTTGAGTTAATATTTCCCATTATTGCTCCATTTTATTTATAAGGAGCTGGGCCTTCACTTGAAAATATTTAACTCTTGGGATCTTCTGGCATGGTTACTGGAACCGAGTTTAATTCTTCAAATTTCATCTTTTCGATATAGGCTCGACGAGTAACTGGTGCAACAGATTCTTCTGGTGCAGATTCTTTATAATTAGAAAATCCAGGCATTTGAAGAGGACAGGCAAGTTTTGGATAATCTAGTTTACTGTATTCGTCTGCAGTGCCGTTTAACCAAGTAAGAGGCTTATCTCCACAACCACATCCTCCACAAAAGAATTTTCCTGGTGTCGCACTTGTTTGTAGGTATTCACAAGCAGGCAATACTCCACCCGATTCTCTATTTCCAAAACAACTCAATACTCGTAATTGTTTTAGGGGAATGTTTACTTTTTCTTCACTAAGTCCTTTTGATGCTATTGCACTAATAAAACTTGTTGCCATTCCAAATCCTTTTGCAATTGGATTTGAAGGCGTCACTTCTCGTTTTTTAAATTCTTCATCCATATTATAACCTTTTTGTTTTACCCAAACAGGAACACTACGGGTATTTATATCAGAAACGGGTTCAATCAAATGTTCGATTGTAATTTCTTTTACTGCCTTTTTTGACGGACAATCCGAGCCGGTGCAGGATTTTTCAGAGTTTTTATTTTTATTACAACCACATCCCATATTAAGTTATTGGTATAGATCTTATAAGAAACTGAAGAGTATGAATATAAAAATTCACATATACTATTTTTCTTTTTTCAAAATCAAAAGAATAAAAACTTTTTTTATTAATATTATCTAATTCTGGATATGCCCTTGTGTTTAAGGAAAATACAGTAGACGAACGAACTACTTTTGTTTTTTCAAATATAGAATTTATAGGTGCCCTTAATTTAGGATTTGATATGTATTGGTTATGAATAAATATCAATTCTCCAATAGACGGATAATACCAATCTCGAAAAAAAGATTCTACTCCAAACATAAAATTAGTGTCTACATTAACTGGAGGACCAAATTTAGGTCCGGCAAAACTATTATATTTACCGTTAAAAAAAGAGGTGTCATCTGACAGAGATTTAAGTCCATTGGACTTTTCGTTTACTTCGACTGGTTTATTGGCGTAAAATGGTTTCGGATACAAAAATATTGCATAAGAATTCGAATCAGAACTAGATGAAGTGTTTATTCCATTAGAAACTGTTATTGTATTGGGAGTATATATTCCAACAAAAACAGAGTCGTATTTATTATCTCCAGGTTTTATATCAGAGAAAGAACTTATAGACTGTGCAATTGCATTCCAATTTCCACCAGAATCTTTAATAGAATTGAACATGTTATCAGCTTGACAATCTTTGCCTGAAACAAAAACCCCATCACAATTTTTAGAAAGTGTAACAGAACATTCAATTGATCTGTTTGTGTCTGTTTCTACAGTTTTATAACACGATCCCCATTTTAGGCCACTTTCTTGTAAAACTGAAATTTCTTTTGAAGTTAATGTCATTGATTTTTCCTTGGATCTTTATCCGAGCAAGTTTCCCATTGAGTATAGTCTAGCAAAAAACCAGTAACTGGATTAAAAATTTCTTTAGTAAACGGAAAATATTGACCACCTGTTGCAAAACAAGAATGATATCCTAATTCTCCTGTTCCTCCGATTCTAGTAATTCCTTTACAACACAGACCCTGATTTAAGAGTAAACTGTAATCTACTGCCTCTCCTAATCTGCTTCTAAATTGCGTCATAAGTAGACCTCAAATGTAATATCTCCTATATTTATTTGAGAAAATTCTTTTATACCTTTTGAATTGGGCGGTAACTGAGTGGAACCCATCGGAGTTTCTATATTGCTACACAGCATATCAGCACAGCAACCTGCTGAGGTTTCCGATCCGCACACTACTTCAGTGACAAATGCACATCCTAATTCTGGTCCTACGTCGCAGCCGGCGACACATTGACAACAGGGACACAAAGTGCCAGGCGGTGGCGGCGGTGGCGGTGGCGGTGGCGGCGGAGGCGGCGGTGGCGGCGGTGGCGGTGGCGGTGGCGGTGGCGGCGGAGGCGGCGGTGACACGCAAGTATTCAATGTACAAACACTTCCTTGACCTTTCCATGTTCCATTTATATCAGCACACTCTTTTGATGTTCTTTCTACACAATTATTTGAAGAACAACATGCTCCGTATTGATCTGCACATGCATTACATTGAATATTAACATTCCATAAACTATAATTTGAAGTCTCACATCCTGCAATAATCCATAATCTTAATTGTTTATACCAAGCACTATTAGAGACGAGTTCTATATCATCTGGATCGATTGTTATTGTAGTAGATTTTGAAATAATGCCTGTGTCAACACATTCAGTGTCGTATATAATAGAATCATTAATTTTTACACCATTCGAATTAGTATCGCTATAATATGCAGGATGTCTTTCTGACTGTTTTGCAAATTGAGGATATTGTGTAGTAGTGTAATTAGTAGCAACAGGTCCTTGTAGTTTACTTTTTATAGCAAGATTTGAATCATTAGTTTTGGTGATAATTAAACGATCTTTTGCAGTGAATGTTTTATAAGTTAAACAGATTTCTTCTGATCCAGTGAAGTCTAACTCTCTTAAATCTATTTTATATTCGTTAAATACAATCTGATTTCCTGAAAAAGTTATTCCTACATAGTTACATCCAAACCCCGCAGTAGCTCCAGGATCTTCAAAACAATCACAGTTAACATCTTCACACGATTCTCCTATTCCCGTATACAATCCACCTTGCAATATACAGTTTCTCCAGGATAAAGGTTCGCATTGTGTTTTTGATTTACAACATGCACCTATAGAATTGGCAAGTGGTTCGCACGGAAATGGTATTGAACACGGCCATGGGTTCCATTGACCATTCAACAAATCACATTCAGATTCTGTATGCCGATCCATACAAGTCAATCCTATACAACAACTTCCTATTGTTGGAAAACAAGGATCCCAACAAGTGAATGCGTTGCAACCAGAACCTCCAGTTTGTTGTGTGCTCCAAAATCTACCGCCGTATTTGTTACACAAGAACTGAGATACTCCGTCTCGACAAACTCCATTTGCACAACAAGATCCTTCGTTGTATGTGTTTCCTTCTTGAGCACACGCAGTTAAACAAAATATTCCATTTTGTTTTTCACATTCCCATCGAGTAACATAGTTTTCACATGTTGTTCCAACAGTACAAGATCCTATATCCCAACTAGAATGACAAGTAGAAGTAGTGGATCTGAATCCTTTTCCAAAAATATTTGCCAACCATGTTTTTCCTGCATCTATTGATGTTAAATTGATAATATTTTCACCACAAGAAAGAGTATTATTATTTTTAGGAAATACTATATTTGTAGGAAATTGAAAAACATAATCGTTTTCTAAAATTAAAGTTGTACTGTAAACTGTTCCAGGATGCCATCCTGTTGTTCCTGTAAATCCTGTTATTATCGCCGGAGTATGAATATAAAATACTCCAGCTTCTGTTAAATCTAATGTTATTCCTACTGGACTTGAAATAGGAATTGTTTTTATTTTAGATTTCGAAAGAGTTCTACTGTTTAAACTAAAATACGCATCTTTAGTTGTTCCACTTGGTTGAGAAACATAACCTAATGTAAATCCGTTGTCTAATGTTATTCCCCTCGTTTGTGAATGAGAAATCCAATACAATAACTCGTTTTGACCAAATCCACTAGAACCAGCAGATATTTGAGTTGTGTCTATGTATATGTAATTAGAGTCCGAGCCTACAGTTAATCCTGATCCGGATATTCCAAAAGAACGGAAAACAAAAGTGCCACCGGAAATTCCTGTAAATAAAGAAAGATTTCCGGTTGTTGCGCCGATTACCCCACTACTGTCAGAATAACTGGTTCCATGATATTCGCCAATATAAAACGTTGATCCTGCCAAACTACCAACATTGATATTAAATTGTTTTTGATTATTATCACGAATTTTAACGGGCCATGAGAGAGTATCAAAATAGAATAAAGCTTCCCATGCTTTATAATAGTCGTATGTACTACCCCAACCTTCATTACCAAATAGTTTTTGAAAAGATGATCCTGCTCCTCCACCAATATCAAATTGCAAAGAATCTAACCATGTTCCTTTGGATCCAGTTGCTTCATTGCACCCTGTCGCATTTATTCCTGTATTTCCTGTTGGGCCTATAGGACCTTCTGGGCCACTAGGACCTGTAAATCCTCTTACTGATATTGAACTAGATCCGATGATACTCATTGCATTATTTAGATTACTTTATATTAATTAACTGGGACAATTATCGCAAGTTTGATTAAAGCCTAAGAATATTCCATTTAAATTTTTGCACTCTTGTGGAGTCTTATATCCACATCCGGAAGGATATTGACAACAAGGACCTATAAAATAATCACAACAATCTGTTCCGCTGCCACCACCACCACCACCACCACCATCATCACACGGATTTGAGGTACAGGATGTGTTCTCTCCCTTAAAAACACCACCAGCACTTTGACATTGAAGAAGCGTTTTGATACTACAACCAGTTCCCTGGCAACACGCACCAGTGGGATTTGGATTAGAACCAGTTTGTTTAATTGTTATTATTTTAGTAATATTGTTTTGTCTTACCGTGATATCGCCTTGTCTAAACTGTCCATTTGAATTATCCTGTACAGTGACTGTTATTGAATTAACAGTTCCCTGGTCAGGATTTATACTGAACCAGTCGACATCTTTTTGGGCTGTCCAATTACACAAAAGAGTTTCATTGTGTATAGTAACGGATCGAGATTGTTGAGTATTACTGAAGTTTTCTGTTATTGGTGTGTTGTTTATTTGTTTACAGGACGGACACAGACTGGAACATGTACCCTGAGCCCATTCTCCTCCAGACAAACAACACTGAGTCTTTGGAACACTTTCTTTACATGCTCCATTTGTTTTACAACAACCAGTAGTTCCATCGTATTTGCACGTATCACAATTATACGGCTTTTTATCATTGTAAACATTATCAATTCGTCTATTTTTATTCCCTGAATAGCAAAGATTGTGAGAGGCTATGACAGGATATTTTGGAGTCCACGAAGGTAACCAATAATTTCTTAACCAATATGGAATACTAGGCCATTGTTGAGTATATGGATTAAATCCATCCGAAGACGAAAAATCAGAATACGGAGAACCTAATACAACTGTCTCACTAGGAGTTGTTAGCCAATCTTCTATCAAGAATGGATAAGTATTTCCTTCTGTTATGGCATATATTTCACTTTGAAAATAATCGTAACCAGAAGGATAACTAAATCTTCTATTGAAATTTCTATTTGTTTTATTTTGTTCTGATGTATAATGTACCGGTATTGGATCTCCTATTGTTGCATTATAATCAGAACGGAAAATAAAAGCTCCAGATGATCTATATGGAGATATTGTTTTTGCTAATGTGTTATAGGTATTTGCAATTAAATTATTATTTTTTGATTCATACCAGGAGACATACGGTAAAGACTTCATATAAAATATTGATTGATCTGGAGACCTACCCCATCCAGCCACTTGACACGGACTCCAAGTAATATCTATTGGATTATTACAATGAGCGTAGTTTTCCGTCTTTTGTTCAAGATCATCTCCTGAGAATAACGCTTCAACTGCTCCTATTCTAATCGGTGTGTCATTACATTTACAACATGGGGCCATTATATTATTTATCCTATTGGTTGAACTATTATTGGAATCCCCGGATCAGGATTCCAGCAGAATCCTTTAACTGTTAGATCGTTAGGGTTTGGTCCAAAGCTCAGCGCTACGTAAGCGTAATGTGGGGTTCGATAATTTCCTCCCCAGACGTTGAAACCTATCTGCACTGGCTGAAGTCTGACTCCATAGTAACCTGTATTAACTCCTGCTGGCCACTGACCGGGTATATTTCCAATCGTGCATTGCTGCCGAACCCGACCGCTTGGCCCACCGAACATTCCCCAACATTGTTCGTTCTCTTCATTACAATTAAAGGAACATACTGGTCCTTCACAATTCGCGTTGTACCACTTGTTGACTGTAGTCTGGTCATTACGATATTCACCGACCTGGGTACCGACAGGGAGGTTGGTGCGGTTCCATACAGAATACCCGCAGCAGTTCTCTGGTTCGCCTGATGGTTGACATCCATATGGTTGACAACATGGGAAAACCTCATCGGGGCCTGTTACCCCTGGGGTTTTCATGTGGCCGTGCAGCCCCGCAAGCACCCCGGGGTCGATCGCTGACGGGGCATTGCCCCTAGATTGGCTCAAAACAAATTGACTCACATACTTAAACGCTGGGGGGAATTGTTGTCCCGTGATCGGGGAGGGGGGACATCCGATTGTCACACCAACAGCTAATTGATTGTAGACGGAGGTATTAGCGTTCACACCAGCTACGCTATTAGCATTGAAGATCAGACCGTTGGGTATATCAATGTGAGTTCTTAGACCTGTAAAGTATTGATCAACAAAACTGCCTGTGGGGGGGACTGGATGATTGCATTCTTTGCATATGATCTCGCATATTGGAATCTCAGGCAACTCATAACATTTTTCTTGACATGGAGTTTCCATACAAACTTTCCAGACTCCTGGTTGCACTTGCGCGTCGTCGAAAAAAACTACCATCACGGGGTCATCTCCGTGTGCCCCCTCTACTTTTATTATAAAATTATCGGCTAATATTGGAGCAGCGCCTTCTTTTTGTAATGATACTTTATTGATTCCTAACTTTTTCGAAATATTCGTTCCACTGATTATTAGCTGTTGAAACACATTATTTTCGTTAGAGGTAGGAGATGCACATATCCATGGTCTTTGCACCTTTCCTGTAAGAGCGGGCTCACCATGTCCATCGAAATAATAATAATACCAAGTTGCACCATGCATCTCAGTAGAGTTCAAAGTGAGTGGAGTATAAGCACTTGGAATAATAAAATCTTTACAAGGTGGGTTTATTAATTTAATATCTACCGGTATATCTTGATCTTCAACGTCAAATTGAAGTGGTGTTTTTACCGTTAAAATTTGGTTCTCGTAATCCTCAGAATCAGCAACACCCACAATAGTACCGGGCTTATTACTAAAATATACATTTGTTACTCTATCAAGATTTTTACCTTTAATTTTAACAATAGTTGCAGTATCCGAACACCAAGGTCCTTCTGGTGGGAATGCCTTGTAATTCGTTGGTGGACCCGTAAAGGGTACTACGTCTAAACAGTCATGCCATGGCAAAAAATCACCCTCATATAATTTAACAAATTTTTTAGTAATTTGATCTAAACGATCCGTCCAAGACAATACTGCATTCAACGTATTGGCATCGATCCAATCCCAACTGGCAGATTCAGCATCATTATCAAATGTTTTTGCATGAGCCAATGCGTCTAAGACGTAAACATAAGGCATATCAGGTCTACCGTCTGTTTTTGTGTTCCATATAGGATGATTAGAATCACCAAATTCTATTTCCTCTTTGAAACATGAAGTAAATCCTGATAGAGAAGAAGTCATACATGCCAATGGATTGATAATATAATTATTTTCTGTTTGTCCACCGCTGCCGGATCCACCGCCGTCGAGTCCACCGCCACCACTCTCAACCGGCGGATTACAAAATCTACAAACGTCGTTATCGTAATCTGGTATTTTAACGTGACTTCCATTCTCCAAAGTAAATCCGTAATAGTGTATAGTATCCATCTCGTTAAATGTTAATAAACGAGTTCGCACATCCTCTTTAACAGGATCTAAGATAGAATGTGGTGTAACTGTATCAGTATTTATCAATGGCACAGTTCTATACTCATTTGTGGTGGATATCATGAATAACCATCGTGCCTGTTCTCTTCTATTTTCCCATACTTGTCTTCCAACTTCATGAATCTGTGAATCACTAATTTTAAGTAAGTCTTCATCGTATTGTGGTTCGTAGTGAGCAAGAGTAACTAAAGCAAAATCACTACTTAACGAGACTTGTTTATAATACAAGGAAGTTGGTACTTGATTAGAATCACACTCCTCCATAAAAGTTTGTCCCATAAATCCAGACCATTCTCTGCCGTCACATTGCTGGTTAGTATATGTAAACCCTTCACAATTTGTATATCCTCTGGTAAATGCCTCAGGGTACAATTGATGTGCGAATTTCCACAGTATTAAATCTGGACGAATACCGTATGCCTGTTTTTGTGCAGTTCCTCCGTTTAATTGCCATGTTATTCCGTTTAATTCAGAAGAAGGATCGTCTTTCAAATAGTATAAATTCATTCCAAAACTTCTGTACGGATTTTTCTTTGTGTTTGACCATAAAGTGGCAAATACATCACCTGCTGTTGTCGACGCACTAGAAATATAATACGGAATATTGAATTCGTTAAAAGAAAATGGAGATTTATAATTTCTTGCAGATATTCTTATTTTTTTATCATCTCGTAATAATCCGTTATCATATACAATCTGACCGTTAATTGGCCAAAAAAATAAACTAGAATAATCCGGTTCGTTTAGTCCAGTGCTACCTTTGAACGTGTATTCATCAATCAGATTGTCCATAAGATTAGCTGCATTAGAATGAATAATAGTACCGTACTTCGAACCAACAGCAACCTGTAAATAGTCACCAGGTGCTGAAACACTATTAGGATCTTGCCATTCTAATATTATTCGCTTGTTTGGCTGGTTTTCCACACCCACTGCGCTTGGATATAATACCGTATCCGGTTCCTGAACAATGCCGAGGCCTCGATTATTTACAACATACCATCCATCTGGTCCTAATGATCGTATTGGGTTAGATCCAATATTTTTATTAAATAAATTTGGTTCACCTAACCATGCTTGTTTGGGCACTATTTGAGAGTTATCTCCATCACTAATTAAGTTAGGAGAAAAAAGATCAGCAAGATTCCATCCTCCTAATTGAACAGTAATTGTGTCGTCACATGGAGGCGGAGGTCCAAGTTTCACAGCCCATTTATAAGGTAAATCAGAACATTTTTGAGGACACTTTATAAATACCGTAGACGGATCAGGACCTGGACATTCTCCTGGACACCATGGTACCAGTGTACCTGGCATAAAAGGATATACTTCTTTTACGTTTGCTTGTGGCTCATCTTCTAAATCCGGAGAAACATAATGATATAAATCTCCAGGAGGTCCTGATACTCCTATGGGAGGAATATAGTTAAAGGTATTTCCTCCTCCTCCTCCAGCAACACACGGAAAGCACATCTCGCACGATTCCCACCAATACGGACAAAAACCCCCACATTGTACGGTATCATCTCCACAACACCTGCCGAAATGCATGGAACAAGGATCCCCAGGCACAGGTGGCGGTGGCGGTCCACCACCAGCGCATGCTAAAACATCTTGAACGGTACACAAATTACATGGACAGGGTACACCATTTCCCTCTAATATTTTACACAAGCATGCTAGAAGACTGTGTGGAAATGCATCAGGCCCTACGATTGATCCATAACAGTAACCATGAACTTCAGGACCGCCTATACCCATTTTAACAAGTCTCCCCGAACCAGACAGCTCCTGGATAATTTAACAAACAATTGTATTCTGATTCTGGAATACAACGACCCTTAAAACAACATTTTCCAATCAAACAACTAAAACACATATCAGGAAGATCCGAACATCTGTTTAATATTCCCTCGTATATGTTGCATTTGACGTTTCCTACAACTCCCATCCATTCAAGACACTCTACAGGCCAGGTATTTATACAAGTTATTCCATTTGTATCGTAATCGTACAGACAACAAGCTGTCTGAAATTCTAATAATTCATCTCTTTCTTTACACGGTTCATCGTCCCATGTTCCACCAATAGAGTCACAATACGTTTTAGAAACAAAGTCTACACATTTTTTACGAGGATCCGGTATACTGGCAATAAAACAAGATCCCATCGTAGGACCAGAACCCGTAATTAAATTTGCAGTTTTTCCTGGACTGTAATCTTGAAGCAAAAACGGAATTCTTAGATTTTTATTATCTCCTACTATATTTAATACTGGTTGTATAGATTTAGTGATACCTTCTGTTCCTAATTGGTTCACTAATGTAATTGCATTTGCGTAGGATGAACCCACTGGGGCCCCAGTGTTTCCCATCAAAACAGAATTAGGAATAAAAGTATCAAGTGAGTTTGTCACGCCTCCCGTTGCGGTAATCCAATTATCGTTGTAATAAGTGGAACCGTCCCAACCAAACGGATAAATTTCTCTTGTATTTTTAGAAGTATAACTAAGTAGTCCAAGATTTTTATTCCATTGAGCACCAGATGTTCCTCTAAGAACAAGTTTATCATTTTCTGAAGTATCAACAAATACCAATTGACCTGGCAACCCTGATCCAGATAATTCGTCTATTACTTCATTCAAAGATAATATTATGCCACCAGAAGTCTCAGTTGCATTTATACCAGTCAAAGTTATTCCGTAAAATTCTGGATAACTATTCGCTTCTAATTGAGTAGGAGAAGCTGCCTGATACTCACGAGTGGCTTTAGAATATTCTTCTGGTGTGCTTGTTTTAAATATAAGTTGACCGTTTGTTGTTGTTCCCTTTAACGTATAGTATGAATCATTTATGAAGGGTGCTCCATTTGCTGGAACAATTAACTTTGCAGCGGTTCCACCGTGTACTACTGCTAAAGTAAATCCATCGTTAAAATTTAAGATGAATAAATACTTTTGCTCATGCAAAAGATACTCAGATTGGAATCCAAAAGTTCCACCAGATATTTGTCTTCCCGTGACACCAGGAAAACATAAACCGTCTGGTCCAGTAGGTCCAGTAGGTCCAGTAGGTCCAGTAGGTCCAATTGGACCTAGATCTCCTCGAACTTCTAGTCGTATTCGTGCAGATGAACTTCCTTTATTAATACTCATTCTGGATTAATCTCCCAAAGACTAGAGTATTTAGTTTTAATTAAAGTTTTTCCATCACATCGTATCATTCGAATTGGTCTAATTTTTGCTGTTTCTAGACGATTGATTTTTTTGAATTTACGATTAGAAAAATTACCAATCCATGCTTGACTTCCACCAGATATTGTAGACCCAGACCAAATTCCTTCTGTGGGATAATTAAATGCACCAGTTGAAGTCCAATATGAATCCGTTAATGGTGTCACTCCAGCGGAAACAAGAATTTCATTGAATGAATGATTTTGTGTTTGATTCATGATGTAAGCTAGTTCGTTATGACTAGGAATAAACCATGGACTTACATTTACTTTATTTGAAACTCTAGATACGCCTTTTGCTAAAAGTTCTGTTAATAAAACTCCAGAGAAAAATCCAGGACGAGTAAATAAATCTTCCATTGATTTATAAAGATTGTTTATTTCTATAATTGCCTCGGCAGCACTAGTCATACTGGAATTCCATTGAGAAGAATTTGCATACAAAGACTTACTTAATCCTTGATGATTTATTCCGTATTTACTAAACAAATAGGCATTAACTGATCTAACAGTATTGTATATGCCCCAATCAGAAGACCATCTTCCGTTTATTCCTTGAGTTGCCTTTTGTATTGCTCGTCTGAAAGGATTGTCTCCGTCTTCTCTTTTTTGACAAAACAAATTATGATTATTTGATATAATTTCAGAATTTTCATCATCTGTTAAACTAGAATTTTTTATGTATCCTTCATTAAAAGAAATTAAATCTGTTGCATTATTTTCTAATATTTTTCCTATTTCATTGTATAAAGGACCCCAATCGTTTCCTCCTCTGCTCCAAGTAAAACGAGTGCTGTCTTTTGAAGTCGTAAGATCACTTGGCGCAAGTATCATTAAATAAGAATCATTAGAGTCGCAAACATTTGAATAATCTATACCGTATCCGTTTCCGTCAATTCGTCCAGTATAAAGTTCAGAATTTGTTTCATTAATAGAACTCAAAGACAAATCTGTTTTAGGACCAAAGTAAGGATGTCCTAAACAACGAGATTTCCCCGGATTATATACTCCTACAACAATACCTCCTGCATAATTATCTCCTGGTCTGAGTCGTTCTTGATATATGCTGTTAAAACAATCTAATGCACCGTTGTCGCATTCAAATTCCGCACAAGTTTTAGATTTTCCAAAATATATATTTTTCTTTTCAAGACAATAACTACCAGTTATCCCGTTTTCACAACTTATTCCATCACAACACGCTCCAGTACCTCCATAACACAAACCAGTTTCACATAAAGTTCCGTTTCCTTGATAATATCTTTTTAGTAATTCACAATCTGATTTAGTAGTTTCTTTGCATAGTCCGTTTCCATCACAACATGCTCCTTTTTGTTCTACGGTTCGGAATGTGCAACGAGTATTACGACACAACACATTAGACCAAGAAGACTGATATCTAAATTGAGTAGCTAGTGCGTTACATTGAGATAAAGTAGTATCTTGACAGGGCAAAACTTGTTTTAGTTGAGGATCGTACAAACAACACGATCCAATTTCTTGATTTATTTGACCACAAGTTACTCCAGCTCGAAATACACTTCCTAGTTTTCCGTATCTGACAGCACAAGTATACGCATCGGTATTAATGCATCTTTCTCCTGTACTACCTTTCCAGATACAGGCTCCTTGTGTATTAGATTGTATGTTAGAAAATAGACTCATGACATGTTATTTATCATACTATTTCTTGAACTGTTATTGAAACATTTGGTGTAGGATTCCAACAGTATCCAACAATTTCTCGGTCGGTGGCATTTGCACCGATTCGCATCGCTACATAACCGTAGTGGGTCGTATTTGTCGCCTCGTTTTTGAACTTGACTCCGAAGTAGCCAATGGAGTTTGCTGTCCACTGGCCAACCGAAGTTCCAATGGCGGCGGCGGAGCTGATGTAGAAGAATGCCGAGGGGCCGACCACGGTACCGAGCGCGAGATTGGTGCGGAAGGTGCTTGTGCCTGCGTTAGGGTTTCGCATGATCCCTGTGCCAGCTCCTGCCAGCAGAGCCACACTGGTATCGCTCGTGCCGTAGGGATTGACATCCCACCCAGGAATGCTATTCGCCGGCGCGTTTTCGATCTCACTCGTGACGAAGTTGATGACAGTGCCCTGGAAACTCACGGGCACCCGGTGGTTCAGTATGCCACTGCATATCGAATAACAATCTGAAATATCAGATAACTGATAATATTGACTATGGCATGGAGTTTCTACATAAACTTTCCATGATCCTGATTGTACAGGAGTGTTGAATTGAGCTGTTATCAGATTTGACGTGTCGATGATAAACGATGTAGCAATTATTGAATTACCACCTATCTTCTGCAATGATACTCTGTGTATTCCTTGATCTGTAAAATTGTTTCCGGCAATATTTAATTGTCCAAAATTTCCTGAACCAACACATATTGTATTTTGCCATGTTGCACTAGTTATGGTGTAATTTGCACTGCGTGGAGTATATCGAGCATTTAAGGTTGTATCAGTACATCCGGGTTTTATTACTGTAACCGTTAATGGCAGATCCCATGTCGTAAGAGGGAATTGAACTGGTGTTATAGCTGTCAAAGACTTTCCATTAGTATGGACACTAATGTTAGTGGCAGAAAGACTAGGATCATTATTAAATATAATTTTATTTATTTCTTGGAAATTCAAACCAGTAATTGTAAAATTAACTCCAGTTGATGAACAAGCTGGTCCATTATTTGGTGCAATTGCATTAGGTTGTGGGCATGGAGTTGTATAAGTGTAGGCATTGCCTAACACATTAGACTGTTGATATGCGTTCTTGACTTGGACGCTTCGCGTTCCAGGCGAACTCGAACCAGGAACTATTGCAGTTACTGTGGTAGAATTTAAAACATCGACAGTGTCACAATTTACTCCTCCTATCAAGACTTGATTTACTCCTTCATTTTGAGTAAAGTCCTGTCCTGTTATTGTTATCGTATTTCCGCCACCCATAGGTCCCTCATTAGGACTAACTGAAGTGATCTGCAGAGGAGTTTGACTTGAAGTAAAAGTAAAATAATCGTCAGAGTCGTCGCCTTGATTATCATGTCTCTTAAACGTTAAATCGCATAGTCCTATATCAGAAACTGAAACCATAGGACTGATAAATTTTAATTGATTTCTAGTAGAGTCAGAATTACATTGAACTTCGATTTGAGGCTGGGTACTAAAGACAACACGACTTTGATTTGAAGAATTTTTAAGATACCATCCGTTAGCCTGAATAACACATCCTCCTGTATAAACACAAGATGTTGGTGAAATATCATGGAATCCGTTAATTATTTTAAGTAATGGAGGAGGCAATGTATAGGTAAAGGTTCTAGTAACTGATGTTGCACCAGTTCTATTGACTGTTAATGACAGCGGACCTTCAAATCCATCTGTTTGCACTGGAACATCGATAGTTATGCTACCAGAAGATTGATTTGTTATAACACAATCCTTATTTCCTATTTTAACAGTGCAATCATCTAAATTAGATCCTGTTATCGTAACACTAGTTGCTGGACGATCAGATTGACCACCATAATCTGGTTTACCCCATCCATTATCAGGATTAACACTGGTTATGGTTGGTTGAGGAACTGTATATGTAAATAGTATACTAGCAGAACCGGTTTGGGTGGTGACTACTATCGGTTGATTTCCGGCTGTACCAAGCGGAGTCGTTGCAGTTATTTGTGTTGAGGAGTTAACGGTGTAGGTCACAGCAACTCCTCCAACAGTAACAGAAGATACACCAACAAAATTTGTACCGGTAATTGTTATAGGTGTTCCGCCGGTAGTAGGACCACTACTAGGATTAACATTGGTTATGGTTGGTTGAGGAACTGTATATGTAAATAGTATACTAGCAGAACCGGTTTGGGTGGTGACTACTATCGGTTGATTTCCGGCTGTACCAAGCGGAGTCGTTGCAGTTATTTGTGTTGAGGAGTTAACGGTGTAGGTCACAGCAGCAACTCCTCCAACACGAACAGAACTTACATTAACAAAATTTGTACCGGTAATTATTATAGATGTTCCGCCGGTAGTAGGACCATTATTAGGATTAACATTGGTTATGGTTGGTACAGGAATTTGGGTATACTCGAAGCCTTGAGTTATTGTTGTTTCTTGAATACCATCACCATCCGCCGGCCATGGTCCTTCGGATCTTTGAACCTTAATAGGAACCGATCCAGAACTCTGAGAAGGTGGAACAACAATTTGTAATTGATTTTCTGTTGAATTGGTTACTAAAACTTCATTTCCATTTACAAAAACTTTAGTAGTTTCATCTGAATAGTATAATCTAAGTCCTGATATTGTTACAAGATGTGAATCTGTACGAAGTCCTCTATTCGGTTGTATATTATTTATTTGAGGCGCGGGTTGATAATAAATAAATTGATTTGGTAATTGCAGAGTGGATATCGATTCTCCCAGTATATCTCTTTTTCGTCTACGCCAGAATTTATATTCTCCTTTTGTTGTAATGGCAGGAAGTTTGACTTTAAAGTAAATATCATTGTATTGTTCAAATAATCTGGAGTCTGTGCATGTTATTCCGGACTCTCCTCTTTGAATTCCAGAATAATCAAAACCGCTTTGATCATTTTTGGCATCCATATATGTTCCATAGACTTTAATAACAGGAGTTTCACCAATACCAATTCCGTACGGAGCACTCAAAGTTGTATCAGAGTCTAATTTTATTGAAGAAATAATACCATCAACTTTCCAGTTAGTCGGGAATTCATTACTTTCTATATCATTAGATTTTATTGCTGTAATCATTACACGATGATTGTGTTCAAATGGAACTCCCTCTAACTGGAATACAATTTTTGTATCATCGACAGGAGTAACTGGCTGAACAATAGAAAACGGAGAATAAATTCCCTCTATGCCGTCGGGATGTGCTGATTTTATATTGATCTTATTAACTGGATATTGTCCCATAAAATTCTGACCATAAATACACACTGTTTGATTTGGTTCAGAAGGAGTAGTTTTTAACTGGTTGTCTAACGTTTGATTGCCTACTTGAGTTGTTATACTCTGAATCATCGGACTAGTTGGATTGTATGTGAAAGTCTTGGTTTCAGTTCCATTTTCTGCACTAAATCTTAATTCTTGTTGTGTTGCTTCAGTACTTGGTGGAGTTGTTATAGTTACTAGATCGTCTGTTCTAGATGTAATTTCGACTTCCACACCTCCTATTGTAACTGTAAGAGTGCCTTGATAATTTAAATTCTGCCCACGAAGTTGTACTACGGTGCCTCCTTCTATTGGTCCGTGATCAGGAACAACTTCATCTATTACTGGCAGGGGAGGAGAATTTCCCTGATATGTAAATGGTTTACTATCTGAACCTTCGTATGTTTGAACTGTTAGTGGTTGACTTCCTTGTCCACTAGGAACAGTAGCTTTTATTTGCTGGGAAGAAATAATGTTTTGATCTAAACATTCGTGACTTCCAATTCGAACAGATTCTACCTGGTTAAAATGTTGTCCTGTTATTATTATAGAATATCCTCCATCTGCCGGTCCAGTATTGGGATCGATACTAATAATGATTGGAGGAACTGCTTGTCTATAAGACCAGCCATCATGTTCTACACGACCCTCTGCATTATCAAGTTTAATCCTGGCAGATCCTACATTTCCTCCACGAGTTTTTACCTTGACTAATCCAGTATTTTTCTCTATAATTTCTGCTTCCCGATCTTGTATAACCACCTGAATAGTAGTATCTAAATTTGTTCCATATATTTTTATTTCATCACCACCGTATCTGTGACCATTTTGTGGTATTACACTAGTTATTGTGGGCAAAGCAGGAGGATTTCCTGAATAAACAAACGAAAGACCAGTTGCAGATCCGTCCGGAGTAGTTACAGTTATCTGTTGTGGTCCACTTCCAAATGGCGTTTTTGCCTGAATTATGGTGGGATCGATTACCCGGAGATCTGTTGCCAGATTCGATCCCACTTTTACAGAATTTGCTCCAGTAAATCCTGTTCCAGTGATGGTTATATCAGTTCCTCCTAATTCTGGTCCAGTCGCGGGCTCGACAGAAGCGAGAGTAGGGGGAGGTTGAGGAGGAGGTGGAACTGGTCCTATACATTCTCTGCCGTAAGATATTCCAGTAATATTGACACAATTTTTATAATAAGGTTGAAATAGGTCTTGTTGCCATGAAGCGAATGCAATAGTAACATCTGTTGCATCTACTATTTCGTCGTTGTTTAAATCATACGATGGAGTTCTCCATGCTGCCAACAACAAAGTTAATAAACTGTCTGAAGGAAGATATAGGTTGTCTATTTTTAAATTTTGTTTTGACCAATAATCTTGTGTTATTCCTAATCCAACGCAATTCATATACCAATCTCGACCGTAACTTATTGCGGAGTAAACATTTATTCCGGGTTCTGGTTTAGGAATCACATTAAGTGGAAAATAAACTTGTATTGGATTTGCTCCATTTATTTCGAATGCTCCAGTAAATGCTGTTTCTAGTGGAATGATCAATAGTAAAGATTTACTTTCATCTGGACTTATTGTATTATCTTCTTGAATTTCAATTTTTATTGAATTCAATTCAGATTTTTTAATCTGAAATATAGAATTATTTTTCGTGTCTATAGGATAAAACGCATCCGATCCATCTGTAGTAATTCCTGAAATCGATGTTATTCCTTCTAGTGCCTGTCTTGTAACCCAGTCAACTACATTTTCATCACCATACCAACGACTTCCTGTTGCGCCTGCAGCCGCAGTCTCTCCTATTCCAATTACAAGAGCCTGTGCGGTTACACCAAATAAAGTGATACCGCCATAATCCGTGTATTTTACTCTTATATTTTTTAAATCATCTGTTAATGTGATTCCGATTGTTTCTGGAGTTCTAGTATTAATAGTTTTTAATGTAATAGTAGATTTTTTTGTAGACAATGGATCGTAATCTACATTATCAGAGAATTTAAAATAAGATGTATTGTTCGTAGAAACAACGGGACTAAATGTACATCCTGGACAAGTTGCTCCAGCTTGAACAAACCAAAATCCAGTAAATCCTATAAAAGGATTACCAGACGATAATACTACAGTTCCGTCTGTGAAATGATTCACAAAACGTAAACCAATATGATTTCCTATTTGTACAGTTATTCCTTCTAAAGCACGAAATGGTGCAGAAAATAACGAATAATGTCCAGTCCATCCAGTTACACCTGGTCCAGTTGTGCCAAAAACATTTAATCCAGAATTACCTATTGATCCTATCGGTCCAGTAGATCCAGTGGCACCAGTTGGGCCTCTTTCTCCACAAACTCCTATTATGTAATTAGGGTATATAAAACTTGATGACATATCATAATACTCTCATTAAGGTTTTATATCCTTGGCTAGAATAATTAGGTAATTGTATACCTATAACAGATTTTAACAATTGATCGGATGTTAACTGTAAACTAAATGATTGCGATTGTTGTGTCGGAAACGAATTTTCGCGTGTTGTTATGGTCCAGTCTATTTGATTATCAGCAGAGCGACAACAATTATTTAAAAATTTATATAGATCTATAGTTCGAATGTTCCATTTTTGATTTTTTATTGCCCACCACGGAGAATAAATATAAATTAAATCTCCTTGACGAGGAATATAAAATCCTATTTCTTCTGAAACAGTACCCATCCAATCCGAATATAATGGTATAATTCCGGAGTCATTTGATATATTAGGAGCCGGAAATTGCACTCCTCCTCTGCGTTTCAGAATAAAACCTGGCAAATAAAATGAGGTTAAGATGTCTGTTTTCAATTTATCTTGCAATCTTGTAGTCAATTTATTAATATCAGTTTGTTGAATTCCTTGTTGTGTGCCTTGAAAATCCCCAAAATGAGTTCTATCTGTGGCAATAGACTCAGACAATACTAGATTAGCATTAGCCCAGTTTAATACTTTAACATTATTTCCAGATAGATCTGTTTTGCTGAACCACAATCGTTTTAATTGTGCCCATCGGTCTTGAGCATCTGAATTTTGTGCATTGGCCCAATTGACATCTGATTTAATTTTACATATATGTGAAACTCCGTAATCTATAAATCTATTGAGTGGAATGTCTTGAAAAGAAGAGTATGGCGTACTCAACGAACTTCTACTGTTAGTTGTAGTAAGCAAACAATTGATACCAATTGCATCAGAATCGGTTAATGTACTTTTTTCACTAATATCACCTTTCTCTTCAGTCAATATTAAGCCACCAGATAATTCAATATAACTTCTACTAGTATAATCATCCAATAAACCAGATTCATTCAATTCATAAGGAACAGATTTTAACCAAGGAACACTAGTAGCTGGAGTATTATTTTGCTGTATTAGTTCTAGAAAAGTAGTTAACCAGTCTTGAGCAAATCCTAATCTGTTTCCGTGAAATGAAACTTGTTTAAACTCTCCAAGTCTTATTTCATTTGATCCTTCTGGAGAGGCTAAATCGTCTACTGTTCCTCCTACTGCATAACCAATATAGTTGATAAGATATCCACTAAATGTGACTCCTCCCATTTCGTGTGGATATTGATAAAATATTGGTTTAATTATATGTCCAGCGTCATTTGGTGCCTGATTTTGTAATTGCCCTCCTGTAGAGGCAGAAAGAAACCATATATCATTTCCTCCTGCACCGCCTGCTCCCATTGAATTTAAAATACTATTGGGTACATTGACAGAACCGTGAGTTACTATTATAGCAGTTGCACCCGCAATACTTTCCACAATACCAAATACTTCAGAAGAAACAGAAGCATTTGCTTGAGATTTTGCCCAGGTAGTTCCGGTGACGTCATAATAAACAACGTTACCCAGTGTTAGTCCTGGATTAGTAGATATTTCCGCAATCGTTCTGGATGCAGACTTGGTATAATTAGATAATGCTGTATTTTGTTGTTCTTGTTGTTGAAGAACAATGCCTCCGAGTGTTGCTCCAATGTTTAGAAATACAGGTTTAATTACGGTTCCGTCACTTGTGGGCCTTGTATCAGTCAATGTACCATCGGAGTTTAAATAAAACAGAGTATTATCTGCTAATCCTGTATTTTTTATTCGACCCGAGACTGTTACAGTATAAGAATCGTTTCCTGATATACCGCTTATAAATCCAACGAATTTTCTGGCAGAAGCTGCATCAGAACTTGTTACTTTTCCCAATTCAGTACCACTTATACCAATAGGCGAATTAAGTGTTAGTCCACCAGGAACACTGCCTGATACAACAATATTAGATGAACCACTCAATCCTATTATTGTATTCAGGGTGGTTATATTATTGATTCCTAGTGTCACTCCTCCACTAGATCCAGGTCCTGAAATTATAATACTGCCGTCAGATGCAATGGTTCCAATTTTTAAATCATTAATTCTGTCAATAACTTGATTGTTTCTTTGAAATAATGTCTGAAACGTATTAGTGGACTGAAGTTTAGTTAGATCGGGAAATGGCATATTATTTTATTTATAATGTTGTTATTAATAGATTATTTAAATAATATACTTTGCCTGGACTTATTCCAAATATGTCTCTTCTCAGAATTATTGGAGATTCGTTTTGTACTAGATTAGATACTAAATTACCAGTAAAGTTTAATTGAAATCTGTCAGCTCCAGAACTGACAGAAGAATCAGAATATCCGTTAGAATTATCGTTTAATGTAGAATCTTCTGCAGCAGTTACATATTTTCTTTCTATATTTAATCCTACTACTCCGCCCTGAGGAAATGCACCTGTAAGAGAACGATTTTTATTATTGTATATCCAAAATTTTAATCCACTGGAGTCGTCTACAAGATACCAACCAGTTGTCATTGTAACACTTCCAGAAGATATTTCGATCATGTCAGGATGTAAAGGAACTGCTCCCATCCAAGACGGGCCTCTTATGGGTTGTGTAGTATCTCCAGGAATCATTTGTCCAATTTTAAACCAATTTTTAAGTAAAATATTATATAGAGTTAAATTTTTATAGTAATTTTCTTGAACTTCATTTAATTCTGAAGCTTGAAGTGGATATCCTGGTTTAAACCCATGTAGTACATAATTTTTAGAATCAGTGTTGGGATCAAATTCGTTTACACCCGTTCTGGAATTATACGGAAATGATGAAAGTGGTGTATTGATTGAGAAGGGCGATTTTTCCATATTTGTATTTATCTCATTAGTATTTCAGTTTGACTTACGGGTTTATTAAATATTAGATTTAAATATTCTCTACCAAATGTAAGACCACTAGTAGAATACGGATATATTTTTAAACTAGTAGGACACAATTCGGCTATTGTTTCCGGGGTAAACGAATCTGCTTCTACCAATCCGTAAAAATTGGTGTTGGGAGAATGTGAGTCTATCTGTGCGTTTACTATTCGAATAACACTATCGGTACCTATTGAATTTATAGAAGCTGCATCAAAAATAGAATTCAGATTAGTGAAAGTTAATGATGGTGATGTTCCAGTTAAATGAATTGCATTTTCTATTGTTGTTCTTTTTGTTGAATCCGATATACCAGTTAAACTAACTCGTAGTTGTTCTGGTACATATCCGTATCCAGAACCAGTCAAGCGTATTCCTATGATTTTATTTTTATTACTGATTGGTGTAGTAATAAAAGATGCACTGGCATCAGTTCCTCCGGGAATTGTTATAGGAAGTTCTGAATTAGTTAATAACAAATATTCAGAAGACACTCCTTCTATTTGTGTCAGACTTATTTGAGCAGACAATATTGCACCCGCTGAAAGACCAGAAGATTTTCCAATTTCATAACATTGTGCCTCAAAATTTAAATCAGAATCTATTTTTTTTCCTGTTATATAATTTTCTAAAAAATCTTGAGTAGATTTTATCAGTATTGTTCCGTCTGGTGTAACTCCAGTCGAATAAAAAATTGTTGTTAATAAATCAGTCTTTGTTGTCTCTTCTGCAATATTCAAACAAATAGAACAAGACAATCCAGTTTGATGTATCAGACTTGCAGAAGTTTTATCAGAATTCATTAAATAAATTGCACACGTTCCAGTTATTCCTGCAGTTAGTCCGCAATCGATATCATCTGTTTCTCTGTTTATTACTAAATTTTTTAGACCGTATGTACTTGGAGCAGGAATCGTATTACTGTTGACCATATTCTGTACATTTGCTGTAATTTTGTACAAATATAACCAAGAATACCCGTCTGGATACTGAACGATGCCTGAAGTATGAATCGGAACATATCTGGAAGAATTTGATATATTTTTTATATTTTTATCGTTATTGCTTATACACAAATACACCTTTTCGTTGTGAAACACATAAGATTCTTGAGAATTTGATTTGGAATACGGAACATATTGTCCTCCTCTGATCCAATTTTTTCTATTTATTCCTAAGCTAATATTAGAAGTAGGAATACTAAATAACTGTAAATTTGTAGATTGCAACACTTGACTGTAACTCAGTTGGGAACCTGTCGCCCCTGCAGTATATCCAGTTATTAGAAAAAATTTATTCATTAGGGGCACTCTATTGGTATTTGACTGTTTGGATTAACGCCATTATTTATACGACATAAACTAAACATGTTTTCTATAGGAATATCAAAAAATGAATTATAATCGGTCATTTCGTTTGCCCAATTTGGAAAAAAATAAGAAGGAACTCCTCCAAAATCACCACTCAAATTACATCCCTCAGTATAAGTTAATCCGGTTGCATAGGTATTTCCCATAACATAAGGTGAATACTGTTGCAATCGAGGAAACTCACATATTTGAGTTTGTATTGCGGTGGAACCAGGCGGTTGAAACTGATTTATTTCTAATTCAAATATACAGTTTGTTCCGGCTGGATGATTTGAACGAAGATAAAGACCTTTATAATTTTCTTGAGATATTCCTACAGTAAGAATATACGAATAGTCAGTAAAAACTTCTCCGTCTTGAAATCTGCTGTAATTCAGTTTAGATCCGATTATTTCATTGGCAACACTTTCTGGATCTAGTAAACGATCTGCAGTTACTGCATTAAATTGAAATCTAGAGTCTTGAAATGCACCTCCATTCAATCTCAGTATTTGTTTTTTTGGATATTTTAGTGAAAGTTCTGATGACGGAACAGAAAATATTTTTTCAAAAAATATTTTTAGGGCCTCTGCTGTTCCTTTTTTCAAATAAAATCTAGTTTTTATATATTTAACAAAAGATCCCAAAGAAACTGCAGTTATATTATTTCCATTTTTGTCTTTTAATTGTTCTTTATCATCGTATTCTGGAAAATATGTAGAGTATAATCTTTTAAGATATTTTGCTTTAGTTTTTTCTATATCTATTACACTAAGAAATTTATCTTCTAACAAATAACCTGATCCTGCACCACACTCTAAGTCACAATACAACCAATCATAATATTTTTGCACAAAATCAAATACAGTTAGTTCATTTCCTCCTCGTTCTTCTTTTTCGATAAGAATCCAGAGGGGTATTTGCTTGGATATATCAAAATTAGTTATACAACATTCTGTTCCTGATATGGTACTGTCTTCATCATTTGCACTACTCGCATTTGGTATTAATATATCAAATATTTCCGCTAAAATCGCTTCAGGCGGAATATCATTACTTTGTTCTTGCGATGAAATGTATGGAAAAAAGCTCATGTCAGATTAAGAGTCATTTTACTCATTGTTGTTCTGATTTTATTAATATTAGGATTGAAAGATTTTAATTTTAATCTAACGGCCAAATGTTCTTTAAATATTTTCTTTATTTGAATAATTCGATTTTGTAGTATTTGACCAACAGGGAAATCAACAATAGGATCTCCATCCTCATTTACAGCAATTAAGCTTAAACCATCCCAGGATAATCGTATTTGTTGTCCAGTAATTGATTCAAACTGAGTAGAAATTATTTCATCTCGTCGATTTGCACTGCGTGACACAGTATTGTATAGATCTATTGTATTTAATGGTTTATCTTGTAAAGTAAACTCATATGTCGTATTAATGTGTTCCAGATTCTGTACTATAGGAAATTTTTCTAAAATACTATTTCTCCAATCTTCCCAGTTAAACTCCAAATTAAAAGAATATTTATTTGAATATGTACTGTATTCTTGTCTAAAAGATTCTAGTATTTTTGTTCTCCAATATTGTTTAGTTCTTTGAGATAAAGTTGTGGGAAATATTGTTTCAACATTCAAAGTTACATCGAGTGTTTGAGGAATAATATATTCCGGAATAACAGTAATCATATTTTTTTCTCTGAGAAATTCTATTATTTCTCTAGGATTTCCTATTCCTCCGGAAAAAGATACAAAAACTCTACCATACTTAGGCGGTATCATTTCATCTCCACCGTATATAGCAATTTCGTTTAGATTTGTAATGTATCCTGATTTCAATAATAATGCAGCATAATCAGAACTGGTTACTGCACGTTCTTGTGCAGAAAAAACTTTTGGTGCAAGAAATCTTATTAAATTTAAATCAGGACCATCAGATCCACCGGATGTAGTCAGAGCATTCTGTATTTGAAAAACAGGATCTGTCCAATCAAATAAATCGTTTGCTGCAGAACCACTTGTAATTAAATAACTTATTCTTACTTGATCTGTTGCTTTTATCGATCTTCCAAGGTTGTTATCTTTTCCAAAATCTATTACGAAAGTATCATCTAATCTGTCTATGAAAAAAATATTACTGTCGTTGTTTGGAAAAAAATTCACATTGGTCCATTCTTCCCAGTATGGTACGTTTTGTGGTTTTACTTCTATTCGTATAGTAGATAAATCTACATCACTGTCATTTATTAAAAATTTTTGTTTTGTTAAATCTATTTGTGTAGTAATATCTTGTTCTATTACAATTTGTTTTGCTTCCACTACAGTGACGTCTGCAGCTCTTCCTTGGATCAAAGATACCGGATTAATATTATAAAATGTAAAATAATTTCCATCAGACGTCGAAACTATGAATTGTCGGTATCTAGGAATATCTAGACTTTGTAAAGCTGGATCTGGTGTATAAATTATTAGTTTAGAACTGGCTGATTTTTTTCCGGGTACAGTATATCCTAATGGCTTCAGTAAAGAAATGATGGAAGTAGGTCGTCGTGCAGTATCTAAAAATGCCTCGTTTGCAATCATATTAGAATAGAAGGCATAATAATACGTATTATAAGCCAGTAAATCTATAACTGTTTGAATAACGGTTCCTTCAAAATTAAATCCATTAAAAACAGTTTGATTTTTTAAAAAATCAGTTAACGAAGATTTAATTTCAGCGAAGTTAAGTTTAGTCAGATTGGGAGGAGTTTGGGTCATAGAGTTATTATTATTGTTACTGTTTCATCTGAATTTATTAATTTCATACCAAGAGTAATAAATAAATTCCTTTTTTGATTTTTTATTTTTTCTTCTAAACTTACTTTTAAACTTTGAGCATCTACTCTTGGTTCGTTTTTTACTATGGCAGGATATATTAGGTTTATTATTTCATATTCTAAAATTTCTAATTTTTCTGTTGAAAACAGACTGTCATAAATTCGAGTTCCAAAGGATGTATTAAATGGTCTTTCTCTATTTTTAGTTAAAATAATATTTTTTATACTAGCTCGTATTGTATTTTTATCTAACACTACATTGAAATCATTGGTATATCTATTTTTTGTTAAAAAAATAGGTAAATCGGTGTATTTTGGATTATTAAGTAATGGCATTAACTTATTTCTTCCCAGTCATTCAAATATATAGGTTCCCATCCCATTTCTGAAGATTGGAAATTTATATTATTCGTATCTCTGATCAAAGTTACAGTTGTTCCCGATTCTGCATATGGACTAAATTGGTGAGTAATAGAAGCCACCATCCAGTTTCCACTATTTTTAAGTGGATTTTCATATTTAATATTATCTTTTTGTATTATATTTACTATGTCTCCCAGCTTAAGATCTCTTGTTGTTTTGCTTAAATTTATTTTGATAATATTATCTGTAAGTTGGCCCACCTGTGCTGCTCTATGAAGTGGGGTATAATGAGGAGTATCCCAAAAGGTGGCATATGTTCTGGTTGCTGCCAGATAATCTGCAAAAGAAACTCCTTGTTCTGGACAATTACAACTACATGGATGCTTGGGATCAGACCATATACATCCTAAATATTGAGGTCCTAAAACTTTTTCTATTTTTTCGCATTCGTTTGTTTCCAGATAGGCCTTATACAAGTCTAGATAAGACGGCTCAGGTTCTGTGGGTTTTGCAGATTGTGCAGGACAATTTTGATGTATATCTGTGTCTGGACCTCGTTTTGGTCGGGTTGTAGGAGACCACGAACACCAGTCTAAATCCAAACTCTTGCAAGACATGCCATCGCCTGGACCGAAAACAACAAACTGTGCTGCCCAATTAGAGTCAAAAAGATCGTAGTTTGGTTCATTTACCGGAGGTTCAACCAGTCCGTATTCACTTTCTCCACTGAGATCCCATTTCCATACGTCTTTGGGGTCTAAGTCTTGGTTTGGATCTGGATCTGGA